>OIYS01001185.1_pt1 | contig 14174 bp, 14 predicted proteins | sample 1588271 | NCBI WGS metagenome assembly OIYS01 (sample SAMN03283286) | human gut metagenome | biome: human-associated habitat; material: feces | host: Homo sapiens | place: Peru | collected 2012
TTTAACATTTATAATTTCTCCTTTCGTTAAATAAATTGTATGACAAATACCCTGTTGCTACAAGCAATGCATTTTAACATATCTATTCTGTTCAAAAAGTAGTTTTATTTTTGTATATTTATCCATAATAAATCTCACTCCCAAATTACTATTTATCTGTAGCTTCTATATAGAATTGTACCATCATTTTGGCAAATTTTATCTTCAATTTGTAACATCAAGATTTATCCAACATTTTCTAGTACATATCCAACAGTTGGAAGTAAAATAAACTCCCATAAACTCTATAATTAATTGATTTAAATAAAATTATGGTAGTATTCTTCCGTATTTTTAACACAATTTTGCAAGTGCAAAATAAGAAATGATAGCATTATAAATTCTTTATTTATAAGACATTAAATATAGTGGTGCTATCAATTCCTTTATCCTGCTTAATAGTTATTTTAGTATTTGCCAATATCCTGCTTTGTCAGAACCAATTCTTTCAATTATTAAATTATCTATTAATATTTTAAAATTCCTTTTAATAGTTCTTACATTAACATTAGTTATATTAGCTATTTCGTTTTGTGTAATTCTATTATTATTTGCTATTAGTTCTATAATTTTATTTTGAATATCATTACAAACAAAATTACTATTCTTTATCAATTTATCTAATGATGAATTAATTGTCTGTAAAATAAACTTTATAAATACATTTGCATTCCCATTATTATGACATTCTGCTATAGCTAAGTAGTAGTTTTCTTGATTTAAGTATATCTCTTCTTCTAACGGTATAAATTCAAAATTTTTATCATAATTTATTAGCATTAATGTTGCCCAAAATCTAGCACATCTTCCGTTTCCATCTGAAAAAGGATGAATATAAACAAAATAATAATGAAAAATTGCAGATAGAATAATAATATTTAAATCACTACTACTTATATATTCAAATAAACTTTTCATTAATGATGGAACCAAAATTGATTCAGGTGCCATATATATTATTTCATCTTTTCTTTTTACTCCTTCTCCATGATTTCTATAATTACCATTATCTTCATCAAAGTATTTCATCATTAACCCGTGTAGCTTTAATAAATCATTTTCACTTTTATAATTATATTCATTTATATGATTATATGCTTCAATTGCATTTTTTACTTCTTGTACTTCATCTTTTTTACCTAAGATTAGTTTGTTTTCTGATATACTTTCTACATCAAATAAAGATAATGAATTAGCTTCAATTGCAAGTGAGGAATGAATAGATCTTATTTTAGATTTCGAAATCATATATTTTCTTTTTTGCTTATCATTAACATTTATTTTTTTAAGTTTAACATTTATATCATTTAATATACTATTCATTTTATTGTCAATAAAAAACACTGGTTTTATTTCATCAAATAATTTCACCTATATCACTCCTCGTACTAATAAAAGTATACCACAAATGTCACTGTAAATGTCACTGTATTTGTATTTTTGTACTACTACTCCGACATTTATAAATGGAAGTATTAGAAACCTAATTTAGCTTATGTTGAACCTCACAAAGTAATTATAAATAATATAATATTTCTTGTTTTTAATTATTCTATTAGTGTTTATATCAAAAACTATAGTAATAAAAATAAAAGGACTATCACCCATTAATTACAGGTTACAGTCCTCTAATTATACTGTTTATAAACTATAGAACTTTTAAAGATTCAGCTCAAGTCTCGTAATCATCTTTTTTTATAATTTTCCTTAACTAATATTCTCGCTTTTTCCTCTTGCAATTGTTTTTTAGTAATATTAGGATTTAATGATAGACTAATCTTTGGCTCTTCTGATGCTTTGATAATTGGCAATTCAATCTTTGATTTTATCATTGACAAACTTTCCATTGTCACGGGTAAATTTGTCAATGCAATTTCATATTTACCTCTTTGTAAATATTTAATAGTAAAAACATCTATTTTTATTTCGCCATTTTGCTTATATTTTAACATTGATTTTTTACCGAAAATAACTGGATCAATATCATCTAAAGAAGATATTGCTCTTTGCATTTCACTTTTTGTACTCTCTTTATACCCATAAGTTTGATACATTATTTTTGATAGTCTTTCCTTCTCCTCATCAATCAATTCTTGCTCTGGTTCTAGCAAAGGAGCATATAATTTACCATTCATATCAAACTCACAGCAAGATTCATATTCATTTTCGTCAAATTGCTCTAATGAACCTGTTTTTAAATACGTTTCTAGCTCTTCTCTAGTGACTGGTATAGTTATCTTACCATATGTTTTACCATTTAAAATTTTAGTATGAACTAATGCTTCATCTCCATCTTTAAACGCTGTCATTTTTATAATAAATCCGTCATTTATTCTAATATATGGCTTTTCAAAATCTAAAATCTGATTAGCAAAGTATAATTTTCTGAATAAAAACCTTTCTATATGTTCAGGTATTTGAGAATATGGAAAATCATTTTTTCTTTCATCTTCTAAATAAATATTTAATGAGCCTTCAATGATTGAAGGGGTAGATTCTATAAAATTTTTAAAATACATTAAACCACCATTTCCAAACAATACCATATAGTTTTGATACGATAACATAACTTGAGTATAATCATCAGCCACATAATGACTATGTATTTTTGTGACTGCTTCATCAAACCTTTTCATAAATATACAACCTCCCAAAAATTAATACTAGTATATCATATATCACTACAATATTGAATAGAAATATTAATTTTTGATGAATTTGATTAAATTAATAGTTTATTATTGGTAGTGAGTGGTATTTATCACATCATAGCAAAAAAGTTGTAGATACCTACGTCGTTGATTTCAATTTGATTGATATTCAAAAATTAACTTCTGATAGTAATAAATGCCAATTAGAAATGGTTAACGTTTTTTTCCATAGAAAACTATATTGACAGATCAAAAGGCATATCCAATTTTAATTATTATAAAGTTATCCTTATTTAAAAATTTTACTAACCTATATTGTAATTTGTTATTTAATTAACTTCTCGAATGAATTAGCATTTAATATAGTATTTGATATAAATTTCCCTTTATAGAAATTAGCCCAATTATTAAAAATACAAGGTACATTTTTTGCTTTTTCTAATGTATCTATTTTTATAAACTCTATCTTAATCTGATTTTCTTTTGAATATTCAGTTAATTCTTTTACTTCTTCTTTTATACTCAGGTTATTCATTTTATCATTATTTTTATCAATAAAATCTTTCACCCATTTAGGATTAATTTTTGAATATTCTTGTAAGGCCCATCCAATTGCTTTATTTATAAAAAATTCATTTGTTCCAAAACAATTAATCATTATTTTTTCTAATTAAAACTTTAATAAAGATATCTAAAAAAAGACAACTTTAGTCTTACAATTTTAATCGCCTATTTATAATTTTCTTTCTTTAGCCTCACTAATTTCATTATTTATAGCATAGTTTGAAACAGCTCTAAAATTATCATCATATGGATAAACTTGTTGGCCATATTGAAGCCACATAGTTGACCAAGAAGCGTCATTTTCAAGCAAGTACTGAACTTTTTTGTTCTTCATTGTGTCATTACCATCTTGTTTAGTTAAATCCACACACCCTTCTTCATCATATAATTTGCTTTGTAAATCACACTCTAATTTATCACATTGATAAGCAAATATTGATTCCTTTGTATTGTGAGAATCAAATTCTAAGAAAAGTTGTTCAATTTGATTACCATCTAATAAATCATCTAATATCCTATATACTGCCTCATGCTCTAATTTTTCTTTTTCTTGCTTCGATATTTGAAATTGCGTCAAATCTCCAATAACAGCTTCGCCAAGTTCATGAACAGCCAACATAAATATTACTTTCATTATATCAACATCATACTGATATTCAGATTTCATAGCAATTGCAAGCATTTGAGTTCCAAAAATGTGTTCTGCTACACTTTCAATTCTATCTCTTTTTACATTCCAATCTTTCCAACCAGTCCTAATAATATTTTTTAATCTATTACAGATAACATAATAATTTATTATATTTTCTTCTTTTGGCATGATATCACCTCATTTTGATAGAATATTGTAGTATATTGTTAAGCATTAGTCAACATAATTAAATATTTATATACGCCTTAAAAAGATCAGCTAAATAACTATAATATATAGCCAAAATTTTTTTAAAATCAGTGAGTATTTTTTTGTGCTTTGATTTTTTTTAATAATTCATTAATTAATTTACTAATTTTAAAGTTTTCTTCTTTAATATCTTTTTCCGTTGTCATTTTTTTCTCCCTACCATTGAATAATCAATATTATTATTTGTTAGTATTTGTTCTATTTCTCCAAGTTCTTTTGTAAAATCTATACCAGGTGTTTGATGTTTATTCCTCTTTCCATACTTGCACGCATCTACTTTTCTTTGTTCTTCAATAATTGCTTTATATAATCTAAAATATAAAGTATTTCTTTCTGATTCATTATCAACACTCTCAATTGATTTTTTTATTTCATCAAGAATAATAGCAATTCTTTTTGAAGAAAAATACTTTTCTCTAATTGGTGCGTGTAATTCTGCGTTTCCAACTCTAGAACTTTCAAAAGCTGTAATAATTATACTTAATAATTCTGGATTCTTAGTTTCAGTAAAATCTTTTAGTAACTTTTGAATTTTTTCATATTCAGATTTTGCAACTTTCTCTCTATTAATTTTTACAATTGGAATATCGAAATTTTTTGCTGCTTTTAAAGATTCTAACCAAAATTTATCTTCTAATTCTTTTTGCTGTCTTAAATATTCAAGTTGTTTTGGTTTGTCTTTATATTTTTCAAACATTTCATCATAACTTTCATACTCTTCAAAGAAAACTATATAATCTGGATTTTTTTTATAAAATTTTGGGTTACTACTTAAATCTCTTCGTTCATATACCAATTCATTATAATCACCTCTGGTATTATTAAGCATTGAATTTGCATCCATATATTCTTGTGAGCGATTTCCTGTAGTATTAAATTCTCTACTATCTGGGGTGGAATTAATATCTGAACTTCCACTAAGAAGAAGCATATTATCACTCATATTCGAAAAGCCAAATATTACATTTTTAACATTTGCCATTGAAAGATTAGCATTACCAATTAAACTACAACAGTTGCCATGAGATCTAATTTTTGGAGAATTCCAATATTCACTATAATTTTTTTTATTTTCAAAATTTCCTTGATATGCTCCAATAGCTGTAACAATCATTTTGAAATCAACACCAGCATCATATATTTTAATTCCATCAACTTCATCATATGGTAATTTATCTGTTTTGAATACTTGATTATTTAAGTCATGTGCAAATGCTTTTCTCAAATCATTTTCAAAAACAATAATTCGTCTAAAATCTTTTTCTGGTTTCATTATTTTAGTAAATTCATCATATAATTGTATTAAAACATCCGGATCATTTTCATTTATTATTTGATAAATCGCCAAATACATTTCAAGAACTTCTCTGTTTTCATTTGTAATTGTTATGTTAGAAATATCGTATTTTTGACATATCTCATTTGCCGATTGTAAGGTCATTCCATAAGCTTGAACTAAGATTGCAAATTTTAAATAATCTATATCTTTTTCTTCTTTAGCTATTAATATGCCTTTCCTAAGCTCTGTGTTATCTATTGTATCGTCATTGCCAAAGTTTTGTAATTCTTTAAAATTAGGAACTGTATGAATAACAGATGACGTACATAAATATAATAACTTTTCTACTTCGTCATCTGATAATGTATATCCTTTTGCCATTAAATCATCAATATTTGCTAGTAAACTATCATATGCATGAAATTTATTTTTCCAACTTGTATCCAGCGAGACATAACCAATTCTTCGTAGTATCACCACTATATAAGGATTATAATAATCTGTTAAAGTTTGTAATTTTGAATACATGATTTCAAACAATTTTAATCTAGAATCAGATAAAGAAAGTATCTGATCTTGTATGTCATGATCTGTCGTTATCATATCCATTATGTTATCCAAAAAACTATATTTTTCAGATAATATTTTAAAATTAATTGTTTCATCAATTTCAATATTTTTTTCCCTTAACTTTAGATATTTGTTCTTTTCATATTCAGATAATGATAAAGTTGGAATTAATTCTTTTACTTTATCATAATTATTACACCATTGGGCAAGGTATATCTTATCTCTAACATCATCAAATTGAATTAAATATTTGTCAATATCTCTGTATACGCATACTGCATCGCCATAGTATTCTTCAACATCCTCTTCTTCGTTATGAATAATATCATGTATTATATTACTCATTTTAAGTTGAGATTCATTCATCAAATCACATCCAATTTCTAACCTATCAATTAATGATCTTATACGATAGTATTATATCATAAAACCATCTATTACTATATTTGGATTTAGAAACTTTACTTTATTTCACAAAAAAACTAGTTTATTTTTAATATGTACCATTTAGAGTAGACATTTATAAACCAGTTTTATTAATTAAATTTTGGTATTTATATAGTATAAATTTTCACCAGATTTCAATTTTTTGATAAAAATAGCACCAAATTTTTCATAGTAATTATTTAAATCCGTTTTCAAAAATAATTTATCAAACCCTCTATTTTTAGCTTCTTTTAAAATCGCATTATTTAGTATTTTAGAATAGCCTTTTTTCTATACTCCTTTTTTACATACATTGTTGCATACCATGGAGTTAGTTCGGGTTCCAGATCACAATCATTCGGAAAAATGGATATAAACCCAATTAGCTCTTCATTATCTACCAAAATTAATTTACAATAATACTTATTAGGCAACAATTCCTTTATTTTGTTTATTTTATTTTCAATTTGCTCTTTTCTATTATGATTTTAAAAAGAGCCCATTCATCATATTCTAACTCTGCTACCTCTTTTAAAAATCCAACTTTATTTTTTAAATTATATATTTCCATAAAAGAATTCCTCCAAAATTAAAGCTTATTAATCATATTTTTATTTAAACTATTAATTTCTTAAATAAAATCCCATCGAATGTCGAAAGTTTCATTACTGATTTTTGTTTTTAGACATATAAGCAACAGTTAAAATTATACCCAAAAGATTGCAACCTATTGATAATCCCACTAATACTCCGCTAGTAAAGTCGCCAAAAGGACTTGAGCCATTACTCCCAAAGTATAAATTTAACAAATATAATAAGTTTCCCAATATAATTAAAAATATTCCAATCTTTAAATTTTTGATAAGTTTATTTCACCTCTTTATTAATAAGATCAATCTAATTATACAATTTTATTTTATATATTTCTATAATTAAACAAAACAATTAATGTATATTTCTTTATATCTGTTCACTATTAATTTCCTCGATAAGTTCTGATACACTTGCAAACTCCTTTTTTGCTATTTTTTTTAATTCAATAACAGAGTCTTTCATACAATATCCATTAAATTCTTTTATCATCTCTATATCGCTATATCCGTCACCAATAACATATACGTTTGGATAAATTAAATTACTAAGGTGTTCAATTAATATCTTTATGGCTTTGGCTTTATTTGCTTTGCTAGAAATAATTTCAATCATAAAATTATTAACATAATATGCATTTACGTATTTAAAAAACTTATCATTAATTAACTTAACTTTTTCTCGAGCAATTTTATCATTCTTATATTTTACATTAATTTTTGTTATATCCTTATGTAAAAAGTCAACTCTGCTATCGATCTTACTACAACAAAAATAATCTACACAATTTAATAAATCTAAATTAATTTTAATTTGAGAAACGATTTTTTTAGGAATACAAATATTATATAAGATTTCTCCACTATTACTTAAAATTGTGGCCCCATGATTTAAAATAACATAATTATAGTTAAATTTATATATATTTAATTTATCATAAAAATCCTTATAACTTCTTCCTGTAGCAATAACAAATATGCCACCTTTATCAATAAATTTATCAACCCAAATCTTGTTTTTTTCAATATCACTATCATTTAAATAAAATGTTCGATCAAAATCACTAACTAATAAATTTGACATATAATTCTCCTTATCAATTATTATACAATACTAAAAAACATTTTCTAGCAATTCCTAATTTATTCATTCTTAAAAAGATAACAACCTTCTTCATGTGAATAAATAATTCCTACAGCCTGTAAAAATGAGTATATAATTGTATTGCCAACGAACTTCATTCCCCTTTTCATAAGATCTTTTGATATACTTAGTGATAACGGGGAAGTTGTCTTATTAAGAATGATAAATGTTTTACCATTGGTAAAACTATCTAAATAATCTTTAAAAGAACCAAATTCATATTGTATATCTCTAAATATTTTGGCATTATTGATGCTTGCCTCAATTTTTAATTTATTTCTAATTATTCCCTCATTCATTAAAAGCTTTTTTACCATTTTCTCATTAAAATCACAAACTTTATTAATATCAAAATTAGAATAAGCTTTCTTAAAATTTTCTCGTTTGTTTAGCACACATTCCCAAGATAATCCGGCTTGAAATGATTCTAGGATGAGCATTTCAAATAAATAATCATCATTTAAATTTAAAACTCCCCACTCTTCATCATGATACTTAATATACAAAGGATTATTAATATTACACCATTTACATCTTTGCATAACATCACCACTTCAATAATACCATAATTATTATCAAAATAATCGTCATTATCTACATATATGTTGACTTTTTTAATATAATCATTAATTTTTCGAATAAAATATGATATACTTTACAAGATTTGGTGATGTTATGAAGAAGTATGATTATAATAATTTACCTAGTGATGCCCATGTATTTCATTTATGGGAAGTAATGGATTTTAATATTGATAGCAATTACAATTATATTAGTCAAAATCCTATTTACTTGTTTTTGAAAAGAATAGTATATATAGTTTTTGATTTTCTCTTAAAAATTATAAATAATGTTATGTTTGGATATAAAATTATTGATAAGAATAAAGCTATAAAAAAAAGCAAGGTCATTTCAGTAAGTAATCATATTCATCCGATGGACTGCACAATGATATCTTTAATTTATTTTAAAAATTTAATATATTTTCCAACTATCATTAACAATTTTAAAATTCCTTTTATTAGAAAATTAATTAAATTATTAGGGGCAATACCTATTCCTTCAAAAAAAGATGATAAAAAAAGTTTTTATGAAAGTATTAACAATGCTTTAAATGATAATAATCATATTCATATGTATCCGGAAGGATCAATGTGGCCATACTATAATAAATTGCGGGATTTTAAATACGGAGCTTTTAAGATGGCCGTTGATGCAAACTGCCCTGTTCAACCAATTAAATTTATATATCAAAAGCCCAAAGGAATTAAAAAAATATATAAAAGAAAAGATTGTATTAACGCCATAGTGCTTGATCCTATATATCCGAATAATGAGTTAAATTATTATGATAGAATAAATGATTTAAAAGAAAAAGCATTTAATGCTATAGATAAGGTGGTTATATGAAAATATTATTACTTTCTTGCCCCACAGGTGGTGGACATAATTCATGTGCTAATTATATTTTAGAAGAACTAAAAAGTAACAAAATTGTTTGCGACTTTATGGACTTTTTCGATATTGTAAACAAAAAAGCGAAAGACTTATCCAAAAAAATTTATTTAAGTTCTCTAAAAAATAACGGCTTAATTTTTAAAAATGCTTATCGTTTAGGTGAATTATACAGCAATTCAGGCATAATTAGTCCTGTCTATCTAGCTAACAAGCGTTATAAAAAAAAGCTATCTGATTATATAACTAATAACAAATATACTTTAGTAATAGCAACCCACTTATTTCCTGCCCTAACCTTAACAGCTATAAAAAAAGACAAAAATTTAAAAAATATACCATTTTTATTTGTCGCTACCGATTATGAGCCATGTCCTTTTATAAATGAAACTGATCCAGATTATTTTGTTACTCAAAAAGGATTAGAACGAGACTTTAAAAGGCGAAAAATAGCTACCAAAAAATTATTATTAACAGGTATTCCAGTATCATCAAAATTTATAGATAGTGCTAAAAATATTAGAGAAAAACTAAATATCAAAAATGAAAAAATGATACTAATAATGCTCGGTAGTATGGGATTTGGACATGTTCTAAATATAGTTTATGAACTGCTAAAAGAAAATAATGCTAAAGTGGTTGTAGTATGTGGTAGTAACAAAAAACTATTCAAAGAATTAAAAAGCATAAAAAACAAAAACTTAATAATAATGGGATTTGTAAATAATATAAATGATTTAATTTATTCATCTGATTTAGTATTAACCAAACCTGGTGGACTATCTACAACTGAAGTAGCGGTAATGAATAAACCCGTATTACATATATATCCAATACCGGGGATTGAAACATATAATGCCAGATTCTTTGCAAAAAGAAAAATGAGCTTTAAATGTGACACAGAAAGTGACATTTTAAAATACGCTCACAATATTTTGAATAATAAATTGCTAAGCGATAGATTAATTAATAATCAAAAGAAATATATAAATACATATTCGGCTAAAGATTTGGTTGAATTTATTAAAAATAATTATTAGAAAAAGATCTAAAAATTTTTAGATCTTTTTTTATGCTAAAAAAAAGAACACTAATCAAATTAATGCTCTTCATAAATAAAAGGCTTCATTCTATTTTTTCGGATTATAAACAACATTTTTTCTAAGTCTAATTAAAGCATAAATGTTTATTATTGCAAGGCAAGCAACAAAAATATCAGTTAATTTCCACATTATAGTTGGAGAACAAATCGAGCCAATAAATATAATTACAATTGTTAATGTTTTTAAAGCCAAAATACTTTTATCATTTTTTAAATTAAAGTATTTTAAACTTGATTCTCCATAATAATATCCTGTTAAAATTGTGGAATAAGCAAACATAAAAATACTAAGAACTAGTATAACATTTCCGATGGGTCCCAATTGGTTTGTAAAAGCATATTTAGCTATTTCAATCCCATTTGCATCATTTACTAAAAGATTAGAATAATTACTACATAATACTATAATTGCCGTAGCAGTACAAATAAGTAAACTAGTTACATAAATGCCTATCATTTGTACCAAGCCTTGCTTTTCAGCATCTTTGCTAGCCCCACTAGCAGCAGCCATACTTCCTGTACCAAGTCCAGCTTCATTAGAGAAGATACCTCTTTGAACCCCCAGTAAAAGTGTGGCCAAAAAGCCAGTATTAAATGCTTTAAAATTGAACGCACTTTTTACAATTAATAAGAAAACATTACCTATACTACTAACATTTTTTATAATTATTGTAACAGCCAATAGTATATATATTAAAGACATTACCGGAACAATTTTACTTGTAGCATCAGCAATTTTCTTCAATCCACCAAATATAACAAAAGCACTAATCAAGGCTAATATAATGCCTAAAAAAGCAGGCTTTAAATTTATAAAATCAGCAGTTGACTTAATGATCGTATTAGATTGAATAGACATATAACCAATGCCATAACACAAAATTATAAAGATTGCATATATAGCTCCTAGCTTAGGCATTCCTAATGCTCCTTTTATATAATAAGCAGGGCCACCTTTATAAGCTTTTTTGCCATCTTTTTCTCTAAATTTTACGCCCAAAAAACTTTCAGCATAAGCAAGTGTTGCACTCAATAAAGATATTATCCATATCCAAAAAATTGTGCCAGGTCCACCAACATATATAGCAAGTGCTACACCCGATATTGAGCCAACTCCTATTCTTCCTGCTAATGATAACATAAGAGTTTTAAAAGAACTCAAACCTTCACTATTCTTTTCTTTCGCAAGAATAGCTTTTTTCATTTTACCAATTCTAAATTGAATACCTTTAAGCTTAATTGTATAATAAATTCCAACTAATACAATCAATAACGTAACTAAAAGCCATAATTTATCATTCACCAAACTTAACACATTGATAATAGATTCTTTCATAACACCACAAACTCTTTCAACTATTAAAGTATATCATAAATAAAATAAATTATTATAATATTTTTTAATTATTTTTCGTATAAAATTTAATTTTAAATGCCGCTCCTTTTTTTGCGTCTAATAGTCTAATAGTTCCACCATCTTTATTTATTATCTCTTTTGCTAAAGATAATCCAATTCCAAAGTTATTGCTAGTAGAATTATCTCTTTTATAAAATCTTTCGAATATATGTTTTCTATCATGAGGAGGAATGCCTATACCATTATCTTTTATTTCAATAATTAAAAAGTTGCCTATATTTCTAGCACTAATATCTATTTTTATATTCTCTTCGTTACATTCAATAGCATTTTTTAAAATATTTGTAAATGCTTCACATTCCCAATTAAAATCGCCATAAAAATAAGCACTTTCATCAATAGATAAATTAACATCTACATTTTTTTTGCTTTTCTCAAGCTTGATATTTTCTAAGCTTTTTTTCATGAGAAAACTTACATTAATTAAGTCTTTATTAAATAGCAGAACATTAGCATCAAATTTAGATAACTTTAAAATTGCAATCACTAAGAAATTAATATTCTCCGTGAGTGATCGTATATCTTTTAAAAAATCCTTTTGTTTATCCTTATCTACATCTTCTTCTATTAGGGTGTCAGCCATAAGCATTATAGAGGTTAAGGGTGTTTTTAACTGATGAGAAATATTTGCTAAATTATCTTTTATTTTAATTCTTTCATCATATTCTTTAGCATACATTTCTTTTAAATTGATTGTTGTTTTATATATTTCATTTTTTAAAATAGATAACTCGCCTTCATCATTATTAACTATTTCTAAATCATACAAGCCCATATTAATTTTTTTTAAATAGTCTGTCATGTATATCAATTCTTGTTTTCTTTTCTTACGTTCACAAAAATACATAAATAACCATGTCAAGTTAAAAGCAAAAAAAACTGAAACACTTATAATGATATACTTTTCTTGTACTTGATTTATTTTTTTAAGATAACTTGTATTATCATTAATAAATCCATACCTTTTCAAAGTGTCACTACTACTAGAATTTTTAGTGTTTAAAAGCTTTACAATGTCTTCTTCATGCACATTTGGATAATACTTTTCTATTTCATTTACTAAACCTGATAAATATATATTTACTTCTCTATTATAAGAAATAAAAGCAAAATAATTTAAAAAAAGTACTAAAATTAAACCGCTAATCATCCATGCAACAAATTTTTTCATAAATCCACCCTATATCCAATGCCCTTAATAGTTTTTATCAAACTTTCACTGTTAAGTTTTTCACGAATTCTTTTTATATAAACACTCAAAGTATTGTCATTAACATATTTTCCAGATAAATCCCATATTTTCTCTATAATTGTATCCCTAGTTACAATGCGATTACGATTATCTAAAAGTAAAAATAATATTTTTAATTCTAAGCCAGTAAATATAACCTCTTTTTCATTAACGTAAACTTTATAGGCATCCATATCAAATTTAATGTTTTCATAAGTAATAGTATTATTTTTCTTTTTCCTTTTCAATATATTATTAATTCTTGATAATAATTCTTTCGAACGAAATGGCTTAATAATATAATCTTCGGCTCCCAAGTCAATAGCTTTAACTACAATATCTTCTTCATCCTTAGCACTCAAAACTAAAGTTGGGATATCATTATGCTCTTTTAAAAATGTTAGTCCATCGCCATCCGGTAACATCAAATCCAAAATTAATAGATCTATATCAGATATAAGTTTACTAGCCAAACTAAGCTTGTTTGCAACTATAACTTTATAATTATGTTGTTCGAGCAAAAATAGTAGAGCTTTAATAATCATTTCGTTATCTTCCACTAAAAGTATTTTCACCTAAAACACCTCACATATATAGTACCATATTTTAAGAAAAATTAGGTCAATCGAACCTAATTTTTATATATTTTCATCCTTAATAGTATCAATTATATTTTCACTTTTTGTTTTTCTTAAAGCAAAATACATAATTAAACTAACGAGAATATAGACAACAAATATTGCTATTAAAATAGCTTGCCATGGAAATAAATATCCATAATCACTACCATTTGCAAATGCCTTAT
>OIYS01001188.1_pt1 | contig 14154 bp, 13 predicted proteins | sample 1588271 | NCBI WGS metagenome assembly OIYS01 (sample SAMN03283286) | human gut metagenome | biome: human-associated habitat; material: feces | host: Homo sapiens | place: Peru | collected 2012
TAACTTTATATCCATCTGTTCTTGGAGCATATTCAATAGATCTTGCATTTACCAAGTCCATTGGACCTAACTCTGATGTAGATAAATGTGAATCAACACCTTTAAAATTATGAATTGAACCATCTTTATCAATTGTAAAGATAGCTCTTCCCATAGATGCTGTTGCAAATCCTCTTTCATCTTCTGGAATACTTTCTATTTGTGATGGTTCTACTCTTTCAAATCTTACAATTCCATTTTCTTGTATAATTCTTCCACATATTATAGTTCCGTTATCTATTAGTTTTTTTGTTTCTAAATCCATTTTATCTCCTATCATCAATACTTCATATATTAGCAAAGACAAGAAGATTATTATACTATTATCTTTAATTCTTCTTGTCTTATGAATTTTTATAATATTCTTTTATGCCAAATGAAATATACTTTTAATTTTATTTATAAATCTTTTAAATATAGATTCCTTATATTCAACCATAGCAACTTCATTAGCAATAGTTTGTGTTTCTACTATAGTTTCTTGTTTACGATTTTTAAATAAGTTGTCTGGATTATATTTTTCCCTAATTTCTGCTTGATGCTTTTCTTCATTATTTTTAAACAATTGCTTTAATTGTTCTTTTTCCTCATTAGAATTGCACCAATAATTTAAGTGAAACAATGCTATCATAGATAATGATTCTCTTTTTATATTTTGCTCATTCAAGCTTTTATCTTCTCTATATAGTGGGTTATATGTACTAGACTTTTCTTCTTCTATCATTTTGAATAAGCTTTTAGGTAGTTTTGCAATATAACTATTTCCTAATAAATTCAATATACTATATACTTCGGAATACACTTCTTGAGTACTTACATTCATTTTCCACTATCTCCCCTCAAAATTATTTTCTTTTCCTTTATTCTGTGCTTGTTCTCTTTCTGCTTTTGTTCTTTCTATTGTTTCATAAGCTCTTTTTACATCTTCATCATTAATTTCTGCCTCTCCATAAGCTTGTACTAAATCATCTGTTGAATATGTATATGCATCTATATGCTGACCTTGAATTATATTTTCATTTTCTCTAAAAATTTCATTAAATCCTAATTTTCCCTCTGAATTTCTTGTTATCGAATATCTATGACCAGTTTTTGTCATAAATTCTTTTAGTGTTTGTGTTTTGTCGAGTTCTTCTGCTCCACCTGGTATTTGTCTGCCATTTGTAGTATACATTTCTCTTCCATTTTTACCAGTATCACTTATTCCCATTAAATGTTCATAATCTCTTTGATTATCATTTCTAATTATAATATCAAAATCTTCTTCACCTTTTTCATTTATCGTTGATACAATAAAAGTTCTACCATTAAGATCCCATGTATCTGGTAATCCACATTGTTCTCTAAAATCTTTTAAAAAGCTCATATCCGTTAATTGTGCTACTTCTGTTACCCTACCACTTTTTAATGAGTCTTCAATTCCATTTTTAATCAGTCTATCACTCATTTCTCTTTGAGTTACCTTTTCAAGTGAATCTCCTTGTAAAACTTGTTCTGTAGAAACATCTATACTCATACCATCTATTACAAATGTAGTTTCATTTTCCGTACCAGTTCCAATAATATCAAAATCTCCATTTTCATCTCTTTGATAGTATTCTTTTATAGGTTTCATTACATTTCTTTTTAAAGTCTCATCCCATTCTTCAATTTCATAGGTTGCAACAAAAATATCTTGATGTAAAGCAGATGTGTCAAGACCAATTGTATCTTCTAATTCTTCAACATTCAATCCATTCACTTTTTCTAATTGTAATAATAGTTTTGGATTATCATATCCACTTGTTTCTTCAGAATTATATATGTCTAAGAAATCTCCCATTCTTCCTTGAACTTCAAGCATTGCAAATTGTTTAGCTAATTCTGCTTTTTCTCCCTTTGCTCCTCTTGAATATTCTTTACCTAGCTTTTCTCCAATATATTCAACATAGTGATCTGTATCTTCTGCTTGTGCTTCTAAACTATAATCAAAAATTTTATTGTCAAAATCTTGAACATTATGATATACACCATTATCATGCCACTCATTTATGTCTTGATTTTTATTTTGTTCCCAGTAATATGAATAGTTTATACCATCTCTACTACTAACTTTTCTTTCATATTCTTGTGATTGTTGTGGTTGTTCTAAATACTTTTCTGATAAATCATTTAATATTTCTTTAAATTCTTTTTGAGTTGGTATTTTACCTTTTGTCTGTTCTAATTCTTCTAATTTTTTGTTTAATTCATCAGTAGATATTTCTCCACTATTTCTTTGATAGTACAAATTTCTTCTGTCGTATTTGAATTTTTGCTCTATTAAAGAATTTTCTTCATCTTGTCTATATTCTTCATTACCTTCTTTTTCTTTTTGCATTGCTTCAATATTTTTATCTGCCTGTTCTTTAGAAACTTTACCTAAGGATTTTTTCATATATTCCAATTTCATTTTCATATCTAAAATTGTACTTTCTCTATCACAATCATCAATATTATTTTGAGTACTAATCATAGATCTATACTCTCTTATATTTTGAATTTCATTAGCATATTCTTGAGATGTTATTTCATTATTTAATTTTTTTTGATTTAGAGCCTCTTGCATTTCTCTAACATATAAATCTGCAATTGCTTGTTCTCTAGATACAATTCCCCTATCGATTTCTTCCATTTGTATCTGTCTTTCTAGTATTGCCATATTTCTTTCTTGTAATGTTCCATCTTTGCTGGTTCTTAATTGTTTTATTTCTTCAGAAAGTTTAGTCCATTTTTCTTCTTCTTGTGCAATAAATTCTTCATATTTTCTTTTATCACTATCATTTTTTCCTGATAAATTATAATTCATGTTTTTACCCCTCTAAACAAAATTTTTCATTATAACTAAACTCAATATTGTTATCTATTAAATCCCTAAAATTAGGTTCATCTACTAAACTTCCATCAAGTCTTAAAACTTTTAGATTAGCAAAATCACTAATTTTTTTTGAATTTTTTATTTTAGAATTATAAATTGATATTTCTACTAAATTTTTCATTTCAGTAAGATTATTTATATCTATTTCATCAATTCCTATCAGTTCAATTGTTTTTATTTTTTCTTGTTTTTCAAAAATATTACTATTAGCTATATTACTATATGTTATTATTATATTTTCTATATCATTTTTTAATTTGTCATCACAAATAAATTTACAATGATTAAAAATTATTATTTTCAATTTCTTTAAACAATTTAATTTTTCAATCAAATCATTATTTACATCAAAACCATTTAATGTAATCGTTTCTAGTCTTTCTAAATCTTTAAAATATGTTGTATCGTATTGTATTACTTCTCCTAGTGCATTTTTAAAATTTAGAGTAAGCTCTTCAACATCTTTATTTTCCAATTTAGCGATTATCATAAGTATCCTCCATTTCTACCGATATAGATGTTTGTTCTCTTTCTGCTTTTGTCTTTGTTAGTAGTGTCTGACTCTTTTTTATATCAGTTTCAGTCAAATCACTTTCTAATATTTTTAAAAATCCACCTTTTTTCAATTGTTCTTCTGATAAATCTGCAACCTTTATTTCTTCTTTTACCTTGCCTGGAAGATAATATCTGACTTTGGGTGTATCTTCTATTACTTGTAATTGACTTGTTTTTTTATCTTCATCTTTTTTTATATGTTTATCCCCATGAATATATGTTTCTACTTCATCTATTTCTAATGAAGAATCACATTTATGTTTAATTGATTTACTGCTATCATATACTGTATGACCGAAATCTCTATCACTTTTTAATGTGTACTCCGTTTGTTTTCCATCAACGATAGAATCTCTGTCCCATGTCAAATCTAAATTATACCACTGCCCATCTAAATTTATTTGATTCCATGCATGCCCAGATTCCATTGTTCTTGTGTTCGGTCCACTAATATATTTAGAATCTATTCCACAACAAGCAAATACATTTCTAACTATCTCTGCATAACCAGCACAAACACAAGTATTATTGATTAATCCACCCTCCATATTTCTACAAACAACAGATGTTCTACTATCTCTTTCATCTCTTAATGCATTTAATCTTGCCATCGCTGCAAATTGCTTTTGCATACCCTTTATTCCCTCTTCATCTAATTGTTTATTAATTTCTTCAATAGCCTGTTGTTCTTCTGCTTTTTCTTTTTTTAATGATGCATAATCATAGCTCATGTGGTCAGCAAGTCTTTTAATTACTTTTCCAAATATTTTTTTATCTCTGTCTGGTTCATTAAAGTTTAAATCTATTCCCTGTAATAACTCATCTATCGTACTTCTACATTTTCTATATGTATCTATGTCATAAGGAATTGTCTGTTGTTTGTTTAAAGATTGTTCCTGATCATCTACTTTTATACTACTTAACGAAAAAAACTCATTTAATTCGTCTAATTGCTCTACAGATAATTCTGATGCATTTTTAATTAAAAGTTGAACATTTATATCTTTTGATATCATACCCTTTAACATTTGTGCTTTTTCTGGATTCAAAATTAAAGTAGTATTTTCCCCTCTTGCAAATAGATTTATATTTTCTATATATTCTTCACTTAAATCATCTATATCATCTATATAAACAGTTCTTTGTTCTTTTGCTCTTTTATCAGAAAAGAAATCAATATATTGATATAATTGACTCATATCATTTATTGTAAATTCTTTTGAAGATAAGGCTTTTTGAAATGCATCATAAAATTGTTTTCCATCTAATTTTCCTCTATCTTGTGTCAAAAATGATGAAAACTCATATCCTCTTTTTTCAAACTCTTCTAAAATTTCACTACAGCCACTTATATCTAATCCTCTAAATCGTTCTTGTCTAAGTCTCAAAATATAATCTGCATACTTTACTGGAAGAGGATTGTTAGCTAATGAAATACTATGAAGATCTTTAGGTAAAAAATCCAAAAATCTCAAATTAGAAATATTACAATTTGCTAATTTTACATTAGAAAGATTTTTATGCTCTCTAAAAAATTTGCCTAAATCCATTTCACTTAAATCAATACCTTTTAAATGTAAAATTTCTAATTGTTCAGTCAATCCATTGTCTAAATTTATACTAATTCTATCATCTTTATCTTTAGATGCATTTGTAATAAATAATTTCTTTAATCCATGTAAATATTGTAATACTTCACTTGTTTCTTGTTCAAATGTTGTATCTCCTCTTCTTTCCAAAAATTCTTTTCTTACAGATAATCTTAATTCTTCAATTGCACTTATTTCATCATCACTTAATTCATTTATATTTTCCATAACATTAAGAGCATTATTTAATGTTATACTTTGTATTTCAAAATCCATAGACATTCCATCCTTAAACTATATCTAAAATATCCATTAAAATTTTATCATAAAACCGAAAAACATACAACAATACACATTATTAAAAAATATTAAATTTTCTTTACATTTTTGTTACAAATCTATAATAAAAAAACAACAATCTAGATAGTATCTAAATTGCCGTATTTTATATATTTTCAAAAAATTCCTTTATTGCACTGTTAATTAATCTTGTAAAAGAAATCCCTGTTTTTTGATGATATTCATTAAATTTTTTTATGTTATTTTTATTATAATATAAATATTCTTCAATATTAAATATTGATTCAAGCATTGTAACATATTCACTATTTGTACCTTCTAATTCGCCATTATTAAATTGATTAGCAAAGTAATCTGTACTTTTACTTAATAATCTATTTAAATACTTCTCTATTCTAGCATTCCATTCTCCAAAATTATATTTTAAAGTATAACTTTCTATCATATCCATAACCGATCACTTTTCTTTCCATCGACTATCTCTATTATACCATTTTTAAACATTTTTGTATATAAATATAAATTTTTAAAGTTGTGTGCTTCATCTACAAATAGTCTGTACTCTTACATAAACATTATTTTCATCATCAAGTATAAATGAGTGATAATAACTATTATCTATACCTTTTTTACATATTGATGTTACTGCCTTAAATATTTCATATTTTTCTATTAAATAAAATGAAATTTCGTGGCATCCATCTTGAATTTTATCTCCTAATACATTAGCGGTCGAACAAGTTCGCCCCTACACAATATTTTTAAAAATTAGATGCACATTTCAAATCCATGTCTTATTTATAATTTCCATTCATCTAATATATGTTTACTTATATTCATATTTCCATAGCCTATACCAATTTTTCTATCTATTTTCTTTTCACCATGACAATCTGTTCCTCCTGACATTAAAAGTCTATGGTATCTACAATATTCTTTTAATATACTAGATTGTTCATTTGTAAAGTTTGAGTGTTCAACTTCTACTCCGTCTATTATTTTGTCAATTCTTAATAAATCTAAAAATTTAATAGGCTGTTCTAAATTATATCTATATATATGCGCTATAAATAATTTACCTCCTGCATTTCTTACAGCTTTTGCAACCTTGTCTGCACTTGGATAATGAATACTAAAGTCGACAAATACTGGGAAATTTTTATTCGTTATGCATGAATTAAAAAAAATATCAATATTATTCCACTCTGTTTTTTTAAAAAACTTCTTATTATCTTCATACTTCTTTATTTCAGAAAAAATTACATCTATAGGCCATCCTTTTTCTTTATCATAAAACAAATTTCCTATTTTTATATGGTTCTTCTTACAGCTTTGTACCATATATTCAAATTCTTTTTGCAAATTAGGCTTTTTAATTTCATAATTTTCATATATCCATGGTTCTAATTTTCTATAATCAAAGTCATAAGCTAATAAATGAAATGCCACGCCATCATATACTGTATTAAATTCTACACCGGATAATATTTTGCCACTATATACTTTTTTATAATCTATTTTCTCTAGTTCTTTGTATACTTTAACTGTATCATGGTCTGTAATAGATAATACCTCTATTTTTGCTTTTTCCGCTTCTTCTAACAATTTTTTTAAATCCCATGTTCCGTCTGAATAATTAGTATGTACATGCAAATCTATCATATGCTTCTCCTATTTTATTTTGAATTTTTCTCTTTCACATCTATTTAAAATATTATTAAACCTATCTAATACATCTCTTTTGCCTAAATTACTTGTGTCTAATATTACTTTTTTCATATCATTTTTGCTAATACAACCAACTATCTCTTCTATCATTTTTTCAAGAATCCCTCTTTGGCTTGATATTGTATTTTCATCAATCCATATTCCATCTAATACATGATTGCGCATTTTATTTCTTTTGCAAATAGTATCATAATTTGCTGTTAATAACATAAAAACATCACATTCTACTAAATCTCTGTTTTTTAATTCTTGTAGCAAGTCAATATACTTTAAATATGCTCTTCTAAAGGTTCCCTCAAACCCTTTTTTAACCTCAAAAGCTTTTGCCGTAGCAACTGTAGCAATTGCACTTTTATCAATTACAACGTTTTCACCTTGCTGTCTTAATTCATTTGCTTTTATTAACTTTGCTTTTTCTACTCTAAATAATTGGTCTTGATAATATTCTTCCTCTTCTTGCGAGCCAGGAATAGGAGATGCTTCATCCCCTACTTTTCCCGTTTCATCTTCTAAATATCTAATTGCTTCTGGAAGTACTATCCAACCTTGAGCTGCTAGACTTTCACACAAAGTAGTTTTACCCACACATGAAGTTCCTTCAAGTATTACAATCTTTCCAATACTCATTATTAGTCTACCTTTCTGTTTTATGTTTTACTTTTTTATTTGAAATTATAGAATATATAGGTCCTATGTTTGATATTACAGTAGCTATAGCAGTAAAGAAAATTATTTTTAAACTAGTTTTATAATCTTGTTCATCTAATATATTAATCAGTTTTATTGTCATTTTTGTATTTATACAAATATACAATAAATAACTAGCTATAATTAATAAAACTATAAGATAATTTTTTAATATTAATGCCCCTATTATCGATAGTAATAAGATTATAGGAAATCCAATCCAGTTTAAAGCACATCTAAATTCGTTAAAGCACCCTATTAATCCATTTAGCTTATTTGTCACTTTATAGTTTTTTATAATATCTTTATAAATTTTTGAAAATTGGCTAGTTGTTTTAAACCATACAGAATTTTGTTTTATCAAATTTTCTAAGGAACTTGGTGTTTCCATGTTTTCCAATGTTAATAATGGCGTAATTTTTATATTATTAAATTTTAGTTGTAATCCAAGATATATATCTTCACACCAAAATTTTGTGTTAAAATTTCCTAATTCATTTAATGTTTTCATATTGATAATTAAACCATGTCCAACTACGTGTGTATATAATAGTTTGCTATTTAAAATACTATTTATTAATCCTGTTTTCATTTCAAAATTTGATTGATATATCGAGAACCCCTTTAATATATTATTTAATTCTTTATAGTTTTTTAAACAATATGAATATTGTTGTATTACCTTATGCCCTTCTGATATCTTTTCTTTTATCTCATTAAAAGTTCTTTCACTTGGTCTGCTATCAGCATTATACAACGCTAAGTATGTATGTTCTAAATCTATTTTATTTTTAATTTCCTCAATCATATAATTTAATTGATCAGCCATATACCCTTCTGTAAATGGATAATCAATTAAATACACATTCTTATATTTAGGGAGAATTTTATTTTTTATTATATACTGTGTTAGAATATCATTCTTTATGTTTTCCTTAACTTCCTTTTGAGTGGTTACTATAATAATTGGAATATCTTTTGCAATTTCTGTGAAGTATTTTATTGTATCTTCTATACACTTTTGCTCTCTTAAACATGGTATTGCAATTATTATATTCTTATTGCATTTTACGGAATCTTTGTTTTCTCGTTTAGATTTTTCTTTTTTTACTTTATTAATACATATTATAGCTCTTACAAGGAAAAACAAAGAATATATTATTAATAAGATAATAACAAGTTTAATACAAATTATCATATTTTAGTTTTTCTCCAATTCATTTTTTAGCTCAATTATATTATGCATAACTTTAAAGTCCATGCAACCTTCTATGAATAAATTATCATCTCCTGTAAAATCTAAATTTCTATCATCAGTTTTGTATCCTATACATTTTTTCCCCAATGCATAGGCAATTCCTAGTTCAACACATGCTCCTTCATCTGGAACTCTTCCATCAAGGAAAAATATTAATATATCACTATTTTTTATACCTTGTAGGTCAGTGTTAAATATTCGTTTATTAGTTTCTAATTTATCATTTTTTTCATCCTTAAGTATTTGAGCTGAAAGACCAGCCTCTCTTTGTGGAAGATAAACTTCATATCCCCATTGTTCTAATAGATTAGTATACTCTTCATTTCTTTTTAATTCCATTTCATTAAATAATGGTGCTGCAAAATAAATTTTTTTCATTAACAATCCCTCCTTTATTTGGCGACAAATTGGTGACATTGTCTACATCGTTATTTGTTTTTTATATATTTTAAATTTTACAATATTATTATTTTTTTGTCTAGACTATTCTATCCTTATTTTTCAGATGTTTCCTTCTCTATTGGTTTTCTTTCATATTCATTAAATGATTCTTCTGAGAAGTCATCTAATATTGGAGTTTTAACTAGTAAAGAATATAAATCTTCTTTTGTTTTATAGTACTCTATTACATGAAGTGGAATTAATTCTACTTCTTTAAATCCTGCATCCATTATTGCTTCATAATCTATTAAGCTTATAGGCTTAACATCGTGATATGCTTGACCTCTTTTAAACATTCTTTTTAAAGACCAACAATCCAATTTATCAACACCTCTTATAACAAGTTGCCCACCTTCTTTTAATGTTTTGTATATTTGCAATGGATCAATTATTGTATGACGTGCTGTTACTAAGTCAAAATAATTATCTGGAGTATCCATTTTTAGATTATCCATAACTCTAAATGAGATATTCTTTCTTCCACTTTGTAATAGATTTTTGTTAGCTGTTTCTATCATTTTATCAGAGAAATCTGTTCCCAATATTTCAGCACAATTTGGAAATTTTTTAAGTACTTTTTCTCCTGCTGCTGTTCCTAAATCTAGAATTTTTGTATTTTCTTTTACACGTTTTTTTATTTCGTCTTCATAAATCCAATTTGTAATTACTTCGCTAGTATAATCAATATCTTCAAAAGACCAATTAGCTCTTTCACTATAAAAATCATGTTCATTTATTTTCATTTTCTACCATCCTTTCTTAATATAAATAAAATGTGATTGAATATAAAAAGAACCTCCTTTCACGAATATACCACAAAAAACAATCACAAAATTAATGTGTATACTTTTTGTCATTCATGAGGAGATTCTTAAGACTCTTCATTATTCCTTTAAACACTTATTTATCTGGTAGCAAAACGCAAATGACTAATTGATTTACTACATTTAAATTATAACAAATTAATATTAATATGTCAAAAAATCACTACAAGCAAAAAGGATGGCGGCTGTTAAATTGTTGTCTGCATCCTTTTTTACTTAGTTTTTCTTGATTATGTCCACATTATTTATGCTATGTGGAGAAATCGTGAACAAATTGACATCTGTGAACAGATTTATCATTTTTTATATTTTTAGCAATTCCTTATTTTATGCTGGCTTGCAGGCCTATTTACCACAACATTGCTTATATTTTTTACCACTGCCACATGGACATGGATCATTTCTACCTATTTTTTTAGATTTTTTAGGTGTACTTTTTGCTGTATCATCACTTTCATTAGTTATTTTTTTCTTTGATACTTCTTTTCTTTCTATATTTTGACGTATTTCAGCTTTTAATAAGAATATTGATACATCTTTATCTATTTTTTGAAGCATTGAATCAAATAGGTCAAATCCTTCCATAGTGTATGCTCTTAATGGATCCTCTTGAGCATAACCTCTTAAATGAATTCCTTCTCTTAAGTGAGACATTGTATTTATGTGTTCCATCCAATAATTATCTAGAACTTGTAGTGTTATAACCTTTTCAAATTCATCTGATACTTCTTTTGGAACATTTTTTAGTTTTTCTTCATATTCATCTATTACTAATTTTGATAGTTTATCAATAATTTGATCCGCATCCATATTAGATATTGATGATTTTTTTATGTCTTTTTTCAATAAGTTTTCATTAGCAAAATCTACTATTTCAGCCAAATCATCATCTGATAAAGAACCATCTGATGCTTCATGTGATTTTACTAAATCTTCAATATGATGTCTAAAAGATGATAATACCATTTCATGAATTGATTCACTATCTAATATCTTGTTTCTCTTTTCATAGATTATTTCTCTTTGATTATTCATTACATCATCATATTGTAATAATTGTTTACGTATATCGAAGTTATTTCCTTCAACTCTTTTTTGAGCTGTTCCAATTGACTTAGTAAATGTTTTGCTTCTAATAGCTTGATCACCAAGGCCCATATTTTTCATCATTTCGCCAATTCTATCCGAACCAAATCTTACCATTAAGTCATCTTTCATTGAAACAAAGAACTGAGTGTATCCTGGATCTCCCTGACGTCCTGAACGACCACGTAACTGATTATCGATTCTTCGTGATTCGTGTCTTTCTGTTCCAACTACACATAATCCACCTAAATCTCTTATTTCATCTGATAGTTTAATATCTGTACCACGCCCGGCCATATTGGTAGCTATTGTTACAGATTTTTGTTGTCCTATTTTTGAAATTATTTCTGCTTCTCTAGCATGATTTTTGGCATTTAATACTTCATGTGGTATGTGTGCTTGTTTTAGTAATTTGCTGATTAATTCACTTGTTTCAATGGCGATTGTACCAATTAGTACTGGTTGTCCTTTTTCATAGCATTCTTTAACAAATTCAATAATTGCCTTATATTTTGCTTCTTTTGTGGCATAAACCAAATCTGGTGCATCTATTCTAATTACATCTTTATTTGTTGGTATTTCTATAACATACATATTATAAATGTTTCTAAATTCTTCTTCTTCTGTTTTTGCAGTACCAGTCATACCAGATAATTTTTTATACATTCTAAATAAGTTCTGGAACGTAATTGTAGCAAGAGTTTTTGTTTCCTGATTTATTGTTACTCCCTCTTTAGCTTCAATAGCTTGATGAAGTCCATCAGAATAGGCTCTTCCTTTCATTAGACGTCCTGTGAATGGGTCTACAATAACTACTTCATCATCTTGTACAACATAGTCGAAGTCTTTTTTCATAGAATAATTAGCACGAAGTGCTTGGTTTATATAATGAAGAAGTCCGCCATTTTCTATTTCATATAAATTTGATACGTGGAATGTTTTTTCAGCCTTTTCTGAACCTTCGTCGGTTAAATTTACGCTTTTTGTTTTTTCATCATATATAAAGTCTTTATCTTCCTTTAGGCTTTTTGCAAAACGATCAGCATCAATATATAAATTGGCACTTTTCATTTCTCCACCAGAAATGATTAATGGTGTTCTGGCTTCATCTATTAATACGGAGTCAACTTCATCTATTATAGCAAAGTTTAACTTTCTTTGAACGCGGTCTTCTTTTTTTACAACCATGTTATCTCTTAGATAGTCAAATCCTATTTCATTATTTGTAGAATATAAAATATCACAGTTATAAGCTTCTTGCTTTTCCTTTGGAGTCATGTCTCTTTTATTTACTCCTACAGTTAATCCTAAGAAACGATGGATTCCTCCCATCCATTCGGCATCACGTCCAGCTAGATATTCATTTACTGTTATAATATGAACTCCTTCTCCAGTTAAAGCATTTAAATATGCTGGTAATACACTAGTTAAAGTTTTTCCTTCACCAGTTTTCATTTCTGCTATATTACCATAGTGGATAGCAAGTCCACCTAAAATCTGTACATAGAAATGCTTTTCACCAATCACACGAAAAGCAGCTTCTCTAGCAGTAGCAAATGCTTCTACTAAAATATCATCTAAAGTTTCCCCTTGATTTAATCTGCTTTTAAACTCTTCCGTTTTATTTTGCAATTCTTTATCAGTTAGTTTGGAATATTCTTCATCTAATTCCATAACTTTATTAGCCAACACTTCAAATCTTTTTAATTCTTTATACTCATGATCAAATAATTTTCGTAGTATACCCATTGTATATCAGCTCCTCTATTTACATATTGTACCAAAAAAAAATAAAGAAGGAAAGCTAATTAAAGTTTTTTCCCTCTTATAATACTATTTTGTAGGTATTTTATGCTATTCTGATTCAATAACTCCATAGTTGCCATCGTTTCTCTTATAGACAACAGCCATTTTATCAGTATTGCTATCTTTATATACATAGAATTGGTGACCCAATAGTTCCATCTGCAAAATTGCTTCTTCCTCATCCATTGGCTTTATATCAATTTTCTTTCTTTTGATAACCTTACTGTCTTCTTCTTTATAGTCATCAGCAGCTTCTATTTCAGATAATGCAAAGTCATAATCAATTTTGTTTTTCTTTGACATTATTCTAGTTTTATTCTTTCTTATTTGTCTTTCTAATTTATCAGTTGCTTTGTCAACAGCTGCATAAAAATCCTCTTTTGACTCTTCAGTTCTTAAAATGTACGATTTCAATGGTATAGTAATTTCTACCTTTTGTTCATGATTTTTTACTTTTACTATGACATTTGCACGAACACTATCCGTATCTTTTAGGTATTTATCTAATTTTCCTAACTTTTCCTTTATATAATCGTTCATAGCTTGAGTAACTTTTAGTTTGTCTCCATGAATTACAATCTCCATATAATCTCCTCCTTACACTATGATTATAGCATATAATTAAGAAAAAAACTACTATTTAGATTTAGTAGTTTCTTTAACCAACTTAACATTAATAGCTTGATAACCCTTGCTAGTCTCTACTAACTTAAATTCTACTAGTTGGCCTTCAGATAAAGTTTTGTAACCGTCTATTTCAATTGCTGAATAATGAACAAATATATCTTCATTCTCCTTATATTCAATAAAACCATAGCCCTTTTCATTATTGAACCATTTTACGCGTCCGATCATCATACTTCTAGCACCTCACATTCTACCAATATTTATTTGAAATGGTATCTATATTGTAACAGAGTAATTTGAACGTGCATGTTAATTCCG
>OIYS01001194.1_pt1 | contig 14078 bp, 16 predicted proteins | sample 1588271 | NCBI WGS metagenome assembly OIYS01 (sample SAMN03283286) | human gut metagenome | biome: human-associated habitat; material: feces | host: Homo sapiens | place: Peru | collected 2012
GGTCGATCTCGATAGCCGCCTCGAATGCGATGACGGCCTCCTGATAGCTGCCATCGTTCAGGTAACGCATACCGAGGTCGTACTGCTCCTGCCATGGGTCTTTCCCACCGCAGGCGGCGAGGGACAGGAGCAATACCGCCGCCAGAAATAGTGCTGTAACTCTCTTCATGTGTGTCTCTCTCCTTATTCTCACAATGTGCCGGATTAGTCTATCCTGCAAACGATGACGGTGACGTTATCCCGGCCGCCGTGATCCAGCGCCGCTTTGACCAGTGATTCCGCGCAGGCTTTCACATCCGGTGTGCGGGCCATAATGTCCGCGATCTGATGATCTGTCAGCATATCCGTCAGGCCGTCGCTGCACAGCAGATAGCAGTCGCCCGCAGCGGGCCGGTCTTTCGCAATATAGGGCTCAATCAGCAATTCCTCCGGGTCAATGCCCAGATGCTGCATCAGCGGCGGCTTCACACCGGGCGGGTACGGCCGACCATCCACATGATCCTGCGAAAGCTGCAAAAGCGACCTTCCGTGCAGACGATAGACGCGGCTGTCGCCCAGATTGCAGACATAGACTCTGCGGCGCGTCATATACAGCGCCGCCAGCGTCGTCCCCATGTGCAGGATCGCCTGCTGCTTCGCCGTGTTCACCACGGCATCGTTCAGCGCCATGCAGACGCAGGCAATATCATCCTTCTCCGACGCAAAGGAACAGGGAGGCTGTTCACACTGCCGCCGCATTTCGCTGGCGGCGGCAAAGGCCGCCGTTTCGCCAAACCGCTCGCCGCCCATGCCGTCGAACACCGCCAGCCACGTGCCTTCCCCCAATTCCTGACAGATATACGCCGGTTCACGCAGACCGGTATTGGCTTCCGGCATGCAGCTTCCTCCAAAGTAAAAGTTATCCTCATTCTTCCCGCGCACCCTGCCCCGATCAGACAGACAGGCTGCCTTTATCATCATCTTCATATACACTCTCCCTACATTTTCGGGCTATTACTGTTTTAATTTTAGCACCAAACCATTTGGTGAACAAGGCAAACGCACCTGTCATACCGCACGAAATCCCGGCCGTTTCTTTGTTTGTTTTACTCATAAGCCGTTTGATCGGCCTGACGGCGGCGAGCCGCCGTCAGGGTATGCCGCATCACGGTTTGGAGAAAGGAAAAGCCAGCGTCCAACGGCGCTGGCTTTCTTTCGTTCTTATCGGGCTTACCGCACTTTGACGAAGATCATGGTGTAATTGTCGCTGGAGCCGCCGCGCTCCACGTCCTGACACAAACGCTCCACAACGCGGCGCGGCGCGGACAGCAGCCCGCCCCACCGCAGCCGGTCATGCAGCTTTTGGGCAGGGACGCAGCGATACACGCCGTCGCTGCACAGGAAAAAGCAGTCGCCATTTTCCAGCCGATCCGTGCGCAGGCTGAATTCCAGATGGCCGGAAATGCCGACGGCTCCCACCAGCTTTCCGTCCGCCGCACCGGCAAGAGCAAGCCGCGCGTTCTCCGGAAGATTGGCCACCGTGTCGTCCAGAGTCATCTGCTGCACCTTCATGCCGCGAACCCGGTAGATCCGGCTGTCGCCCGCCGACAGATAGGCGCAGTACCCCTTAAAGAAGAACAGGAGCACCACCGTGGAGCCCACGTTCCGGTGGCCGAAGCGGTCAACCACCTGACGGTTGATCTCCTCCAGCGTATTTCTCAGCTGCTCCACAGCCTGCCGGAAATCCCATGTGTCACGCGCCGGCAGGAAGGTATCCTGCCACCAGCGGTCATAGCCGTCGCGGAGCATACCGCTGGCCACCTCGCCATGGGCTCTTCCGCCCACGCCGTCCGCCACCAAAAACAGCGCCGCGCCATTTTCCTCCAGCAGCAGAAGCGCATCCTCGTTGTTCTCACGCACGGAGCCCATCTCGGAGCATCCGTAATAGGCCAGCGTCATCGGACCTCGACCCTCAGCGTCACGCGGCCCAGCTTGATCCGGCTGCCGCTGACGATACCCGCCGCACCGCTGACGCGTATGCCGTCTACATAGGTACCGTTCCGGGAGTTCAGGTCGCGGATCGTCAGCTGGCCGTTATCGGCCTGTATCTCGCAGTGAGTGCCGGATACGGAGTTATCATAGTCCAGCACCACCCGGTTGTTCATGCCGCGGCCCACCGTTACTTTCTGGCGCAGCGGCACCTCAAAGTGCCGCTCCGGGCGCTCAACGTCCGTCAGACAAAGCATGACGTTCTGGTTCCCGTCCACCAGGCACACGGTATCGCCGCCCCTTCTGGGCTCGACGAATTCTGTGCGGCTGTCAGCGGGATCGTCGCCCTTTCGTGCCTCGGGCGGCACAGGCTTGACACGCTTTGCTTCCGCTTTCTTCCGCAGCAGCACAAAGACCACCCCGCCGATAGCCGCCAGCACCGCCGCGCCAATGCCCGCATACAGCACCCAGGGGGTCTCCGGCTGTACCTCCGGCGCGGGCTCCGGCTCCACAGCCGAAGCAAAGGGCATTGTCACCTGCGTCTCCACCGTCACGCCATCGGCAAATGTCAGGCGGACGCCCTTTACGCTGCCGTCCCGAAGCGCTTCCGGCAGGGCAATATAGGCATACGCCGGTATTTCATCCGTGGAAAACATCCGGGCGATTTCCAACGTGTCGGTCACATCGCTCATGGCCCAGTTTTTGGCGCCGGTCTGGCGGGACAGGGCGTACATCTCTTTCAGCGCACGATCCTCCCCCTTGCAGCCAAAGGTGTAGATGGGGATATTCTTCTCCGCCAGACGCCGCATCAGTTCATCACGGGTGATGCCCTGCGGGTTGTTGTCCACACCGTCGGAGATCACGATGCAGCGGACATAGGCGCATTCCTGCCGCGCCGCTTCTTCGTTCAGCAGCTCGTCCAGCACATCGGTAAGGTACGTCTCCTGATCCTCGTAGGTAATCGCGCTGATCTTCGTCCGGAGATCCGTATAGTCCTGACTCTCTTTTGCGATAATGCTCAGATGCTCCGAGATGGTGCAGAGGTTGACCCGCTCGTTGGGCAGCTTTGCCGCCACAATGTCCGCCGCCAGCTTCTCCGCCAGCTCGCGGTCTGCCTTGGGGATGGACTGGGAATTGTCCACCAGCAGCCATGTCACCACGGGGACCGTATCATCCAGACTCTGCAATTTCACATTGCCGACGGTCTCTGTTCCGACCTGTACCTCGGCCTCCTGCCCCTCCGCAACGCCGTTCACATATACAATGGCGGCGTCCGCCGTGACGTCCGCCCCCATCACGGCGGCCTCTGCCGCCGCGTGAACAGGCACGGAAGCCGCGGCGATCATAATCGCCGCAGCTGCCATGCAGATATATTGTTTGCTCTTTCTCTTAAAGCTTTCTCTCATTTGCGATCCTCCATGCCTCAAGCTCCGCATCTCGCACCCGCTCGGCAATCGTACGGATGGTGCTGGCGATCTCCTTGAGATTCTTTGCCGATGTTTGAATATTTCCCTTAACTGTCTCGCCCTTTCTGACATACTGGGGAGCGCTGTCGCTCTTCCACGCCCGGCTGACATCATTCAGGATGCCCTGCATATCCCGGTTGGCGGCGTTCTTCATCTTCTTGGCGATGCCGTCCAGACGGTTGGCCTGGGCAATGGCCTTATTGTAGTTAAAATAGATCTCCGAAAGACTGCTCACGTTATGCTCTCCTCCTTATACGATCTCGTTAACTTTCAGTTGTTTGCCCTTGCCTTCCACATCATCCTCAGCCTTTTCATAGATACCCGCCATAGTCAGCAGATCTCTGGGGTGCTCTTCCATGCGGTTGATGATGAAGTTGATATCATCCTTATAGGACGCGTAGCCTATCCGGCTCTTGTCGCCGGCCTCGCCCCGCCAGTAGCCGCGGGTCTTGTCGGACACATCCTCGATCCGGTCGAAGCGGCTCCTCATGGAGCGGATCAGCGCGGAAAACTCATCTGATTTGCGCTTCAGTTCTTCCGGCGTTACACGAAATGCAAAATCACTCACAATACGGCCTCCTCTCTGTTATCAAACCCGGATCGAAGAAACGATCCCCGCCACCGAATTCTCGCACTTGTCGTATTCCACCCGCGAGGAATCCGTTTTGCCTGCAAACTTTTCCAGCGCCTTGACCAGCTCCTCCGCGCGGCGGATGTCATCCTGAACGGCGGCCATAAACGCTGCCTTGGCGCTGCCATCCCACATGGTCGAAAGCTGGTTGGCCGTGTCCCGCAGCGCCTGAATGTCCCGCCGCAAGCCGTTGATCTCTCCCATAATGGTGGAGACGTCGTTTTTTAATGTGGATGTATTTACTTCGATCATTCTGCCTGCCATCTCTTGCTCTCCTTACTTTCCCAGAATTTTCAGAACTTTTTGGTGGACGGACGTTCCCCGAAACAACCGGCCTTTGACATAGCCTGCACGCAGCGGCGGCGCGTCCTCCATGCGCTGTTCGTTCCGGGCCTCCGCCCGATCATAGCTTTCCGTGATCTCGCTGAGCGTCGTAGCCAGATTCACCAGCTGCCCGGTCAGCAGCTCTATGCTTTCCTGCTGCCGGACAAGATCGCGCCGGCAGGCTTCGAGACAAGAGAGACCCCGCAATTTCCGTTCCACATCGCTTACCTCGGCGCCCATCTGACGCACCGTCCGGGACAGCGTCAGAATGTCCAGCGCAGAGGCAAGCATTTTATTTTGCTGTGTGTTGATCTTCATCAGCCTTTTCCCCCGCAGTTCTCTCTTTGCTTGTTCTAAAGTATAGCCTGACAAACACACAAAAGCTGTCCAGACTGACAAACGGCAGATTTGTGAGGATGAACGGCTTTTTTATCAGACCAGCATCAATTCCGCGCCGTCACAGACGCCATAATTCGCCGGTGTGCTCTGCCGGTCAAGCTGTACACCGGCGTCAATGGAGCAAAGGGACATCTGCTCAAACGCAAGGTGAGGATCCCCCTCAAAGGCAAGGCCCTCCTTCTGGCAGATCAGCAGCGTGATCTCGTCGATCAGGTCTCCGACCTGCGATCTCTCCTCGATGGACAGGTTATATACCTTCTCCAGCGCCGGCACTCTGACATTTACAATAATCATTCTCTCAGCCTCCCAAGCATTCCCGCAGCATTTTCCGCAGCGCATCCTGCGTATAAAATTTCAGTTCCGTTCCCTCCGGGCCGATGACCCGGAGCAGCCGGCAGCCCTTTCCCGAAAACAGCGTATAACTGCCCAGCTCTTCCCCCCGGTTCGTATACCGGACAAGGCGGGCGATCTCGCCGCTTTCCGGCTCCCGCTCCAGCTGGTCGGCAAACAGCACTTTCAGCTCCCGCGTATCCTCGTCGGTCAGCAGCGGTGCAGGCAAAAACTCCGAATCCGTCAGCCATCGCGCCAGATCGCTGCGGCGATGCGCGCTGAGACGATAGCGCTCCGCCGGAGAACCGCCCAGCAGCTCTGCCAGCCACAGGGTATGTTTGCCCACGTAGCACAGGGCCAGCCGCCGCTCGGGACGCTCCCGGCGCAGCATCACAATGCAGGAGGCGTTTCGCAGCTCCTGAAAGAAATCCGCCGCCCCGCTGAGCGAAAAGGTATCCCCCTCCCGAACCAGCAGCCTGCGCTGATAGAGGCTGGCAAATGCCGCCGCCAGCCGCCGGTCATCCAACTCCTGCTCCGTCAGGAACAGGGTATACTCACCGCCCGGCGCAAGCTCCAGCAGCAGCGCGAATTCCTCCTCCGAGAAATAAAGCAGTCTCCCTTCCTTCACAGCGGCACCTCTCTCAGCAGTGACCGGTAGCTGCGCGACACCGGAATGGTGATCTGGCCCGCCAGCTCCAGACAATTCTCCGAGGACACCACCCTGACCAGCTTCTGCATGTTGACGATGTAGCTGCGGTGGCAGCGCTGGAAGGTATCCGGAAGCATCTTTTCCAGCGCGTCGATCGTGCTGTAAAAGGCGTATTCCGTATGCTTGGTGCGCAGAAACACCTTTTTCTCACGGGCTTCAAAATAGTAAATATGGGAATAGGGCACCACGGCCTTTTCCTCGCGGGTGTCCACCAGAAAGCTGTCCTGCGTTGCGCCGCCCCGCTTTTCAAAGTAGCTTTGCACAAACTCCTGATTGATGGCGCGCAGCTGCGTTTCCTGAACCGGGCGCAGCAGCAGCGAATCCGGCGCAATGCCCGGCCGCAGATACAGCAGCGGCGATACGTTCGCCTCTGTTATCAGCATGACCATGGCGTCGCCATACTGCTTTCTGAGCAGCCGCAGGCCCTCCGTCTGGTCGCCGCCGCGGAAATCATAATACAGCAGATCCAGCGGCGTTTCCGCTTCCGCCGTCTGCCGCAGCGCTGCATCATCCGGAATGGTGGACAGCTGCATCTCTTCATCGCTGCATTGGGCGATCTGATTCTTGCAATCGCTGCCGATCATCCTGCACTCGCTGCCGTTTCTATCGCAAATCGTGACAGCAACCATCTCTTCACACCTTTCTCTCTCTTTACGCCAGAGGCACCACAACGCGAACCAGAGGCGCCTCGCTGTCGTCGCAGGGAAGTACGCCGATACCGGCCTTCATGCTGCGCTCCTGATCCTGATAGCGCACGTTCTCGAAGGGCAGCAGCTTCTGGTCGCCGAACTTTCCGCCAAAGCGGATGCCCGACTGATAATTCCGCATGCAGTCCATGCAGGCATAGCCCATCAGATCCTCCTGATCCCGATCCGCCACCTCGGCATACAAAAAGATGTTATAGCCTCTGCCCCGCTCACACAGGGTATCGAAGAAGGCCAGCGCATTGAAGGCGGGAGAATCCGGGTCGCGCAGCTCGGCGATCAGCGTCTGCATATTGCTGATAAACACATTGATCCGCTGGTTCTCCAGCGCCGCTTCAAACAGGGTCTCTTCAGAGCTTCTGGCATCCAGATGCTGCTTTTTGATGGGGGCGCGGCGCACCATCTCCTGCTGAAGATCAGCGAACATCGTCAGCAGGCTGCTGCCGTCGGTACAGCGCTCCAGACCGCGCTCCTCTGCCGTCCGGGCGAAGCGGCTGCCATCCAGCTCCACGATCATCACCCTGTCACCCCGCTCGGCGCAGGTCAGCATCAGATTTTCCATCAGGTTTGTCTTGCCGCTGTTCTTCGTGCCGGTGATCAGGAAGGTATAATTCCTGACCAGATCGAAGGAATAGACCTCCGCGCACTCGGCATCGTAGCCTACAGGCAGAATGTGGGGATCCTGCAGCGCCTCCCGGTACTCTTCCAGCGCCGTGAAGTCTGCGCGGACAGCCTTCTCCGGAATACGGGGGACTGTCCGGGCCCGCGGGCCTGTCCACGCCGCGTTCATCCGCTCCACCTCGGCCTTTATCATGTCGTTCCGCTCCGGGCCGCCCTCGGCATGAGCGGCAAGGGCCGTCTGAAATTCCAGCACACGATCCTCGTAATACATCAGGCCGCGGCCTTTGACACGGCTCTCCGGCAGCACGGGAGGCCGCACAACGTGCAGCACATCCGAATAGGCAAACATATCCGGCATCTCAAGGGAAAGGCCGGTGCGGAAATTCTCCGCCATACGGGCGGGCAATTCCTGCATACTGATACCGCCGGCCGTGACCAGCAGGAAGATACCGCTGCCGATACCCTCCTTCACCAGACGCATCATGATGGCCTCATACGCCTCGCCCGTCTTTTCATGGAAGCCGCCGTAGTTGTCGATCACGATCAGGATCGCCGGGATCGTCCAGCCGTTGTGGTTTACATAATCCTCAAAGTTCGTTCCGGCAAACAGCTTCTTCCGATCATCCAGTATCCGGGCGATCATGGTAAAGAACTTTCCGATCTGGTCGTTCTCCACATCAGATTCGTCCATATAGCCGCCCACATGCTTCAGATCCGCAAACACAGACAGCATTTTGGAGCTGAAATCCAGGCAATACATATTGAGGATGTCCGGCGTATAGGACTCGGCCAGAGAGTAGATCACCGTTTGCAGGAAGGTGGACTTGCCGGTGGAGACCGTACCGGTCAGCATATGGTGGCCGCCCTCCGCAAAGTTGACGGACACGGGGAACTGAGCCTGATTTTCCGGATCGTCGGCCATGCCGATCACGGTGTTCAGCTGGAAGCGCTGCGGCTTCTCCGGCCAGTTGGTTCCGTCGAAGGCATTTCCGGTATGCTCCTCCAGCGTATCCAGATACAGATATTCCGGCAGCACGGGAAGCCAGAGCTTACGGACATTATTCACGCCCACGGCATGAGCCACGCCGTCAAGATAGCCCACAAGTACTTCCAGCTGCGTCTTTCCCTTGATCTCAGGCAGACGGCCGCCGTTTCGCGCCGCGCTGCGGATCACGCTGTCTACCAGCGCCTCGCTGCCCCGCGTCTTGTCCGCACCGGCATACGCCTTGCAGAGGTCGCCGATACGCGCGGTATTAAACTGGTTCTGCTCGAAATCCGGCTCAATGGCATGAATACCGGAATAAACGGCGTCCAAAAACGCATGCTGCTCCGACAGCACGAAGTCCCGGCCGGTAATGGCGCAATGGGTCTGCTGCTGCGCGTCCTCGATGATCTGGAGCAGCTGCCCCACCCAGCGGCGTTTGAGTTCCTCTTTCCGCTTGAGCTTCGCGTGGTTGCCCACCAGATCCACCTTTCCGGTGGCGTTGAGCATCTGGGCGATCAGCAGATTGCCGCCGCCCAGCTCTTCGTCATACAAAGCGCCGGACCAGCCGCTCTGGAACAGCTCGAAAATTTCGTCGTTGCCCACTTGCAGGTAGCAGCGGCCCGCCTGCGTCAGATAGGCGGCCTCAGGCCGGTGCAGCATGTCGATGGAATCCTGACGATCCTGCACCCGCAGGCACAGACGGAACTTACTGTTGGCCCAGATGTTCTCGTCCACCGTGCCGGAGGGACGCTGTGTGGACAGGATCAGGTGTACGCCCAAGCTTCGGCCTACCTGCGCCACGCTGATAAGCTCCTTCATGAACTCCGGCTCTTCCCGCTTCAATTCCGCGAACTCGTCGATAATGATAAACAGATGGGGGATAGGCTCCACCGCGTCGCCGTTTTTGTACAGCGCCGTATAGCCGTTGATGTTATTGACGCCGTATTCGGCAAAGATCCGCTGCCGACGGCGGTTCTCCGACTGGATGGAGACCATGGCGCGGTTCACCTGATTGCCGGACAGGTTGGAGATCGACCCGATCATATGGGGCAGGCCATTGAACAGGTTGGCCATACCGCCGCCCTTATAGTCGATGATGAAGAAGCCGATATCCTCGGGGCTGAAATTGACCGCCAGAGACAGGATGTACGTTTGCAGCGTTTCGGATTTACCGGAGCCGGTCGTACCGGCCACCAGGCCGTGGGGGCCGTGGTACTTCTCGTTGATATCCAGATAGCAGGGGGCGTTGCCGTTGCGGAAGCCCACCAGCGCCCGCATGGAGGCGATGCTGTTGGAGCGCCGCCACCGTTCGGCCGCGTTCAGTTCCTCCGGCCGCTCGACGCCATACATGTCAAAGAACGTCAGCGCGTTGGGGATCTCGCCGTCCTGACCGGATTCCGACACCTCGATCCGGCCCAGCGCCTTGGCAAATCTCCACAGGCTCTCGTCGCTGACCCGGTCAAACTGCACCTGCGTACCGCAGCGCCGTCCGTCACGCGTGTCATAGACGCCGCGGAAGCTTCCGTCGTTCTGGATCACGCACTCGCACTCGTTGGGCAGATCCTCCGGCTTTTCCGCCAGAATCACGGTGGTAAGACCCAGATCCTGCTCGCGGCTGAAGATGTACTTGGCGATAGCCTCGCCATCCAGCAGAGAGGTATCCGTGACGAACAGCACAATACGCGGCTTCAGGTCGCGGTTCTTCTCATCTTCCTCGCTGCGGTTCCGCAGGATCTGCGTCAGGGCGTAGAACACCTCGCCCTGTTCGGAGCGGTCGGTGGCAATATACCGGATCTTCTTATCGCTGGACCACACATGGGGCAGCCACATGGCAAAATCCCACGTATTGCGATCCACGTCGTTTCCGCTGTCGTATACAAGGCCCATCTTCACCTCCGTATAGCAGTTGGAGGCGGCGATCTGGGACATGATGGTCTTGGCGATGGCGATCGCTTCGCGGCGGTTTTCGCCGCCGGCAATACCGATCAGCTGATGCTTCTGCAGATCAACAGTAACGGGCACCTCTTTCAGAGTCTCGAAATTCTGGCGGATCACCGACGGCTTGTCCGCCAGCGAGTCGTCAAACATGGTAAACCGCTCTTTGGGCACCCGGATCTCCGCCTGAAAGGGAACGTCGCCCAGACCGAGGCGGACGCTGAGGAAGTCCTCATAGGAGGCGTTGCGGTTCCACAGGATCGTGGAGTTTTCATCCAGCGCGCAGCATTCGCCGCCGCTGATATAGCGCTCCTTCAGCGCCTCAGAATTCTCATTATACGCCCGCTCGATGCGGTCGCGCATCCGCACAAGGTATTCGCTGTACCGCTCGAAGCGCTGGTTTTCCGCCTGCTTATGCTGCTTGCGGGCATACCGGACATTGACCAGCGCCCATACGGCGCCGATCAGCGCGGAGGCAACGGCCGTGACCATGCCCATATACATAAAGGCTCCCGCGCCGGCGCTTGAGGAGCGGCTGGCCAGCACCGAAAGAAGGCTGCCCAGCACCATGGGGATCGACATCGTCAGTGCCGGGCCGACCATCATGGCGATGGGCTGCTCCCGCAGCGGCTGCGGCTCCGGCGGCGCTTCGATCTCGAAGGGTTCCGTATGCAGCTTTCTCAGGTTACGGGGCGAACGGCGGTACTGCACCTTTACGCCGCCAGTGCCGGATGGCTCTCCGCAAAGCGCTGCCAGTCCCTCCGCGTCCAACGGCTCCATTCCCTTGATTTGAAGATTATCGCAGGCATCGACGGCGATCATGTTGCCCAGATAAATGATGTTCAGGCGCATGATGCGGATACTGTCGCCATATTGGAGCGCAGTGCTTCCGAAAACGCGCTGGAAATTCAGAAATGTTCCATTGGTGGAGGAATCGCGCAGAACCGCCCGCCCATTTTCAAAGGTGATCACGCAGTGGTCGCCGGAAACAAAGTCATTTTTATAGCAGATATCATTCTTTTCGTTTCTGCCGATGGTAATCTGCCGGATCCCCGCAAGGCTGTACTTGCTGTACACCGTCAGCGGATCGTTCTGCTGGAACGCGATCACGGTGATGCGGCTGCCTCGGCCGGCATCCACCTCAAGCTTCATGCCGTCCTCAATCTCGACCGCGCTGCCGAGGCTTCTCCCCTGCTGCACAAATACCGCGCCATCCTGCGTTCTGACAGACCACACGTCATCGCTGCGTTCAGCCGTCAGGCGAATATCCGTCTCCAACGCAAACAGTTCCTTCTGCAGCAGTATCTGCAATTCATTGGCACCGCGTTCCGGCAGCGTGATCTCCCGAAATCCCTTTTGACTGTAAATGGAAAGCACCATACTCATATGATAATCCTCTCTCTCCCAAACTCACGCCTTAAAGCAGCGGAACTGAACATCTGCCGAACCCATGCGGATATGGTCGCCGTTGTTCAGCAGAAGGCCTTCACCGTTGATGACCGCTGTTGTTTTTCCTCTGACCAGAGTGGCCGTTTCTCCCCCGACCGCCCTTACCGCCATCGTGTCCTTGACGGCGAATATCTCGCAATGCCGGACTGCGACGCCCTCGCGGGGCAGCACGAGCTGATTCTCTGCGCCGCTGCCGATATGGATCGACTGCTCTGCGGAAAACAGGTATTTCCGGCGGGAATAGGTGGAAAACTCCACCAGTTCCACCATCATGGAGGCCCGGCCGGTACGCTGCTGATCCACGGCTTTTTCGTCCCACTGAACCTCCATCGGCCCTACGGCCGCCGGCTCTGCCGTTTTGATCTTCGGATTCCGAAGCGTTTCATTCAAGGCTTCATTTCGCTTTTGCAGCTGGGACATCTCCTTTTCCTGTCCCCGGAGCTTTTTCCGCTTCAGCACCGGCCGGAGCACAAACACCAGCAGGATCACCACAAGCCCCGCGATAAAATAGCCTATATGAGATAGAATGAATGACAGCATAACGCCCCTCCTGTCGTGATCTTGTTTTTCGTTTTCCGTGGGCCGGCCAGCTGCGCGGCTTGCCTGTCCACGGAAAACGAAAAGCAGGGTCAACCCACCCGAAGCCTTTTGTTCGGGTGGGCTGGCCTATGATAGTTATGTAACCGTTGGCATGTGCCTGTCAGCCAGCTTTCCGGCTCAGACGATCTGGTCGTTTTTCAGGCTGCTGGCGGTAGCCTGGCTGGCGCGCTCGGCGGTCTGGTAGGTCTTGGCCATCAGCTGCAGGTCGTCGGTGTGCTCCTTGACCATCTTGTAGAGCTTGTTCATATCGCCCTGCAGACCGTTGACCTTCTGATAGTAAATGGTGGCAGCCTCGCCGCCCCAGGTGGCCTTCAGCGCGGTGGCGATATTCAGCATGCTGGTGGTCAGGTTTCTGATGGTATTATTGGAATCTCCAAACTGGCCGGAGATGGCGATCATCTTTTCAGGGGTAACTCTCAGATTTCCGGAAATAGCCATAATATCTATCCTTTCTTTATTGTCGCGCCGCTTTGCGGCGGAGTCGTTATTTGTGGTAAGTATCGTTTCTATTGTCTGCGATCAGGTGGAGCCTTGGCCGCTCCCGATCGTCGTCTGTGCCGCTTTTACTTGCGGATGGCGGCCGTCTGCAGGTTGTTCTGCTCCGCCGTCTCGTAGGTCTCAGCCGCCTCGAGCATCTTCTGCACATACTCGTCGATGTTGCGGGCGAAGGTGTCCCACTTGACCTTGTCGGTATCAAAGGCGTGGTCGAAAGCGGTGCGGGCTTCGCCGTCCCACATGCTGTCCAGCTGGCTGCGGTAGCCAACCATCTTTTCTACCTCAGCGCGGAACTGCTTGTTCAGGTTCTGCAGCTCCTGGGCCTTGTTGCGCAGCTCCTTCGGTGTCACTCTGATCTCTGCCATGTTTTTGTTCCTCCTATTATTTTATTTGTTCTTTTTGTTTTGTGCGGTTCTTTATTGTGGTTTTATCTTAGCATCTCTTTTCCCGGTTTGCCGTCATTCCTGACGAATGGCACGTTTGGGATGATGAACGGTAATTTGGGGTCATCCGCGGGGCTTCCTCAGTGGATCTTTATTTCAGGCAGCAGCGGATCAATATCCACATAGTAGTTGATGTATTCGTAATCACTTTTATTATCTACATATACACGCACGTTTTTTCCAATAATAGCGCTGCCCGGATGATACCTGAGATTCTTACTGTAAAACTTATGCAGAACATTGGTTCGCGGATCGTGATAGTCGCACTCCACTTTATAGGTAGGGGCCCGGTTGATGCGCACCTGATAATCGGCTGACACGCCGGAAATCACAGCAGTAATGGATTCGCCCTTTTCCAGCAAGGCCTTCTGCGCCTTACTCACCTTATACGCATGGAGTAAAAGAGCAGCGCCCAAAATCACCATCAGCAGCCCCAGCGCGCCAAAAATGTAGGGCATAAGCTCGACATTTCCCGTTCCGTTGGCGTACAGGAATTCCAGATCGCTGAACATCCAGACAGCGACGCCTGTGAATACCACGCCTACCAGCAGGAAAATGCCGCCGCACATCAGAAAGACACGTTGTCCTGAATCTTTCATCCCTGTCTCTCCGCAATCAGCTTTTTCAGCTTTTCCGCAAACTCGATCTGCTGCGCATTCTGCAAGCCTATCGCAATGACCCTGTCGATCTGGTCGTGGTCAAAGATGGCCGTCTCATTCGCAGAAATAAAGCCCTCCGGATAGATGCAGCCGCAATAATCGAAAATCTTATTGGAATCCATCGTCCGCTTACGCTGATACCCGATAATCATCAGCCGTTTGTCCGCGTTCTTCAGCAGAACGACCGAGCCAATGGGCAATACATGTTCATATGAATACATGGTCATTCCTCCCCGTTATTTTCATTCTCGCCGTTTTCTTCCGGCTCGTTTTTCGCGTACTTCTTCAAAGCGTCAGACAGCTTGCCGGTAAAGATATCATGCTCGATATCTCTGTAACCATAGGCATAGACAACCTGGA
>OIYS01001195.1_pt1 | contig 14076 bp, 11 predicted proteins | sample 1588271 | NCBI WGS metagenome assembly OIYS01 (sample SAMN03283286) | human gut metagenome | biome: human-associated habitat; material: feces | host: Homo sapiens | place: Peru | collected 2012
CAGAACTCAATCACTTTTTCTATTCTTTTGGTCTCACATCTATTGTAACGCTACACGCATAATGCAAAAATCCACGCGCCCGCTATTGAAAAAGCCGCAGGGCTGTGATATAATATAATTTGGATTTTTGTATTTTTGAAAGGCAATGCAAATGCGGGAAATTTACTGTTCAACGGGAGCATATATAGGCAGGGCAAACGAGTTCAACCCCGAGCTGATCCCTTTTTACGGGCGGCAGATACACTGCGACGGCTTTGAATTCATGGTCGTCAGCGGCTGGGAGCGAAAGCCGAGCGAGATCGTTCGCAGTCTCGGAGACTGCGGTATGGTATTTCGGACGCTTCATTCGGATAAATTCATCGGTCAGTGTCTCTCAGAGGGCAAGGATGACGACGCTATGGCGCTTTTTGACGAGAGTCTGCGCGCGGCGATCGCTGCGGGCGCGGAAAAGATGGTGCTGCATATGTGGGGCGGCGTTGTCAGCGACAGTTGCTTCGCGCACAATCTGACCTATCTGCCGCGTATGGTCGAACACTGCGGCGAGGCGGGGGTGACACTTTGTGTCGAAAACGTTCCGTGTGCTTGCGGCGACCCGATAGCGCACTGGCGCGACTGCGAGGCGCTTTGCCCCGATGTACGTTTTATCTACGACACCCGCTTCGGATATTTTGCGGGAACGCTTGAGCGCGATGTAGGACTGTTCTCGGATTCGGTATTCGGAGCAAAGACGGTGCATATGCACGTCAGTGATTTTACGGGTGTTCAGCATGATTTTCATTGTCTGCGCCCGATACCGATGCCGGGTGAGGGCAGCATTGACTTTGACAGCTTTTTTGCAGCGGTGAAGCCGATATATTCGGGCACTGTGACACTCGAATCGCCGTCGCTTGACGAGCATGGGCATGTCGACCCCGAGCGGCTGTCTGCGGCGATAGAATACATCAGACAGCGGCTATGAGAGGGTGCAGCATGCAGATTGCGGCGCATCGAACGCTTAGAATCTATTCCGTAAAAAAAGGAGAGAGCATAAAATGAAACGCTTTATGGGAAAAGAATTTCTGCTCGACACCGAGACGGCGAGGCAGCTCTATCACACGTATGCCGAGCGGCTGCCGATAATCGACTATCACTGTCACGTTTCCCCGCGTGAGATAGCGGAGAATCGCCGCTTCTCGAACATTACCGAGCTGTGGCTCGGCGGTGACCACTACAAGTGGCGCGCTATGCGCTCGTGCGGAGTTGACGAGAAGTACATTACGGGGGATGCTTCGGATTACGAGAAGTTCCGCGCGCTGGCGTGCTGCATGCCGCGCCTTATCGGAAACCCGCTCTACCACTGGTCGCATCTCGAGCTTCAGCGCTATTTCGGCTATACGGGTACGCTGTCCGAAAAGACCTGCGACGAGGTATGGAAGCTGACATCGGCGCGTCTCGCAGAGCCGTATATGACGGTCAAGAATATTATCCGCGCCTCGAATGTCGACGTTATCTGCACGACCGACGACCCCGCAGACGAGCTCTGCTATCACGAGAAGATAGCGCAGGATGAGCATTTTACCACCCGCGTGCTCCCCGCTTTTCGCCCCGACAAGGGCATTAATATCCGCCGCGCGGGCTGGCGCGAGTATATCTCATCGCTCTCTGCAGCTGCGGGCATGCCGATAACCGATCTCGATTCGCTCAAGGCGGCATATGTCGCCAGACTCGATTATTTTGCGGAGCACGGCTGCGTCACCGCCGATCACGGCATCGACGACGCAATCCCCTCGGCAGAGCGTTACGAGCTCGCACGTGCGGACGAGATTTTCCGTGCGGCGCTCTCGGGCGGACGTGTTGACGCGCACGACGGAGAGATATTCGCACTCGAGATGCATCGCTTCTTTGCGCGCGAATACACGCGCAGGGGATGGGTCATGCAGATACATTTCGGCGTAATGCGCAATCCCTGCACGCCGATGTTCGAGCGTCTCGGACCCGATTCGGGCTTTGACATAATCGGCGGTCGCAGCAGCGTTACCGAGCTCGCGCGCATGCTCGATCTGTTTGCTGTTGAAAGCAGTCTGCCGCGCACGGTCATTTATTCGATAAACCCCGCAGACAATGCGGCTGTAGGCTCGCTTATAGGCGGTTTTCAGCTCACCGACGGCAGCGGCATGCCGCGCGTTATGCAGGGCAGTGCATGGTGGTTCAACGATAACAAGACAGGAATGCGCGAGCAGATGACGAGCCTTGCAAATCTTTCCGCGCTCGGCTCATTCCTCGGTATGCTCACCGACAGCCGCAGCTTCCTCTCGTATACAAGACACGAGTATTTCCGCCGCATCCTCTGCTCCGTAATCGGTCACTGGGTCGAGGATGGGGAGTATCCGTACGATGTCGAGGAGCTTGCGCAGCTCGTGATGGATATCTGCTACAATAATACAAAGGACTTTTTCTCGCTTTGACGGCGTGCGGGACGATAATTGCCGGATAATTACCGAAAGGAGGGCGGATAATGAACGGTACTGTTATTTCAGAGCGGTCTGCGGCGCGCGGTGACGCACATGCGGTGTCCGCCCGCTTGGAGTCCCATACTAATCACACCGCACGGCGGGTGCTTTCTGCGGCTTTGACAGCGGTTGGCGCACTTCTCGCAACGGTGATTATAACGGCGCTGACGCTCGGCTACAGCATCTCCGCCGCCATGCCCGACTGGCTCGAGACCCCGCTCGGCGAGCGCAGCGCTGCCCCCGCGGCAGTCTATCCGCCGATACGCGGCGGGTATATCTGTCTGCTCGGCGAGGACGGGACGTTTTTTGCGCCCGAATATTGCACCGCGCTCGGCTCGGTCACGGGCGATATCGAATGGACCGACGGCGAGAGGGCGGCGCTTGCGCCCGATGAACTCATAGTCTCGGCTGATTGCGCGCTTTCGGGCAGCGTCGGCTGCGACGGCTATGCTTACGGCGGGGAATCACTCGGCGGCGAGAGCCGCAGAATAGTGGGTGTTTTGAATGATTCGTCGTGCACCGTCGTTCTGCCCGATGATGAGGCTGCGCTGCTGATAAGCGGCGAAGAGATTAAGGATGAGAACGGTGTCTCCTTCACGGGAAATGCAGTGCAGCTCGCGGTGACCGCCGTCTCGGACAGGCTTTCGGGCGGTGCGGGCGGCACCGCGACCGTGTTTACGGTCGTGCTGTCGGTCGCCTCGGTGCTGCTGCTCGTCTCGCTTATCGCTTGCGGCGTTATAACGATACAAGCGCATGACGGCGTTTCGGTACCGCCGGACGCGATGTATTACAGGTACATTGCAATGGCTGCCGCAGTATTCGCCGCAACAAGCATCGGTACGGCATGGCTCTGCTCACGCATAGAGGCGATGGGGTACGGCTCGCTTGTCGATTTCGGATTGCATGAGATAATGGTTATAGCCGCGGGATGCGTGATAACCTTTGCGCTGCCGTGTCTGCTTGCGCCGCTCGCTGCGCGTCTGCTCCGCCGTATGGGAACGCACCGCGCGGAGAAGAAGAACTGATTTTGCGCAGCACATCCGCAGTGGAGAACGTCGGCATAGCTGCTGCGAGAACGGCGGTATGTCGGCACGGCTGCAGTGGGAAACGGCGATGCGTCGGCACGGCTGCAGTGGGAAACGGCGATGCGTCGGCACGTCGGAAAAGCGCTTCGAAAATCGAGGTGCGGCAGCGCGGCGCGCAGCAGAGCAGCATCTGAATAACGGCGCATCTCGAAAAAACAAAAAACAAAAAAGCACCGACCCGAGTCGATGCTTTTTTATGGAGCTAGTGGTGGGGATTGAACCCACGACCTGCTGATTACGAATCAGCTGCTCTACCACTGAGCCACACTAGCACATAACGATATTATTATACCCGTAGGCGGGCGTTTTGTCAATACCTTTTGCCGAAATTTTCGGTAATGCCGCCGACAGCGTGACAAAATACCGTCGACAATGCTGCAAAACGCTGCCGACAGAGCTGCACAACCCACCGACAGCGCGGCAGAACAGGCGGCTTTCATCGGCGGCGGGACTCTTTCGCGGTTTGCTGCGCCGCCGAAAGTATATCTTAAGCATCATAAGGAACAATAAAAATGAATCTGACAAATCCAAGCGAGGTCCGCGCGATAATGGAGTCGCACGGGCTGCAATTTCAAAAGCAGTTCGGTCAGAACTTCCTCATAAGCGCTGCCGTTCCCGCGCGGATAGCGGAGCAGACGGGAGACTGCGTGCTCGAGATAGGTCCGGGCATCGGAACGCTGACGCGCGAGCTGTGCGCCCGTGCGCGGCAGGTCGAGTGCGTCGAGATAGACCGGGGGCTTATCCCTGTGCTGACCGAGACGCTTTCCGACTTTGACAACGTTCGCGTGACGAATGCCGACGTTATGCAGCTCGACATCGCGGAGTTTGTGCGCGAGCGCTTCGGCGGCGAGCGGATAACCGTCTGCGCAAATCTGCCGTACTATATAACCACCCCCGTTATCATGGCGCTGCTCGAATCGGGCGCGCCGATAGACCGCATCACCGTAATGGTGCAGAAGGAGGTCGCGGAGCGTCTTGCCGCAGTGCCGGGGAGCGCCGATTACGGTGCGGTGACCGCCGCCGTTGCATGGTACGGGCGCGCGGAGCGGCTGTTTGACGTACCCGCGGGGTGCTTCATTCCGCGCCCCAAGGTCGACTCTGCAGTTATCAGAATAACGCTCGGCGACGGTGCGCGGGAGCGGGTCGGATGCCGTGATGAGCGCCTTATGCTGCGTCTGATATCGGCGGCGTTCTGCATGCGGAGAAAGACGCTGCTCAATGCGCTCGGTTCGTCTTTTTCGCATTTTTCAAAGGAAAAACTTGCAAAAATCATAGAATCGGCGGGTATCTCACCCACCGTTCGCGGGGAGCGTCTGTCGGTCGAGGATTACGCTCATCTCGCAGATGTGATGGTCGAATCGACTGAAAAATGACAGTAATTCGGTAGGTGTCAAAAATGCAGGATTTAATCTCGGATAATTCAAAAACATTTTATTAACACCGTGTTAATTTCGATTTTATCTCGGTGAATAGGCTTGATTTTTCCGCGATAATGTAGTATCATGTTCGCGGAATCAAATTTTGAGAGGAGATTACCATGACCAAGAACAGTTACATTAACAATTGGATCAAGGAGATGGCTGAACTCACCACTCCCGATAATATCGTTTGGATAGACGGCAGCGAGGAGCAGACCAAGGCGCTCCAGGCTCAGGCTGTCAAGGACGGCACTCTCGAGGCTCTTAACCCTGAGCTTCTGCCTAACTGCTTCCTCCACCGCACCGCAGTTAACGACGTTGCGCGTGTCGAGAACCGTACCTTCATCTGCACCAGAGAGAAGGCAGATGCGGGAAACATCAACAACTGGATGGACCCCAAGGAGTGCTACGACAAGCTCGGTAAGCTCTTCCGCGGCTCCATGAAGGGCATGACCATGTACGTCATTCCTTACTCGATGGGCGTTGTCGGCTCCGACTTCGCAAAGATCGGCATCGAGCTGACCGACTCCATCTACGTTGTTCTTAACATGCTTATCATGACAAGAGCAGGTCAGCAGGTCATCGACGTGCTCGACGGTATCGGCGATAACTTCATCAAGGGACTGCATGCACGCGCAGACCTCGATGAGAACAATCGTTACATCTGCCACTTCCCGGAGGACAACACCATCTGGTCCATCAACTCCGGTTACGGCGGAAACGTTCTGCTCGGCAAGAAGTGCTTCGCACTCCGTATCGCATCCTACCTCGGCCGTAAGGAAGGCTGGATGGCTGAGCACATGCTCATCCTCGGCGTTGAATACCCGAACGGTGAGACTAAGTATGTAACCGCCGCATTCCCGTCCGCATGCGGTAAGACCAACCTCGCAATGCTCATTCCGCCGGAAGTATTCCGCAAGAAGGGCTACAAGGTTTGGTGCGTAGGCGACGATATTGCTTGGCTCCGCGTCGGTAAGGACGGCAGACTGTGGGCTGTCAACCCCGAGAACGGCTTCTTCGGTGTTGCTCCCGGTACCAACGAAAAGTCCAACCCCAACGCTCTTGCTACTACCAAGCGCGATACCATCTTTACAAACGTTGTTCATGACCTCGATAACAACACCGTTTGGTGGGAGGGTCTTAACGATAATCCTCCGAAGAATGCTATCGACTGGAAGGGCAACAAGTGGGATTACACCAAGTACGACAAGAAGGATAAGTCCACCTGCGGAGCTCATCCGAACTCCCGCTTCACCTCTGTCGCTAAGAACTGCCCCTGCGTTTCTCCTAAGTTTGACGATCCCGCAGGCGTTCCGATCACCGCTATCATCTTCGGCGGACGCCGCGCAAAGACCGCTCCTCTCGTGTATCAGTCCACAAGCTGGCAGAACGGCACCTTCGTCGGTTCCATCATGGCTTCCGAGACTACCGCAGCAGCTGCAGGCGCTGTCGGCGTAGTTCGCCGCGATCCTATGGCTATGCGTCCTTTCGTAGGCTACGATATGGGCGACTACTTCCGCCACTGGCTCGATATGGGCAAGAAGATCCCGAACCCGCCTAAGATCTTCCACGTCAACTGGTTCCGTACCGATGACGAGGGTCACTTCATTTGGCCCGGCTACGGCGAGAATATGCGCGTAGTTAAGTGGATTCTTGATCGCTGCGAGGGCAAGGCAGACGCTGAACTCACTCCTATCGGTTACGTTCCGAAGCCCGAGGACATCGACGTTGAGGACCTTGAGGGTGTTTCCGCCGATACTATCCGTGAGCTGCTCTGTGTTGATACCGCTTCGTGGCTCGAGGATATCGAGAACATCCGCGAGTTCTACAAGACCGTCGGCGACAGAGTTCCCGCAGAGCTTATCGAGGAGCTTAACGGCCTCGAGGCTCGTCTTAAGGCAGCTAAGTAATCGACAAACAGCATGATAATCTTTCACGGAGCGAACCCGCGCGGCTCGCTCCGTGATGTGTTTTTAGGACACAGCGGCGCTGTATGCATATGCGACACTGCCGCAGTGCGTCGCATGAAGAAATGCAGGGAACAGCTGCTCTGCTGCAGGGGCAATAGGGTATGAAATAACGCTGTGCTTGCGTCGGGAAAAAAGATACGGAATGACCGCTGCACTTGCAGTAGAACAAGGATTATGTAATGACGGCTGCGTTTGCAGCGGGGGCGGAATGATATGAAAAGAACGGATATCGGACATCGGGCGGGTGGATATATGCCGTGTGCCGTGCGTGACGACGGCGCGCCGCTGCAATATCGGCTTGTTTATTCCGACAGGGCGGTGAAGAACGTGAGCATCCGTATCTCGCGTGACGGCGAGGTGGAGGTGCGCTCGCCCCGCGGGGTGCCCGCGGAGTTTATCGAGCAGCTTGTGCAGAGCAAGCGGAAGCTGATACTACGTGCGCTTTCTGAGAGGGCAACCCTTGACGAGGCGCGGTCCTACTATACCCTTGACTACGGCTACAGCACCCCGCTGCTCGGTACGGACTATCCGATAATCGCGGAAGACGACGGTGGCGCTGCGGGCGTTGATTCTTCTCGATTCGGAGACACGGGAAGCGACGGCGCAGATCATGGCAGCACAAGAAGCAGCGGCGCTGAGTATGGCAAAACAAGAAGTGACGACACGGAAAGCGGCAGCGCAGCATGCGACAAAACAAGACGCGACGGCGCGGCGTGCGGAAACACAAGAGGCGGCGCGGAGTATGGCGGCACAAGACACGGCGCGAAGCGCGGCGGTATCGGGCATATGAAGGATGAAAAATCCCGCCTGCCCGAAACATCGCTGCTCCCCGTCAGCTGCCGCGCGGGCAGCTTTGACGGCAGCGCGTTCATTCTGCCGTCGGGGCTTGAGCCGATAGAGATCGAGCGCGCGCTTGCGGGCATATATGCTGCGGCGGGGCGACAGTATCTTTCGGAGCGTACGCAGCTTATTGCGTCTGATATGGGCATGAACTGCCCGCCCGTTGCGCTTTCGGGCGCTAAAAAGCAATGGGGCAGCTGCACGCACAATAAGCGCAGCGAGGACCGAATATGCTATTCATGGCGGCTGATGCTCGCATCGCCCCGCGCTGTCGATTCGGTTATCGTGCACGAGCTGTGTCACGTCGGAGAGATGAGTCACGGCGAGCGCTTCTGGCGGCATGTCAAGAGCTACATGCCCGACTATTCCGAGTCGCACGAGGAGCTGCGCAGACTTGCCGCGACGATGGCGCGCCGTTTTCACGTCTGAGTGCGGCAGCTGTGCTCGGATGTATTCGCTCAGAAAGCATGATGCGATATTCATTTACGGCGGCTCAGATCGGCGCCGGATTAACAAATATATATTTTTTTGTTGTTTTTTTAAAAATTGCACATTACCTATTGATTTGAACGACATAACCTGATATAATACACGACGTTTGCACGCTATACCTGCTCGTGGTTTGGAGAGCAGTGCGACGGCGGGCTGTTTTTCGCCTTTTCGTCAACTGTCTATGGTATTATAACGGTGGATATTACTGTACTTTTAATTATTGTTGGTGTTATTGTTGTTGAAATATTGCTCTCGCTTATTATCAGGGCGGCGGTGGAGCTCGCTCTTTCGTGGGACAAGCTTGTATATTATACGTCGCAGATGCGGCTCGATGAGGGAGAAGAACGCCGGAAATGGCGCAAGATGCGCCGTTGGCTGCTGCACAGCATCTTTGCTCCGAGCAGCTTCTTTGCGCCGCTGCTCCATCCGATAAGGACGGCTTGCGGCGGGCATTCGCACCGCCATCACAGGCATCATCGCCGTCACGGACACGGCGGACACGGATATAGCAGCGGTCACGGGCATGACGGCGACCGCTGACGCTTCGACGGTTGCGATCGTGAACAACAGCACATAAAAAGACTGATAAAGGGTCTGTTAAAAAACTCAGTTTTTTAACAGACCCTTTGATTTTTTGCTTTTCTGCCGTACTAAAACGAATTTGTCACTTAGAACCTTTTTCTTTGTAATACAGCAGACAGTGGCAGTATCCCTCGAAATTCTCGTCGGCTATCTGACGGCGGAACTCCTCACACATGCACTTATATTCCTCCGTGCGTTGAGTGCGGCAGGGACAGTAGCCGCCCGTTCTGCGCAGCCCTTCCTTTACGGCGCGGACAATGTCCTCGTTCTCGTTCAGGCGTATTTTCGGCGCTGACAAGGTCACGCCTCCTCGATGAGACGCAGTACCGCTTCACGCGATATCGCTCCGACCGAGCGCTTTTTCTCGTCTCCGCCTTCGGCGACAATAAGCGTCGGAATGCTGACGATGCCGTATTTAATCGCAAGCTCGGGCTCGTCGTCAACATTTATCGAGCAGATTCGACAGGGCGTGTCGCCCTCTGCAAGCTCCTCGATTATCGGCTTCATCATCATGCACGGACCGCACCATGTAGCCCAAAAATCTATGAGCACCTTACCCTCTGCTGCGACTACCTCGGTCTCAAAATTGTCCTTTGTTACTTCAATTACGCTCATTTTTATTCTTCCTTTCTTTTTTCGCGTGCATCTATCATTCGCACCGTCCTATTCATTATCAGCCGCCCGACAAGCGCATATGCACCCTGCAGCAAAAACAGCCCTGCCATTATCAGCAGCTCGCTTGCATACGGCGCGCGGTAGTATTCGTTTGCCAGACTGTAGAAGAACAGGACGGCGTAGTAGATTTCGGTTATCACGCCTATCGCCAGCCTTATCAGCACGGAGGCGTTCATGCTGCGGTTCAGCGGGTCGGGTATGCCCTCGCCGAGCTTTTCTCGGAAGCGGCGGAGACCTTTGCAGCCCGCTTCATTTTTGTTGCACTGCGTACTATTTCTTCCGCTCCCCGTGCTGCCCTTGCTTTGCCCGGCTCTGCCTTGCGCGGTGTCCCTGCTTTTCGCGGTGCCCAAGTTCCGTGCGTCTCTGCCGCCGGTCGCTCCGACTTCATTGCTCCGAGCATCGCTCTGCACGTCATGCTGCTTGATTCCCGCGCGCTGCCGCATTGCACTCAGTGCCGCAGAGGTTATCCTGCTGCCTTGCTGCGATTGCATCGCCTTACGCTGCGCGTCTGCGGGGTGCGATTGCTGCTGATGCTTGCCGCCCTGCGGAGTGTCGCACCGTGCTGTGCTGTCTTTGACTGCACCGCTTTGTGCTGTGTTGCCTTTAGCTGCGCCGTGCGCGGACCTTTTATGTCTGTCGCGAACCCGCATGCCCGTGCACTCCGCCTGCTTATCACGTACTCCGAGCAGCGGGACGGTGAGTATCGAAACGGCATATACGAGCAGGTCGAACAGCCACAAGCCGATATAGCCGAGATAGCTCTTCATGTTCGAGCCCGTACCGAGCAGCAGCTCGAGCAGCGGGGGAGAGACGTACGGCATCATCAGCCCGACGGCGGATATGATGAACAGCGGTATGCTTTTTCTTGCGCCGCGAACGCAGACGCTGCGCAGCGAGACGGCAAGCGGCAGATACGGCAGCAGCGCGCTGAGTACCTGTATCAGATAATAGGTCACAACGGGCAGCGCCTGATGCTCGATATCGCCCGCATAATAGGTGTAGATGTAGCTCAGACCGAAGCTGTTTATCACGGTGAACAGCAGCGCCGTTACAAGCGCAAATACGAGCTCGCTCCGTGACAGCGAGCCGCGGCGAGACTTTTTCTTCTCCCCGTCTGCGGGTGGTGCGGTGCCGCTGTCACCTAAGGGATGTGCCGCATCGCTTTGCGCCGCCTGATCGACATGCCGCTCTGTTTGAACGGGGCTTTGTACCGTCTGTGCGTCGCTTATATTCTTATCGTTATCGGTATTCAAATATCTTCCTCCCGAATTGCTTCTGCTGCAATTGTAGCACGGTCGTGCATTTTTTACAAACCTGCGCCGCTAAATAAGTGTGAATGATGTGTAAACTTTGACCGCGCCCGCCGCCTGCGCCCCGCCGTCGCTATATTCCGCCGCGCGCGGGCATATAAATGCTATGAAAACAACGAAAGCGAGGACGCACTATGGAGATATACATTACATCCGAGGGGGACAGCTACGCTGCGATAGCGCAGAGCTTCGGTGTAGACGAGGGCTATCTGCGCTCGGTAAACGGCGCTGCGGCGGGCGAGCCCGCACTCGGTCAGGCGGTCGTGATACTACGTCCCGAGCGGACGGTGACGGTCGGAGAGGGCGACACGCTGTACGGCATCGCGAGCGCAAACGGCATGACCCTGCCCGCGATATACCGTCTCAATCCCGCGCTCGGCGGCAGGGGCGAGGTTTATCCGGGGCAGGTGATAGTGCTGTCGGTGCAGGGCGAGCGGCGCGGCAGTATCGAAACAAACGGCTATGCTTATACCAATATCGACGAGGCGCTGCTGCGCACCGTGCTGCCGTATATGAGCTATCTCACCGTATTTACATACGGCTTTACCCCAGAGGGGGAGCTGCTTGAGCCCGAGGGCGAGGAGCGGCTGCTGACCATCTGTCGCGAGTACGGCACCGCGCCGATTATGATGATATCGACCCTGACGAGCGAGGGGAGCTTTTCAAATCAGCTCTCGAATGCGCTTTTCGCAGATCCCGACGCGACCGCACTGCTGATATCACGTCTCGTTTCCCGCGCGGAGGAGCTCGGCTATTACGGGATAGATGTTGATTTTGAGTACGTCTTTGCAACGGATGCCGACGGCTTTGCCGACTTTGTCGCGTCGCTGACCGAGGCTGCAAACGCGCGCGGTATCCGCGTATGGGTGGCGCTTGCGCCGAAAAGCTATGCGGAGCAGCCGGGGCTGCTCTATGAGGCGCATAACTATTCCGAGCTCGGTGCTGCGGCAAACTACGCAACGCTTATGACCTACGAATGGGGCTACAGATACGGCCCGCCCATGGCGGTCGCGCCGCTCGACAAGGTGCGCGTGGTGGTAGAATACGCCCTGACCGAAATGCCCGCCGAGAAGATATTTATGGGCGTGCCGTGCTACGGCTACGACTGGAGTCTGCCGTATGTGCGCGGGGTATCGGCTGCGCCGAGCCTCGGATGTGAGGAGGCGCGCGACCTTGCGCGCGATGTGGGTGCGGCGATAAGATATGATGAGGTCTCGCAGGCGCCGTATTTCAGGTACGTTGCATCGGACACAGAGCATGAGGCGTGGTTCGGCGATGCGAGGAGCGCACAGGCAAGCTACGCGCTTGCTGCGGAACTCGGGCTGCGCGGCGTTGCATACTGGAATCTCATGCGCCCGTACACCGTCGCATGGACGACGGCAGTCGGTGAGTATGACATAGTAAGACCGCTCGAGGTCATCCCCGCTTCGACGGGGAACGTGTCGGACGCAGGGGATGCAGGGGATGCAGGGGATACATCCGGGGGAGACTTCCCCGCAAGTCTTCCCCCGAACCCCCTACCAAAGCTTTAAAACTGAGGACTTTTCGAGATGCACCGACCGAGACGGCAGGAGTGACGGGGTGGCTGCGGCTGTGAGCAAATAAATGCTCGTCTTTTTTCAAAGGGGACAGGTAGAAATGTTCGGTTCGGACTTTTTTAATAGCCACGTTAAGCGGCGCTTGTCAAAATACTACGGAGGATGGGGAATTTGCCCATCCTCTATTTACTTTTTCGGGGTTATATGTTATAATGATATGAAAAACCATCGGCGGACGGGAGCGGTCGGTTTCTGCGGTCCGATGGGGAAAAGTAAACAGATAAAACGGGAACATTCGCATGAAAAACGACAGAGATATTTCTGCGCCGCTCACAGAAGAGCTGCGCGGTATAGCGGTGATAATTCCGTCGCTCAATCCGTGTGAGCATCTGACCGAGACTGCGCGGCAGATGCATGCGGCGGGCTTCGGCAACATCATACTCATCGACGACGGAAGCACCGACGGGACGAAAAAATATTTTTCCGAGGCGGCCGAGGAGACGGGCGCGACGCTGCTCACTCATGAGGTCAACCGAGGCAAAGGTGCGGCGCTGAAAACCGCATTTTCATACATTCTCGACAAGCGCCCCGATATAATCGGTGCGGTGACGGTCGACGGCGACGGTCAGCACACTGCGCACGATGCCGTTGCATGTGCGCGCAGGCTTGCGCTGCATATCCGCGAGCACGAAGCAGCGGAGGCGCGCGGAGGGAATGCGGGCAGGGTGCCGCTCGTTATCGGTGTGCGTGACTTCTCGCGCGACGACGTACCCGCACGCAGTGCTTTCGGCAACCGCACGACGGCGCTCCTTTTCCGTCTCTTCTTCAATCTGCGCGTGACCGATACACAGACGGGGCTCCGCGCGGTATCGCGTGCAAATATGGAGGTGTTCCGCCGTCTGCGCGGCGAACGCTACGAGTACGAGACCAATATGCTGCTTGAATGCAAGCGCTTCGGCATCGCCATTGAGGAGATACCGATAGAGACGGTGTATATCGACGACAATTCCGAGTCGCATTTCAATCCGCTTATAGATTCGCTGCGAATCTATGCGCTTATACTTAAATTTATGTTCAGCTCGATGGCGGCGACTGCGATCGACTACACGCTGTTTATGCTGCTGTTTACGCTGTTCGTCTCGCTCAGTGACAGATATCCGTTCTTTGCGAGCAACGTCCCGTACATAGGTACGCAGACGGAGGTGCTGCTTGCGACCGTGCTTGCGCGCATCGTCTCGTCGCTGTGCAATTTCATGCTGAATTCGCGCATAGTGTTTTCCTGCGGAAAGGCAAGGCTGCAGACCTTTGTGCGATATTATACGGTGGCGATACCGCAGATGCTTATCTCGGCTTTGCTCGTTTCGCTTATTTCGCAGTTTACTCAGCGCGGCGGTATAATTGTCGCAATAGCTAAGATATTTGTTGATATTATGCTGTTTCTTATCAGCTTCCGCATTCAGCGAGGGTGGGTATTCTCCGAAAAGAACCGCAATGCGTGAAGGCTAAAATCGTCCGGACCGAAAAAGCGAAAACAAGAAGTGATAATTGATTTTCAGTATATTCAGCTTTGCGGATAAATGGGTCGGAATCCTATCGGATTCCTGCATGAAGTTTTATGTTTTCGCTTTTTCTGCGCCCGATTTCGCCGCACGACGTACGATAGTACGCCTTGCGCGA
>OIYS01001198.1_pt1 | contig 14013 bp, 13 predicted proteins | sample 1588271 | NCBI WGS metagenome assembly OIYS01 (sample SAMN03283286) | human gut metagenome | biome: human-associated habitat; material: feces | host: Homo sapiens | place: Peru | collected 2012
AGTAATATTTGTTGTGGCTGATCATGGACATAAAAATGTAGAAAACATAATGCTTGAAGATTATCCTGATATAGTTGATTGTTTAGAGAAAAATACTTCAATTGAATCAAGAGCAATAAATTTTTTCATAAGGGAAAACAAAAAGCAAAAATTTGAAGTGTTATTTAATAAATATTTTAGTAACGATTTCGATTTATATACTATAGAAGATGTGATAAATTCTAATCTGTTTGGTAAAGGTAAAGAAAATGAAATTTTTCGTGATATATTAGGAGATTATCTTGCAATAGCAAAAACAAACAAAACATTGTTATATGGTGGATCAGAAATATTAAAGTCTCAACATGCTGGTTATACAGATGATGAAGTTTTAGTGCCATTAATTGTAATTAATGTAGATTAATAATAGCAAAGTAACAAATTTGAAATGGAGCATATTACATATTAATGTGATTTAAAAGAATTATGAGTGATTATTACAAAGCGTATGAAAAAAGATATGAAGCGGTACATAAAAGCGGCAGCTTATGGGAAATAGATAAACCAACTCTAGAAGTATACGATACAATTTTAAAATATAACATAAAAAAAAATTCTAAAATACTTGATATTGGTTGTGGTGAAGGCAGAGATGCTAGGTATTTGTTAGATAAAGGATATAATGTTTTAGGTATTGATTGCGCTAGTTCTGCTATTAAGAAGTGCAATGAGCTTACTAATTATTCTTATGAACCACATTTTAAATGTTTAGACTTTATAAATGATAGTTTAAATGATAAATTTGATTTTATATATTCCGTATGTGTGGTGCATATGCTACTTGAGGAAACTCATAGAGATTCCTTTTATAAATTTATATTTAATCACTTAAGAAATGAAGGAATTGCTTTAATTATCGCAATGGGCAATGGGCAAGATGAATATAAATCGAAAAAAGAAGATGCCTATAAAAAAACAAATCGGGTTAATGTAAATACTAAAGAAAATATTAAAGTGGTAAATACTTCATGTCGAATTAAAAATTTTATTAATATGAAGTCGGAAATAGAAAGAAATAATTTAGAAATAGTTGAATATGAACTTGTCCATGATTTACCGGGTTTTTCTTCATGTTTAGTTTTTGCTTTAAGAAAGAATACTTAAAAGTAACATATGTTACCAGTTATATTTACTATTAATTGTAAATAATTTTTAAAAGCGGCTATTTTTTATCTAATTGATTATATTTGCATGTATAATTATATTTGAGGTGTAGTATGAAAAAACAACAAGATTATAATCCATTTATTGATATTTTAAGAATATTTGCGTGTATATCAATTTTCTTATATCATTTAGGTTTATTCGATGGTGGGTATATATGTGTGTGTAGTTTTTTGGTCATAAGTGGCTATTTAAGTTGGAAGACTGCGGACAAAGATAAAAATTTTAAGTTATTAACATATTATAAAAAACGAATATTAAGAATTTATTTGCCCCTTGTTATTGTTATTTTTTTGAGCTTGGGAATTGGTTCTTTTATACCTGATTCATCATGGTTAAATATTAAGCCAGAGACTATGTCATCGTTATTTGGTTATAATAATTTTTGGCAAATAAGCGCTAACATGGACTACTTTAAGAGGCATACGTCATCACCGTTTATGCATCTATGGTATATTTCTTTTATAATGCAATTTGAACTTATATTTCCGTTATTATATTTGTTTTTAAGAAAGATAAAAACTAGGTTTAATAAATATGTTTTAGTTGTATTAGTTTCATTGTTAACTATTTTAAGCTTAGGTAGTTTTTTAATATACAGTAAGAGTAATCTTATTGTAAGTTATTATAGCTTTTTTACCAGAATTAACGCGTTATTTGCGGGAGCCTTGCTTGCCATAATATTTAGTGACATATTAAAAATAAAAGTTCTAAAAAAAGAAAATAAAAAATATACCTGTATATATATAGTATTATTAGCTATATATTTAATATTGCAAATAATTACTGGTATGAATAGTAGTATTTATGCTACTGCAATTATTTTATCAACATTATTATCTGTGGCAGCCATTTATGTTAGCAATAAAATTAAGATTAATAAGAATGATAAAGCATCTAAAATCATAAAAAGGGTATCAAGTTATACATATGCATTTTATTTAACTCAATATCCTGTACTTTATTATTGTGGTTTTTTTAAAATTGCTAATAAAATAGTTTATATTGCATTAGTTACTTTGTTAACGCTTATTTTAACTGTTTTAATTAATTATATTTTTTCGTCAAGTGAAAAAAATAAATTATTAAAAAATATTATAAGAGTCATTATTTGTTTATTTTCACTTTATGGAGTTTATGTATTTATTACAAGCAAAGATTACACAAAAGAAATGAAACAGCTAGAAGAACAAATGAGCAAAAATGAACAGGTGATTTTGCAAAAACAAAAAGAATATAGTGCTTCAATAAAAGAAGAAGAAGATAGGTTAAATGAGGCGTTAAATAAGCTTAATCTAGATGAGGAAGAATTAAAAGAAGTAATTAAAAAATCCCCAGTTGTTGGTATTGGCGATTCTGTAATGTTAGGAGCTATTGATAATTTATACGATACATTTAAGGGTGGCTATTTTGATGCCAAGGTATCTAGAACTGCTTGGGCAGTTGGAGACATAATAGATAAGATGAAAAGCGATGGCAAATTTAATGGACCGGTAATTATTAATTTAGGGGCAAATGGTGATTGTTCAAAATCATGCAAAATTGAAATAATGAAAAAATGTGAAGGCCATCAAGTATTTTGGGTTAATACAACTAATTTGGATTATGTTAACAGGGCACTAAATGAATTTGAAAAGAACTATGATAATCTTCATATCGTTGATTGGAAAAACATTTCAAAAAATCATCCTGAGTATTTTGTGGCTGATAAAATTCATTTGAAACCAAGCGGTCGAAAAGCATTCACAAATGCTATATTTGATGCTATATATAATGAATATAAGATTGAGTATGAAAAGAAAAAAGAGAAACTTCTTATTGAACATAATGAACACTTGAATGAAAAAATTACTTTTTATGGTGGAGAACTTTTATTAAATGTTTTTAATACAATTCATGATTCATATAAAACAGCTAATTTTGTTGTTTCAAAGGATTATACATTTGATACGCTTTTAAAAAAGGTTGAGTTAGATAAAATTACTGGCACGATAAGTAAAAATATTGTTCTTGTATATAATGTTAATACTGTCATTACGGAAGATATGATTAATAATATTTTATCTAAAACGGAAGGTTTAAATGTTTATATAGTGGTAAGTAATAAAGAATCTGTTAATATTACAAGTGATAAGTTACATGTTATCAATTTTTACAAAGAGTTATCTAAAAATAATACTTATATATTAAAGGATGATAAACATTTGTCTTTAAGTGGTGAGGAAGCTCTTAAGAATACATTAATAAAATATATTAAATAGTTTTTGTTTAAAAATATTATTATTTAGTATATACTATCTCTAAGGAGATTATTATGTTAAAAGTTAATGGTAAGGGTTTGTTAATTGTTATATCAGGTCCTAGTGGCGCTGGAAAAGACACTATTTGTAATAAATTAGTTCATGACAATAGTAATTTATGGATTTCGGTTTCGATGACATCTAGAAGGCCACGTGGTACAGAAAAAGAAGGCGTTGATTACTTTTTTGTAACGAAAGAGGCTTTTGAAGAACGAATCAAAAATAATTACTTTTTGGAGTATGCATCTTATAATAATAATTACTATGGAACTCCAAAAGATAAAATTGAAGATTATTTAAATAGTGGTATAGATGTTATTTTAGTGATAGATATTCAGGGTGCTATTAATATAAAAAAAATTATGCCTTCGGCATTATTCATATTTATTATGCCACCAGATATGGAAACCTTAAAAAACAGATTAATAAACCGTAAAACAGAATCTCGTGAAAAAGTGGTCGAAAGGTTTAAAACGGCATATAATGAAATAAATAATTTTAAGAAATATAATTATGTAGTAGTGAATGATACTGTTGATAATGCAACTCATAAGGTAAAATCAATAATACAAGCTGAAAAGTGTCGTGTTGATAGAATTGAAGATATTCACCTTGATAATCAAGAAGAGTTGATACATGAAATTTTAATTGATAAAGAGTTTTCAAATGATGATATCAAATTATAATATTAGATAATGAAAACCAACTAGCTAGCTAGTTGGTTGTTTATTTATTTATACAAAGTTGAAGGATATTGACTATCAAACCAGTCCCAATTTTCTTCTATTTTAAATGGATCTGTGGTAGTACCACTACCGGATAAGATAGTATCACTTTTAATGTACATAACAGGACGATAATGCGCTACATAATATCTAGTTTTTGATAATATTTGGTTTCCATTATCTGATATCCAAAAGTCATTATCTGTTGCAGTAGCTCTTTTACCATTCATTGTCCATTCTTCATTTGTGGATTTTAAATAACTATTTTTCTTAAAACTTGATTGATTTGTCTGGGTGGTTCTTATGCTATATATATTACTTTGATCGTTGCATGCTTTTATGTAGTCTGATACATTAGGAAAGGCAAAGTATGACTCGAATGAAGCAGTATATTCTTTAATTTTATTACTTAATTCTTTATTGGCAGTACGTTCCAAATTTACGATATTTGCAATTGTGCTAGCATCGTTTCTTGAAAATCTACCGGCGTAGAAGGTGGCCTTTTCAATATGTTTCAAATCATCTTCGGTAAAGAAAACTCTATCTGCCTCGGGGGTATAAATATACCTACCATTAATCCATTTAACTGTCCAATCCTCATATTTATCAGAGTCGTATATATATCTTGTATCCCAATCGGTACTTTTTGCACCTTTTGGCGCAATTATTTTTATATCATCATTAACTGATACATTAAGGACTCTCATTTCTAAATTTAAAAATGATAAATAGTTATTAACGTTTTCACCAGAATAATAATATTTACTTGAAAATGGTAATGTTTCATCAAGCCCAGTTTCTTCGGTATCTTTATATAAACCAGACAACGTTGTATCAGTTGCTAATCCTTCTTTAACAATGTTATCTCCATATAGTTTTGTCCAAGCAACGATATATTTTCCACCGGTTGGAAACCTTATAAGTATCTCCCTTTTATAATCTTTTTCATTTCCAACATTATCATAAGCTTTATAAACAATTTCATAACGTCCAACGTTTGTAAAATAATTAGAATTAGTAATCAAAGTATCGTTATAATTAGTTTCAATATTTTTTATGCCACTTTTATCATCACTATAAGTCATATTTTGTCGAAATTTGTAATTACTTGTCGTAAACGTTATAGAGTGATTTAATTGATTAAAATAATAGATAATTTTTTTAGGAAAACTAGAAAAAATGTGGTATAATACATAAAAGTTGGAGGAGATTTCATGGATTTTGCTAATCTGAGAAAAGAAATACTTGATAATAAGGAAAAAATTATTGCTATTGGGAGGTCTCTTTGAAATAGATAGTAAAAGAGAGCTATTAAAAGAATTAAAGGCTAAAGCAAATACAGATGGTTTCTGGGAAAATCAGGAAGAAGCATTTAAAACTAATAAAGAAATTTCTAATCTTGAAAAGAGTTTAAAAGAATATGATGATTTACTATTTGAGATTGAATATTTAGAATATCTTGTTGAAGATAACAGTGATTTAAGCGAAAATGAATTAAAGAAGTCATATGAACAGTTGATTTCAAAAATAGAAAGTTTTGAACTTGAAACGCTCATGAACGGACCTTATGATAAATGTGATGCTTATTTAGAAATTCACCCTGGGGCTGGTGGTACCGAAGCCTGTGATTGGGCACAAATGCTTATGAGGATGTATGAGAGATATTCTCAATTAAATGATTATAATTTTAAGATCCTTGATGTGCAAAAAGGTGATACCGCTGGTATTAAAAGTGCTATCATTGAAATTAGTGGAAATTATCCATATGCTCATTTTAAAGGTGAGAATGGGGTTCATAGATTGGTTAGAATTTCACCATTTGATTCAAATAAAAGACGACATACTTCATTTGCTTCCGTAACGGTAACGCCTGTTTTTGATAATAATATTGTGGTAGATATTAAAGAGTGTGATTTAAAAATAGATGTTTATCATTCCAGTGGGGCTGGGGGCCAGTCGGTAAATACATCTAATAGTGCTGTTAGAATCACCCATATTCCAAGTAAGATTGTGGTTACTTGTCAAACAGAACGTAGCCAACTTAAGAATAAAGAACAAGCTATGAAAATGTTAAAAAGCAAGCTATATAAATTGGAAATGGATAAGCAAAACAAACTCGTGAGTGATGTTAAAGATACCTCAAGTGATATAAATTTTGGAAGTCAAATTAGAAGTTATATTTTGGAGCCCTATAAGCTTGTCAAGGATAATCGAAGTGGGTATGAATCATCAAATCCCCTAAAAGTTTTAGATGGATATTTAGATGAATTTATTACATCTTTATTAAGGATGGACAAATAATTATGAACAAAGCAATTAGTTTATTAAAAGAATATGTAAAAGATTCTGATACAGTAGTTATTGCTGCATCGGCAGGGCCAGATTCTATGTGTTTACTTAATATCATAATTGATTTAAAAAAAGAGTTTAATTTGAATGTAATTGTGGCGCATGTTAATCACAAATTAAGAAAAGAGGCAGATGAGGAAGCACTATTTGTAAAAGCTGTTTCTAAAAACAATAATTTGATTTTTGAAAGCATTGATTTGTCAGATATAAATTGTAAAAGTGAATCTTACTATAGATTAAAAAGATATGAATTTTTTAAAAAAATGGTAAACAAATATAACGCTAAATTCCTTTTAACTGCTCATCATGGTGATGACTTAATTGAAACGATTTTAATGAGAATTGTAAGAGGAAGCAATTTAAATGGTTACATTGGTATTAAAGCTATTGATAAACAAGACAATTATTTAGTATTAAGGCCTTTAATTTTCTACAATAAAGATGATATTATTAAGTATAATAAAAAGATGAATATTACTTATTATAACGATGCTAGTAATGACACCGATTTATATACTAGAAATAGGTATAGACATCATGTTTTACCATTCTTAAAAAGCGAAAATAATCATGTTAATGAAAGATTTAGAAAATTTAGCGTTGATATTGAAAATGCATGCAATTTTATAAATAGATCAATTGAAGCAGTACGTGGAAGTATTTTTTGTGATAACAAGTTAGTTATCGACAAGTTTAAAAAAATAGATGAGTACTTGCAAGAGAAAATTGTAGAGGAAATGCTTTTAAAAATTTATAAAGAAGAACTTTATCACGTTGGATTAAAAAATGTTCATCAAATTATCACATTTATTTGCAATACTAAAGTTAGTAATGCAAAAATTGATTTGCCTCTTTCATATGTTGGAGTTAAATCGTATAATTATTTTTATATTACTGAAAAAAATGATTCCGAAACTTACAAAATAGAATTGAGTAAAGAAGTCAACATTTCTGGTTATGGTCGTATTTATTGTACTGATACCCTTTCGGATACATCAAATTACACAATTAGATTATCATCTAAAGAAATAAAATTACCCTTATATATAAGGAATAGAAAAAACGGTGATCGGATAGCTATTAAAAATTTAAATGGTACCAAAAAAATTAAGGATATTTTTATAGATGAAAAAATAATTTATGAAAAAAGAGCAAATTATCCATTACTGGTGGACAGCTTAGATAATATTTTATGGATACCAGGAATAAAAAAATCAAAATTTGATAAGGAAAAAAAAGAAAACTATGATATAATAGTTAAGTACGAGAAGGAGAATGTTTATGAACAAGAAAAATAACAATATAACAAAGAATGTTTTACCATATGCTGTGTTACTTGTTATAATTGCTGCAACATTGTTTTTATTAAATTTGAGTAGCATTAAAGTTAATGATTTATCTGCAGGTGAATTGTTAAATGAGTTATCAAATAAGACTGTTACAGAAATTAAAGTTACACCTAAAAGCAGTGAAAGCATTTATTATGTTGAGGGTAAATTAAAAAATTATAAAGAGAACGAATCTTTTAAAACTAAAGTTATAGAAAGTGAAATAGATACAATTTCTAAATATGTTACGGAGAACAAAATAACAAAATATGAAAACAAAAGTGATCCCGGTAGTAGTTCTATTGTTTATATTCTAGTTAATGTTGCACCGTTTGTTATCATATTAATAGTATGTTATATATTCTTTACAAAAATTGCTAGTGGCAATAAAAATTCTATGGACTTTGGTCGTAGCCGTGCTAAATTGAGTGATGGAAACTTTAAAGTTAAATTTAAGGATGTAGCTGGTCTAAAGGAAGAAAAAGAAGAAGTTGCGGAATTAATTGATTTTTTAAAAAATCCAAAAAAGTTTCAAAGACTTGGAGCTAGAATACCAAAAGGTGTCTTATTAGTAGGCCCTCCAGGAACAGGAAAAACTTTACTTGCTAAAGCGGTTGCTGGAGAAGCAAATGTACCTTTCTTTTATATAAGTGGATCTGATTTTGTTGAGTTATTCGTTGGTGTTGGAGCATCAAGAGTTCGCGACATGTTTAAGGAAGCAAAAAGAAGCGCTCCATGCTTGATATTTATAGATGAAATCGATGCTGTTGGTCGTCAAAGGGGAACAGGTTTAGGCGGTGGACATGATGAAAGAGAGCAAACGCTAAACCAATTATTAACCGAAATGGATGGATTTGGGGCAAATGAAGGTATTATTATAATTGCTGCAACAAATAGACCAGATGTATTAGATCCCGCTTTATTAAGACCTGGAAGATTTGATAGACAGGTAACAGTAAGTTTACCAGATTCAAACGAAAGAGAAGATATTTTAAAAGTTCATTCTAAAAATAAGAGTTTGGCTAAAGATGTAAATTTAAAAAATCTAAGTCAAAGAACTCCAGGATTCAGTGGTGCAGACCTAGAAAACTTATTAAATGAAGCAGCTTTGCTTGCTGTAAGAAGAAATAAAGATGCTATTACAATGGATGAAATAGACGAAGCGACTGATAGAGTCTTGATGGGACCTGCTAAAACTAGCCGCAAAATAACTGAAAAAGAAAAGAAATTAGTAAGTATTCATGAGGCTGGCCATGCTGTTATTGGAATTAAACTTGAAGATGCCAATGAAGTACATAAAATAACAATTATTCCAAGAGGAGTTGCTGGTGGCTATACTATGATGCTTCCTAAAGAAGAAAAAATTGGTATAATGACTAAAAAAGAATTAGAGGCATCAATTGTTGGTTTATTAGGTGGAAGAGTAAGTGAAGAGCTATTCTTACATGAGACAACTACGGGAGCTAGTGATGACTTTAAAAAAGCAACTAATATAGCGCGTAGTATGGTAACAAAATATGGTATGAGTGATCTTGGACCTATTCAATACGAACAAGAAAGTGAAGGCGTATTCTTAGGAAGAGACTATACTAAAACTAAAAATTTCTCAGATCAAGTTGCTTTAGAAATTGATGAACAAGTAAGAAAAATTATTGAAGAATGTTATGCTAAGGCTAAAGACATTATTAATAAAAACAAAGATTTAGTAATGTTATTAAGTGATGCGTTAATGGAAAGAGAAACATTAACTAAAGAACAAATAGAATCTTTAGTTAAAACTGGAAAAATTTCTGATGATTTGGATGCCGAAGAATTAAGCAAATTAAGAGAACTTGCTAAGGAAAAAAAGATTAAAGGCTATACAAAGATGACTAAAGAGGAATTGAAAGAAGCTTTAAAAGATGAATAAAATATTGAGGTTGCTCAATATTTTTTTATTGATATTAATATAGCCTTTTAGGCGAAAATGAAAACCACTAGCTATGCTAGTGGATATTTTTTGTAAAATTCTTTCTATCTTTTTTGCAAATACAAGTACCATCTGTTTTGTAGATTGCCACTGCACAAGCGTCTTTAACATCTAATAAGTATCTGCTTAATAAATCATCAATTGAAATAAAAACAGGAATATCATTTTCATCTTCTATTGGTTCTACTTCTACAAAATCCATCATAAATTCTTCGATATTCTTACAAAATGTTCCAATTTTATAAGTATCATCAGAATAAAAATAAACTATTCTATATCCTTCACCATGTTTTTTGTACCAGTCATAATTGTCTTGAGATTTTATTAATTTATCTATTGGCATATTCATTCCATCAACCTACTGAATAAGTATAACATATTTTTTATTTTTTTATAATATTTATTCGATTATTGATATTTTTTTGTAAAGATGACATGAGTTTTTTCATGGCTGTTCCATATTAAATATTAGAAATAGGAAAACCATACTTATACCTATCGTTTAAAGTATAATTGTTTAAGGTAGAAGCTGATAAATCAAAAGCATTTAATAAATTTTCTTTGTCTCCAATAGTAAAGTATTCAACTATAGGCACTGTTCCAAAATTATTTTTACTGATAATCTAAACGGTTGGGCATAGAAAATAATCATGCTACAGGTGAAAAAAGTATGGAATTTAAAGCGCCATACTCAGTCTTTACTAAAATCTATGGAAAGAACATTTCCAAAACGAAATACTTACATTTAAGAGTCTGTAAATAAAAAACCTCTCCATTTCTTTTGTTGTATCATGGAAAGATTTTTTATTTACACAAATTTATTTACAGTCTCTGTGATGTTAATTCATTTCATCTAATAAGTTTTTTATACTTTTACAATAATCAGTTAATAACTTATCAATGCATTCTTTTTCGATTGTTGATAGTGTACCTTCTTTTAAAGTGATTCCTTTTTGCTTAGCAGATATTTCGATGCTTCCACCTGAAGCTTTATAGAAATCCTTAACCATACATTGTAAAAGTTTGATGTGAGTTTCTGTTAATACACCAGGTTCTTCAACTTGATTCTGTTTTTTTAATATTTCTTCCATAGATGGAAGTTCAAGTTTATTTAAGTAATCACTAATCATTCTTTGAAGCATATAGTTTGCTTGTTTATCATCAGACATGGTGCCAATGCTTTCGATTGTTTCTTCACTATTTAAAACATCTGTATTTTCCATTTTTATTCTCCTTTATCTCTTAGTTATTTTGCTGTTGAACCAAGCCATCTGCTTGCGACACTGCTATTTTTAGTAATAAATCCAAATAATGTTTTAACTGTTCCAACTGCAGCACTTCCAAGTTCTTTTACACTTGTTGCAACAGATTTGCCAGTTGCACTTGAGTATAACTTACCAGTATTTGCAATCATATTTGCTGTTTCTTTTACAATATTTCTTGCAGAAGAAGATAAGTCAGCAACATATTGACTAGAAGTATATCCAGAAGACACTTCGGTAAATCCAGATTTTATGTTTGATACGACACCTGTTATTGTTTCAGCCCAAGATTCATACTCTTTTTTCATTTCTTCATCTGTAACTTTAAAAGTAGAAACTACGTAAGAAATAAATTTTCCTAAATCCGATACACTTGTTTCAAATTCTCCGAAATATGGAGCTATTTTTTCCATAGCATTGTTTATTGACTCACCGGCAGTACTTTTAAAGCCTTCATCCGTTAATAAATTTTTAATTACTGTATTAATTTTATCAAATGATCCTTTTATTTCAACTACTATGTCATCAATTTCTTTTTCGATTTCTTTTAATTCGGTTTCTGAGAATGATGTCTCACCAAAAAGTTGTACATTTAATTTTAATTTTTCCATAATTCACCTCCGTTAATTAGCGTTTTGCTCAAGTGTTCTACTTGCATTTTTAAGTTCTGTTTGAATATCACGAATTCTATCAGAATGTTTGTCAATTAGTGCAGCAAGACTTTTTAATTCATCATTAATTTGAGTTAATTTATCTTTCTTTTTAACTGCTTGATCATAAGTTTCATTTCCGACTTCGCCTTTAAAACTTTCGGCAAGCTTATTACAAATTTTTCCAAATTGGGTTAAGGCATCATCAATGTTGCCGGTAGCATTTTTAATACTGTTTGCTGCTTCTTTTATTTGTTCAGGACTAAGTTTTATTGTATCCATTTTCTACACTCACTTTCTATTATATATATTTATGTTATCATATTACTTTACAAAATTCAACCCCCATGCCATATAAAAAAATCCATAAAATTTATAAAGACAAATTCATTTTCTTATGTTAAAATATGTTTAGTGTTAAATGAGTATTAAGAGGTGGCTTACATGACAAAAATTATTTCATTAGTAAATCAAAAGGGTGGTGTTGGTAAGACTACTACTAGTATAAATCTTGCGGCAGCTTTAGGAAAAGAGGGCAAAAAAGTTCTTTTAGTAGACTTGGATCCTCAAAAAAATGCGACGACAGGGCTTGGCTTTAATAATGGTGATTTTAGCAGTGATGTCTATGAGGTTATGACAGGTAAATGCCCTATAGAGCAAGCCATAGTTAGAACAAGATTTGAGAATCTTTCAATTCTTCCATCCACTATAAATTTAGCCGGAGTAGATGTAGAGTTTGTTAAAAGTATGTTAGAAGACAATGAATTTAAGCAAAATGAACAATTAAAAAACGCGCTTGATCAAGTAAAGGATAAATATGATTACATTATAATTGATTGCCAACCAGCTTTGGGTATTGCCACAATGAATGCTTTAGTAGCTAGTGACTCCGTTATAATTCCTGTTCAATGTGAGTTTTTTGCATTGGAAGGAATTACTCAACTGTTAAACTCTATAATAATGGTACAATCAAGTATGAATCCCAATTTGAGAATTGAAGGGGTTTTATTAACAATGTTAGACGGCAGGACTAATATTGGTTTAGAAGTAATAGAGGAAGTTAGAAAATATTTTAAAAACAAAGTATTTAACACGATAATTCCTCGTTTAGTAAGATTAGTTGAGGCTCCTAGCCACGGAAAACCAATAAATGAATATGATCCAACATGCAGAGCCACTGAGGCGTATGCAAATTTAGCAAAGGAAGTGATTAGTCGTGATGGAGAATAATAAAGATCCAAAGAAGAAAGCTCTTGGAAAGGGGTTAGAACAATTATTTTCTAATAGCGTGATTAATTTTGATAATTTTGAAGAGGATATTGTCAAAAAAGCCCAAACAGATGGTGATATCGTAGAAATTAATTTATCAGAGATAAGAAGTAATCCATATCAACCACGTAAAGTTTTTTCAGAGGATGCTTTAAATGAATTAGCTACATCCATTAAAGAATATGGTATAATTCAACCTATTATAGTAAAGAAAAGCATTAAAGGTTATGAATTAGTTGCTGGCGAGAGAAGAACAAAGGCAGCTAAAATAGCTGGCATGGATAAAATTCCGGCTATTGTCAAAGAATTTAATGACCAAGACATGATGGAAATTGCTTTGGTTGAAAATATTCAAAGAGAAAACTTAAATCCTATTGAAGAAGCAGAAAGTTATCAAAATATAATTAATTTAAGGCACATGACACAAGAGGAATTTGCAAATAAATTTGGCAAAAGTCGTAGTTATGTCACAAACATTTTAGGCTTGTTAAACTTACCCGAAAGTGTAAAAAAATATGTGGCAGCCAAAAAAATCACCATGGGACATGCTAGGGTACTTAGTAAGATTTCTGATGAAAATAAAATCGTTTCGCTTGCAGAAAAAATAATAAAAGAAAATCTTAGTGTTAGAGATATAGAAAAGTTAGTTTCTAGGGAAGATATCCCTAAGAAAAATAAAATCAATAGAGCGGTTGATTATCATTATAATATTTATGAAAATATAATGCGTGAAAAAATCGGTACGAAAGTAAAAATCGGTAAAAATAAAATAGAAATACCGTTTGATTCGGTAAAGGATTTAGAAAGAATATTAGAAATTATAAATATCAATATAGAGGGTGAATAGGTTATGGAAAAAGTAATTAACTTTTTATTAAAAAAAGAAGTATATGGTTTATTAATAATAATAGTTGTAGCGATTGTTTTAAATAAATTATTGAAAAAAGTTATTGCTAAG
>OIYS01001200.1_pt1 | contig 13998 bp, 8 predicted proteins | sample 1588271 | NCBI WGS metagenome assembly OIYS01 (sample SAMN03283286) | human gut metagenome | biome: human-associated habitat; material: feces | host: Homo sapiens | place: Peru | collected 2012
TGGTGCTCGTGGTCGCAACGCTGTGCGGCGGCTTCTGGTGCGGCTTCGCTACGGCGCTCGTGTCGCCGTTCCTCGCGTACCTGCTCGGCATAGGTCCCGCGCTTATCCAGCTTGTACCGGCCATCGCGCTGGGCAATATAAGCCTCGCTGCAATATACGCGCTGATTTACAAGAAGCTCGATAAAGCGTGGCTGTGCGACGTGTTGGCAGTGGTGCTGGCCGCGGCGGTAAAGCTTGCGGTGCTGTTCCTGCTGATAGTGAAGATACTTATCCCGCTGCTCGCGCTGCCGGATAAGCAGGCGGCGATGATGAGCGCGATGTTCTCGTGGCCGCAGCTTGTGACGGCGCTGATCGGCGGCGTCCTCGGCACGGCGGTGTCCTACCCCGTGAAAAAGGCAATGTCGGGGAAAAAGTGAATTTGAGCGAAAAGCGCAGCCGCATGGCTGCGCTTTTTCAATAATTCTTAACAATGGCGTAGAGTTATAGACATGGCTGGCAAAAAAGTATATAATATATTAAATTTTATATAGCATTTTGAAATATTGAATATTATTTAGGGAGATACGATATGCAGGGAATGATTTTAGCAGCCGGTATGGGTCGGCGCCTGAAGGAACTGACCAGCGACAATACAAAATGCATGGTCAAGGTGAACGGGGTCACGCTGATCGACCGTGCTCTGCACCAGCTTGACGCGCTCGGCCTGTCAAAGATCGTGATAGTTGTGGGCTACGAGGGGCAGAAGCTGATAGATTACATCGCAACGCTGGAGATTACTACCCCAATCTGCTATGTGAACAATCCCATATACGACAAGACCAACAATATATATTCGCTTGCGCTTGCGAAGGACTATCTTCTGCAGGAGGATACGCTGCTGCTTGAGTCAGACATCATATTTGAGGACAGCGTCCTGCGGGCTATCGTCGACGACCCGCGTGAGACGCTTGCGCTTGTGGACAAATACGAGAGCTGGATGGACGGAACCTGCATAAAAATCGGTGAGGACGACTCTATCGGCGCGTTTATTCCGGGCAAGAACTTCAGTTTCAACGATATCGAGCACTATTATAAGACCGTAAACATCTATAAGTTCAGCAAGCATTTTTCGGAGACGAGGTACGTCCCGTTCCTCGACGCGTATTCGATGGCGCTCGGCAACAACGAGTACTATGAGCAGGTACTGCGGGTCATAGCAATGCTTGACGACCCGGAGATAAAGGCGAAGAAGCTGAACGGACAGCGCTGGTACGAGATAGACGACATTCAGGATCTGGACATCGCGGAATCCATGTTTGCCGATGACGACCTCCGGCTTGACAAGCTTCAGTCCCGCTACGGCGGATACTGGAGATACCCCTCGATGCTGGATTTCTGCTATCTTGTGAACCCGTATTTCCCGCCGCGTAAGCTGATAGATGAAATGCGGGCGAGCTTTGAGCGCCTGCTGACACAGTATCCGTCCGGGATGTGTGTCAACAGCCTGCTGGCGGCGCGTAACTTCGACGTCCATCAGGAGCATATCATCGTCGGCAACGGCGCGGCGGAGCTTATCAAATACCTTGTCGAGCGGCATGAGGGCAAGCTTGGCTGCATACGGCCGACCTTTGAGGAGTACCCGAACCGCTGCCGCCCGGATGACGTTGTCTGCTTCTGGCCGCAGAACGAGAATTTTGCCTATGACGCTGACGACGTGACGGAGTTTTTCAAGGACAAGGATATAAGTATGCTCGTCCTGATAAATCCCGACAATCCCAGCGGAAATTATATCGGAAAGGCGGAGCTGCTGCGGATTGCGGACTGGTGCGAGGCCAAGGGAATACGCATGATAGCCGACGAATCCTTTGCCGATTTCGCGGATGAGGAGGACAACTCGCTCATCGACGAGGCGATACTCAATGCGCACCCGCATCTTGTCGTCGTCAAATCCATCTCCAAGTCCTACGGCGTGCCGGGAATACGCCTCGGCGTGCTTGCGTCCGCCGATGAGGCGCTCATCGCGGGTATGAAGAAGGACGCCGCGATATGGAATATCAATTCCTTCGGCGAGTTCTACATGCAGATAGCGGAGAAGTACGTGAAGAACTACGCGGCCGCACTGCGGAAATTCAAGGCCGCGCGCAAAACCATGGGCGAAGCCCTCGGCGGCATACCGGCGCTGCGGGTGATACCGTCTCAGGCGAACTATTTCATGCTGGAGCTTACCGGAAATGTCAGCGCGCGGGAGCTTACGCGGAGACTTCTGACGGAGCATGACATTCTGGTGAAGGATCTATCCGCAAAGCTTGCGCAGAGCGGAAGGCAGTATGTCCGTGTCGCGGTCAGGACGGAGGAGGATAACGCCCGCCTTGTTGCCGCGCTCAAAGAGATTTTAAAATAAGCCGAATAAGAAAAATGCAGGCCGCACGGCCTGCATTTTTTTGATATGGAAAAAGCGCTGCCGGAGGATGGCAGTGCATAAAACCGTTTTATGTGTTGAGAGAGAACAGCGCGGCGGAAGTCACGCTGTTCTGCTTTTTGATGCGTGAGTGAGCATTTCGGCAATGATGCTCTCCGGCAGGAAACCAATGCAGGCAAGGCTGATATGCACATCCTGCACTCGCTGCCCGCTGCTCTTATCCGGCGCGGAAACATAGACCCTGTTCACAAGATCATGCAGCACAGCGGGCGTCAGTTCCTGCAAGTTGGGATATTTCTTCGCCCGGAGGATGAACTGCTCAATGCTGTCGGCTTCTTCCTCCTGCTGGGCAATCTCCTGTTCCAAAAGCTGCATTTTCTCCGTCAGCTCTGCTTGCTCATTTTCATAGTCGGCGGACAGCTTTTCAAATCGGCTATCATTGATTTTGCCGGAGATATTGTCCTCATAGAGCCGTTTGAACAGACGGTCAAGCTCTTCCATCCTGCGCTGTGCCTGCGTGAGCTGTCTGCGCTTTGCGGCGAGTTCTTTCTTGAAGTCCTCCTTGCGCTTTGCGCCCAGCTTATCACGGAACAGATCCTCGCAATCGGAGATATACCAAAGCAGGATTTGCAGAAATTTCAGCACGCCCTTTTCCAGAACAACCGCGCGGATGAAGTGCGTCCCGCACACGTCTTTTCCCTTCTTGCGAGAGGTAGAGCAGACGAAATGATCCTGTCGCTCTTCAAAGTTCCGCGAGGTGCAGTAGTACATTTTTTCTCCGCAATCGGCGCAGTAGGCAACGCCGGAAAAGAGGTTGCTCTTGCCCGTTCTTGCCGGTCTGCGTTTGTTGCGGCGCAGCTCCTGTACCCGCTGAAAGGTATCCTCATCCACAATGGCTTCATGGGTGTTGCGGAATATCTTCCATTGCTCCGGTGGATTCTCGATGGTCTTCTTGATTTTGTAGGACTGCCGGTGCGTTTTGAAGTTCACGGTATGCCCGCAATACTCCATCCGTTCCAGAATGCCCGATACTGTGCTGTCGTTCCATCCATAGGGATTGTCGGGCAAAGCACAGCGCACTTTCCGTTTCTGCTTGTCCTGATAGACAGTAGGTGTCAGCACTTGTTCCTCTTTGAGTATACGGGCGATTTGTGTCGGACCATTACCATCTTACGCCCGATCCGACTCATGTCTTTGGCTATGACGATACCAATCTTGCCTTCGTCAACCATGGCCATCATGCGCTGCCAATCTGGTCTTTGAAAGTTTGCGCCGGAGTACCCGTCATCCACAAAATACTCAAGGTTCCGAAAGCCTTTTTCCTTAGCAAACTTCGTCAGAAATGCCCTTTGATTAACGATGGAATTGCTGTCACCCTGTTGGTCATCGTCACGGGAGAGGCGGCAATACAATGCTGTGATTTTGTCAGACTGCTTCATAATATTTTCCTCCATATTCGGTAGGCAGTCTGCCAATACAAGGTTGCTGTGGGTCATAAAATCACACACCCTTTTGCTCATCTGCCAGCTTCACCGCTTTTTCGGGAAGTGTGTGTTTCCCGTCAAAGCTACCGGTAAAGCGGTAGGTGGTATGCCCTTCTTCAAGGCGTACCGTAATCTGCGGCAACTCCTGCCACATAGGAACAGGAGCATGGCGAGTGCCGTCTTGGTCGATGCGGATGTTGCGTTTCTTTTCTTCCATTTCCACCTTCCTTTTCGCTTGAAAGACTAAGGGTTTGGGATATCCCAATGAGGAAAAATCTTCGAGTGTGGCAACACCGGATGTGCTTGCTATATAGCAAGCCATTCGGAATGCCGGCACGAGGATTTTTGCAAGTGTACATACACTGGCTGTGCTTGCTATTCTGCTAATTTCCCAAGACCCGTTGACAAAAGGCTCAAAACTGCCTATAATATAGGCAAGATATCTGCCTAATTATATTATAAGCAAGTAATATTCCTCTGTCAATAGAATTAGGCAAATGATAGGCAAATTATTTTCCGGGCGAGGTTTTCAATATGAAGTTTGGAGAAAAGGTAAGACTGCTGCGAAATGAAAAGAAGCTGTCCCAGACGGAACTGGGTAAAATGTGTGGTCTGTCCCTGCGGACGATCCGCAATTATGAGGTGGACGGACGCTATCCCAAACAGCGCGAGGTTTACGCCAAACTTGCCACTGCACTTGGATGCGAGATAAACTTCCTGCTTTCCGAAGACGAAGAATTTGTTCTTCAGGCACAACAGAGCTACGGCTACAAAGGTGCAAAAGATGCCGAAGAATTGGTTGCCGATGTGTCTGCGCTCTTTGCCGGTGGTGAATTGTCCGAGAATGATAAGGATGCCGTAATGCGCGCTTTGCAGGATGCCTACTGGATGGCAAAAGAACGGAACAAAGAAAAGTACACACCGAAGAAATATCGGAATCCAATAGAAGTTGAGGAATGATTTTTGTACAGGATGATTTCTGCATCAACTTTTAAAGCAGTTTATGTAGCAAGGAAGTGAAAGACATGATGTATGCTCAGGATAAGCAACATGTTCCTGACCGGGTGGAATTAAAAGGAATTCTATCAGAGTTCCGGGATGCGCTTGAAGAAGAAATTGATAAGATCAAAAAAAGCGGTCAGTCTTCCACGCTACTCTTTGGTGGGCGCCAAATCGAAAGCCATGGTGCCGACCTCTGGTATCGCTTCAATGTTGAATATGTCCCCTCTCTTCCGGCAGATACGCCCTGTAAGCTGGTAATCGGTAAGGATCAATTTGATGTTACCGTTATAAGCTACGAAGAGAACTCCATTGTCATCTCTACAAAAACGACTCTGCCTGACACAATCGGCAAGGCCAGACTTGAAAATGGCGCTACAGTTCTGATGGAGCGGCTGATCAAGTGTATCGAAGAGAATGCCGAAAAAGAAAATCCTGCAGGAAAACGTATGCTGTCTTCTGACTGCGGCGTTTATCCTGTAAAGAAGATATTCGAGTATGACGACTTGGCACTGAATACCGGCAACACCCAAAGCCAAAACAATGCTATCGTATCTGCGCTTTCAAGCGACATTACATACATCTGGGGACCTCCTGGTACTGGTAAAACCACCGTAATTGGGCAGATTATCGATGAATTATATAAGCATGATAGATCCGTATTGGTTGTGTCTCATACCAATACGGCAGTTGACGGTGCCATCGAAAAAGCCGACAAAACATACTCCAAATCCAATCAGGATAATGACACCAATTACCCGATTTTGAGAATTGGTACTCCTGCAAGGCCCTTGCCGGATCGGGTTTTGTTGGCACAGCATGTTGCCGCCTTAGGGAAAGAGCTTTACGAGCAAAAGGCGGCTCTTGAAAAACAGCAGGCTGAGTTACAGCACCATATCAACGAGATCCGTCCCTTGCTCGCCAAGGATGTTTGGTTGAAAGAAAGCAATCTGGATGTCATTCGGAAAGCACTTCAGAGTATTACTGCACATGAGAAGGAAATCACCGAGATTCAGCGCAGGAGCGACGCCATCAATGTCTCCGTAGAGAGGGAAAAGGTGGCTCATCCTGAATACGCGAACTATCTGATTCTATCGAAAACGTTTAAAGCAAAAAAGAGCGATTACGATACCGTATGCGGTCAATTTTATAGAATTGAACAGGCTATTTCTGTGCTTCTGGATCAGATCCAAAAGGCGCAGGATGAGGTCAGAAAACACGCTCGATATACGGAGCTTCGCGCTCAAGAAGCAAAGTATATGTCCGTTTCCTTCCTTAGAGGTGAAATCAGCAAAGTTGATGCGCAGATCAACCGCCTCCAAAGCTCAATCAGTGATTTGACTCGGCAGCAGACCGCGGCACAGCAAACAATCTCGGATTATGAGAAAAAGAGCTCTGTCGCAAAACTTTTTGCCGGCAAGAGTGCTGTTACTCAGGCACAGACTACTTTGGAGCGCGTCCGCCGAGAGATTCCAATCGCTAATGGCGACTTGCGCCGTCAACAAGACCTGAAACAAGAGTATTCTCAGCAACTGGAAAGCCTGTTGCTTTTGCAGGAGCAGATCCGTGCAGTTACTCCCTCGAAAACTCCGGAATACTGGAATGCTGAGGTAAATAAGCTGCAGGCCGAACTTTCTGCCGCACAAAAGGCTCTTCCGGAGCTGACCACCAGAAAAAACGCACTGCATGAAGAAGTTCGCGAACTGGAACGACAACAGAGCCAGGCGAAGTCTTCGTTTGATGTTCTTAGCGAGTTGGGTAGAAAAGTCCGCCTGGAGCAAGACAAACTGGCTGAGGTTACGAAGCTGCGGGATAAGGAGAATAACGCTTGTTCTGAGCAACTTGAAAAAGAGATCTCTTTTTGTATTACCTTCCTGTACAAGCCGACTTCTGAAGGAATCTCTCCCCTCTTTAATGAGCTTTCCAAGCTGTTTGCATCTGTAAAAGCTGAGATGGCTTCTGTTGATATGGATGCCATCATAAAAGAAAAAGAAGATGCGGATCAGCAGTTGGTCGAAATCTTCCGGCAGCTCAATGAGCTGAAAGAGAAAATGCAGGAGCTCGAAAAGCAGGCAATTATGAGCGCCAAAATTGTTGGTGCCACACTTGCGAAGTCTTATTTGAGCGAAACTCTGCGAGAGAGAAAGTTTGACACAGTAATCTTGGACGAGGCCTCCATGGCTTCTATTCCTGCACTTTGGTGTGCCAGCTACCTCGCTGAAAGCAGCATTGTAATTGTCGGTGACTTCCTGCAGTTACCGCCTATTGTTATGGCAGATACCCCTATGGCTCAAAAATGGTTGGGTAAGGATATCTTCTACCATAGCGGGATGCAGGAGCGGGCTCGGAACAAGGAAACCTGTCCTGAAAATTTCGTTATGCTCAATAATCAGTTCCGCATGGAGTCTGATATTGCAGACATCGCAAACATGTATTACGGAGCATACGGTGGCCTTCTTTCGGATGATAACAACGATTTCAGAGTCAAGGATCGCGAGAAATTCTATAGTTGGTATTCTGGCAAAAGAACCAAGAGAAATGTTCACCTGATAGACACAGAGAGTCTCCATGCTTGGGTTACCGGTGTGCCTCAAGGAAAGAGCCATAGCCGGCTGAATTGTTTCTCAGCAGCCGTTTCTGTGGATCTTGCATTTAAGTTCTTGGAAAACAAACTCAAGGAACTCGATCCTGCTACTGCCGAACCGGAAAAAGAGGCTTCTGTGCTGATCGTCGCTCCGTATAAACCCCATGTTGCAAGGATCAATCAACTTGTAGAACTGGAGTATCACAATCGAGGTTTTAAAGAAAACCTCAATTTCATTAGAGCCGGAACGATTCACAGTTTCCAAGGCAGCGAGGCCGATATCGTAATATTTGACCTAGTGATCGATGAACCGCATTGGAAGGCAAATCTGTTTATGACGGATAAGAAAGTCAATGAAGATCTGCGCAAGATGTTCAATGTGGCTGTCACGAGAGCTAAGTTCAAGCTGTATATCGTCGGCAATTTTGCATATTGCCAAAAACGAGCCAAGAATAACGCTCTGTCGGAGCTGCTGGACAAGCTCATCAAAAAGGATAGGCTTGTCAAAGTGGATGCCAAGACTTTGCTTCCTGAAATTGTGTTCGCACGGCAATCCGATTTTGCTTTTGATGGAAACCTTACAGGGAAACACATCGTTTGCCGAGAAGATGTCTTCAATGACTACTTCATGGCTGATATCCATTCCTTCAAAAAGCGCCTGATTGTGTACTCAGCTTTTATGACGGAAGCACGCCTAAGCACACTTCTGCCGGCCTTCTCTGATGCCGTCCGCGCCGGAAAGCAGATCATTGTTGTTACAAAGGCTCTATCTGATCGTGGCAAATCCGAACTTGCGCAGTACCAAAAGTGTGAGAAAGAATTACGCGATATCGGCGTGAGTGTTCTTCACAAGAAGGGCATGCACGAAAAACTGATTTTTGTTGACAGCAATGCGGTTTGGATCGGCTCGTTGAATGCACTAAGTTTTACCGGTTTGACCGGCGAGGTTATGCAGCGGCATGCTGATCGTGAGCTGACTGCCGAATATGAAAGGCTTTTCGATATCGAGCACATCTGCAACGCAATAGAAAACACATACGAACAGAAGTGCCCCATCTGCGGCGATGAAATGATCGTGAAAGAAAGCGATGAAGGCGGTATCTACTGGCAGTGCGTTGCCGGCGATTATTCCAGAAATGTTGCTCAGCAATATCCGCTGGATGGCATTCTTCGTTGCAAGTGTGGAGCACCCTATGTGTTCGCAATGAAAAACGAGCCTCGTTGGGTGTGTTCCGAGGATTCACGGCATTATCAGAAGATGCGCGAGAGCGATCTTAGGCTGGAAAAGATGGCTGCTCTAATTCCTACAAAGGCCGCTCGTAGCCAAGTAAATAAGTATTTCTTTGCAAAAAAGAAAGAAATTGAGGCCAAAAAGAAGGCTAAAGCACCTAAGAAGACATCCGCTACGAAGAAATCACTCAGTGCATCTGAAGACGAGGACGATTCTAAGCAGATGAAAATGTTCTAATGCATTACCCCTCTGAAGGCGAATGTCCTCAGAGGGGTAATATATAATCTGCAGTCCGTTTTATGGTACAATGACGGCGATATAATTCTATCATGAGGAGGTGCTCGTATGATCTCAAACACAATTTACAGCAAAGGCAGGGACAACTTTAAGGATTACACCTTTTCTGCAAGAGAGTGGTCTGCTCCTACCATGGTGTCACCAAAAGAAATCCGTGAACGGATCGACAGCTTTGCTTTGTGCGGCCGTAAAATTAAGCGCATGCGTTTGATTGGCTTGAGCTATTTCCATACCCGTGACTGGGTTGAAGAAGCAGCTTATCGACAGGTCGAGCACCTGCCAGAAGAAGAGCGCCAGCGCAAATCCAATTATTCAACGATTGATCCCACCATGCAGTTTAGCCGATATGCTCAAATTGACGAACCCTTTCTGATTGAGTTCGAGGATGGAGATATCTTTGAAGTCGATACTCCGCAGGATCCGGAATTCCGGATGAGCATGAACTGTATTCCTTGGTGGATCAAGGCCGGAACAAATCAACCTAATGTGGAAGCAGATATTCTTTTCTCCCCTTGTGTCGGCCAGGAGATTGCTTCAGTCGAAGTCAACACACGGATAACAGACAAGGATCCGATGTTTTTCTGCGCTTTTAATGAGCCTCCTTATCAGAGAGAGCTTGTTTCAAATGTAACACTTCGTTTGAGAAATGGATTGGGTCTGCAGATCAGCCCGGACATTGATTACTGCGAGGTTGCGTGTGTTGATGTAAGCAACGAGTGGGTTAAAATCAGCTTTTCTGAACTAAAAGACGCTTTGTTCAACTGGGAGGACCTTCACGCTGATGAGGTTACCGGGTTTGAGGCGGAAAGTCATATGTTGTTCTTCGGGAGAAAAGGAGCCGCATATACCGATATCCCATATATGACACTATCTTCAAGCGGCAAAGGCGATTCTTGCCTTCATGTCTATGTTGAAGATTTTCTTATACTTGATTGGAGCATTTCGCTTGCCATTGGGAGCTGGTTCGATGAGTACGGCGAGTATCATTTCAGCCATAAAGAGTGGAATGATCTCCTTGATGAGGCATGGCGAATCCTTGCTGCGGATAGTTTTGATGAATTGTTTGATGAGCTAATCGATCGGCAAGGAAAGGGCAATTACATGATGTGGAAGCTCAATAGCCGAGGCGCATCTTTCTGGAAAGAGCGGGATAAATACAGAACACAGATCAAAGATATCCGAGAGTGGTCTGATTTGGTGCTTGGCCCCAACGACATGATGGATATCTACGGATTTTAGGAGGTGTAAGTATGGATCAGTATACTATGATGGACATACTGGGAAAAGCATTCGCTGATGGCGAAATCGATGCACTGCGTCCTTTGATGGCAGCGGAATGTGACTATGCTTCCCAGTATGCAAACAAGTCCTTTTCGGGGGCATCTGAAATCCTGTCCAATATGGAGTCCGTCCATAAGAGCATTGATGAAACCTGTGCTTATACTTACAAGGTCATAGAACTGGAATCTGTCCTGGCAAATGGCCTAACCCTTGCTGATTTGGACAATCAAGCCGGAACGCATCCCTGCCGGTACGGCCTGCTCTTGTATCAGTATGGCTCTGATTATCCTGTTGCTGTTGTTGCCTGTATGATAGACCTCTACGAGAAGTTCAGAAGCATATGGCTGTCTCGAGACACAAGCAAGTTCAATGAAACCTTTTATGGCGAAGAATTGGAACCCGATTCTCCCGATGACCTTCCTTCTACAGTAGTGCCACTGACCACACATGATCGGCATGTCAACGAAATGAGAAGCTCATTTGCAGGTCAAAAGTGGGATAAGACTGTAGATACGGCTGATGGGATTTATATTTGGCGCAAAGCAGATGAATATGCCAAGCAGTGGCTGCCCGAGCAGGGCTATAGCGTACTGGAGTCGCAGATCTTTGATGATTGCATCGGTTACCGGTGCAATAGAAAAGGCTATATTTACACGATTTTCATGTATGCCTACGGCCAAAAGAAAACTTCTCTGCTGGACGGTGATCTCTGCAGCAAGCTTGCCAAAGAACCCTTCGCCGAAAACAGCATCATCCTGATCCTCTACCTCAATGTCGATCGCTACATGGCCGGAGCTGAGATCAAATATCGTGTAAGAAACTACTGCGGAAGTGATACTCACAGCCCGGAGTTTTGGCATCTTAAAGAAGTCAACGGCTCGTATCTGTTTGAATACTATCCTCGCAAAGAGATGATGGATCAAACCTGGCAGTTCATGTACGCCTTCAACCGTGAAGATACGGACATCTATGACTGCATTATCACAGATGATAATCCGTCCATTGAAGGAGATCCCAAATACTCCGGTGCATTTATGAACAGCGCCTTCTATGGGACGCTGCGGACGATGCATCGGGAATACGGTGATATGAAGTTGGGCTATGTCCGTTATAACGATGTAGTTTACAGCTCTGTCCCCTACATTGAAGGTCTTGGTTTCTTCAGTTGGAGCTCCTTCCATGCCACCGACCGCATGCATAGCATGGTCCGTCACCCCTTTGACGGTGGTGATCGGAAGGTGGCAGAGTTTATTAAAACCGAGCAACGAGAACCAGATGATCTGTTCGCATATATTCCCAAACTCATAAACGCCGTCCCGCTTGCCCCCGTTCCCACAGAACGATTCGCCGTAAAGCTCTTTTTCGACAACGGCGAGTGCAAAAAGTATGTACTTCCTATTCCGACGGAGTCTGAGCACGAGGAGGTTCTTTCCTATCGCGGTCATGTGTTTACCGATAACATCTGGGCATCCGTCTCTGTAATTCCTCGGCACGAAAGCAGATATAAAGGCTATCCCGAATGTGGCCCGGCAATTGTGTTCAAAAATGAGTTTCTAATCGCGGGAACTCGATGCTACATGGAGAGTGTGCCGTACTCCGAGCCGGAGTTGACAGATGAGATCGTGTATGCCGATGAAAAGCACCAGATCCGGAAAATCTGGAAGTGGAATGTAAACTCTCTGTACGAAGACGGAGAAACCGGTCTATTGAAGGTCTTAATCAGCGGCCAGGCATTCAACTGGTACGGCAAGTCCGTGTTTGCTTCTATTGAGGGAAAACGACTGACCAGCCTGACCTTCGATATCATCGACAGTTTCCAAGAAGATCTTGCTCGCGTTGCTATCAACGGCCATGGATATGGCTTCGTTGACAAGGACATGAAGTTTGTCGTTCCTATGAAGTATGATCAAGCAGATGATTTCAGAGAAGGCAAAGCAAAAGTACAGCTTGGAGATAAGTGGCTTTGTGTCGATCCAAACGGCTGTGAGCTTGAGATTGGTGGCAGAATTCGACAGGATAATTATCAAGAAGTCGGCGATTATTCCGAAGGAATGTGCCGCGTATCTACGCTCAAGCTGCGCTTCATGGATTTGGCTTATCATTCGGATTATGATCAAATTGCGGGTACTTGGGGTTTTGTAAATGAATCTGGCGAGGAGGTTATTCCGCCCCAGTATATCTATGCTACTGACTTTGAAAATGGTATTGCTATCGTTGCAAAGGGCAAATGGACTATCGACCCTAAATGGGACAACAAGTATAATCAGGGCCGTTACTGGACGGAAGAGGAGCTCTGGGGTGCCATCGACAAGGACGGTAACGAGGTTATCCCCTTCATCTTCGATGAAATCAAGCACTTCTTCGATCGCTCCGATATGTTCATGGTCCATTATGGTGGCTGGAAAGACGGTCACTGGGGTGTCGTTGATTGCAAGGGTAACTGGCTCGCAGAACCAACCTTTGAAGGCTTCTCTTATGAAACCTGGAAGGACAGAATCCTGTTTTACGCTGAAGATCCGGATGCAACGGGCGATGGTCTCCCCATGGGCATCTATGATCTGGCACAAAAGAAAGTCCTGTTTGAGCCCCAATTCCTTGATGTCACCTTCCACGATAACGGCGATATGGAAGTTGAGGTCTTCGATGAAGAACTCGGCCGGACGATTGAAAAGATTATTGATCCATCTGGCAAAGAGCGTTTCAAATCCATATATTCCTCGATCTATACCTGGCATGATCTGTATGAAGTGGTTATACGCGATAAGGATGGCGCCAGACATGGTTTGATTGATAAGGAGGGCAACGAGATCCTCCCCTGCATCTATGATGTCCCTTGGAACGGCTTCTACCATGAACAGCAGAGAATTTGCTTCGTAGAAAACGGCAAACAAGGCATGAAAGACTACGATGGCAACATCATCATTCCTGCTATCTACCATGAAATCCATGGGCGCAAGGATCCATATCTCACTGTCAGAGTTGGTGAAAAGGACAGCTACAAAGAAGGTCTTATCACTTATGATGGTAAGACTGTTATCGAAGCAAATCACAGTCGCATCGGATGGTGCAGCGACCATAAGCATTTCTTCTGTTGTGCTGATGGACGCTGTGAGATGTATGTCGTAGAAGATTGCGCGGCTATGCCTTAAGTTTATGTCGCGATAAAGGTCGAAAACGGCAGCTTTTCTGCGTTCTAAGCAAGAATCAGAGTATAGGTAATACGCAACCACTATTTCTTTCGATTTCGCCCTTAATTAGTCTACACGCAAGAAGAAACCCGCAACTCTCCCATAAACGGCAAAAGGGTATGCACTTTGATGTGCATACCCTTTTTGTCAGCAACCCTTGCATGGCAACTGCCATAATTCTTATTTCGTAAAACCTGTTTTATGAACAGTTACCCGGGGAAACGTGGGCGTGTTTTCCCAGCGCTGGAAGCAGCAATATCCCTATCTGCTCACGCTGATTCGCGCCGTGCCCGGCAAAACGGGCGGCGTGGCGGGCTATGTGATGGTGGATGTGAACGTTGAAAAGCTGGGGGCGCTGGTGCTGGGCAGTTTCCCGGATAAAGAAAACGCCCGGCTGTTCATCGTGGATTCCTCGGGGCAGATGCTTTTGAGCACGCCCTATTATCTGCTGGGGGAGCGGGACGCGCTGTCCGAGGATTTGCAGTCCTTCGCCCAGGCGGAGGCGGGCTATTCAAAAATGCTGCGTATGGACGGGG
>OIYS01001202.1_pt1 | contig 13986 bp, 16 predicted proteins | sample 1588271 | NCBI WGS metagenome assembly OIYS01 (sample SAMN03283286) | human gut metagenome | biome: human-associated habitat; material: feces | host: Homo sapiens | place: Peru | collected 2012
CCGTCATCGTCTCGTCCGGGTCGATGGGGCGGCCGTTCGCGTCGTAGCCGACGCTCGGCACCTGCACGCCCTTCAGGACGTGGCCCAGCGTCTCGTGGTCCGCCGTGAGCGGCGTGCGGCTAGAGGCGTAGCCGCCGAAGGTGACGAGGCCGATGAGGTCGTCCGGACGCGCCTCGATGAATTTCTGGAACATCTCCTTCACCACGTCGAGCCGCGTTTTGTACGTCGTCCCGCCCTTCGGCGAAAGGTCCAGCGCCTCCATCGAACCCGACACGTCCACCGTCATCGCGATCGCAATCGCGTCCACGCTGCGGTTGCCGTGCGCAAGCGCGCGGCGCGGACGCGCCGCCGCGACGACGAGGAGCGCCGCGCCCACGAGGAACAGCCACGGCGCGACGTTCGCGACGCGCGCGCGCCAGCCCGCCGTCTTCGCGGGGAGCCGCCCCACCGCCGAGAACTTGATCCCCGCCTGCCGTCCGCGCCGCAGCATGCGCCACGCCGCCACGCCGAGCGGCAGCGCCAGAAGAAAACTCCATGGAAACGCAAAGCTCATGTCAGCCCTCCTTCCTGTTGTCCGCCTCCAGGTAGGCCTTCGCCTTACCCGTCGCGGCGTCGGCCATCTCGGGCGTCGCCTCCACGCCGGCGAACTTCACCATGTCCGCCGATTCGAGGAACGTCTTCAGCACGGCGATCGCCTCGGGCGAGAAGGCCGCGTTCGCCTGCGCCGCGCGCAAGAACTCCTCCGTCGTGAGGTTCGGCGCACGCACGTCGTGCCGCCGCTCGATGTAGCGGCGCACGACCATCGTAAGCTCCACGTAGAAGTCCTTGTAGAGCCCGCGCCCCGGAAGGCCCTTCTTCAACAGCACGTCGAGTTCGTAGAGCGCGCGCTCGATCGGGCTCATCCGGTGGATCTTCACCATGAGCCGGACGCGGCGCACGACCAGGAAGACGAGCGCTCCCAGCGCCGCGAGGCCCGCCAGCGCGGCCGCGCCGAGCCCCACGAGCCGCCAGCTGAGCGACGGGAAGTCGCGCGTCGGGTGGATCTCCATCGCGCCCGCGACGGCCGCGCGCGGCGGCGGCGGCGCGAAGACGACCGCCCGCGTGTAGAACGTCCGTTCCGCCTGCCCCTCCGGCGACGTCACCGTCACGACGAACGGCGCGAGGCGGTAGCGCGTCGCGAGCGGTTCGGGGAGGAGGCGCCAGCGCGTGACGAGCGTCGTGCGGCCCTCGGCGTCCACCTGCGGCTCCTCGGCGAAGTCCTCCGCCACGCGGAAGCCGCCGAAGCGGTCGCGCAGGTCGGGCAGCAGCACCTTCCGGCCCGCCGGCGCCGTCGCGCGCACCGTCACCTCGACGTCGCGCCCCACGTCGACGACCCCGGGCTCGGCCTCGACGACGAGGCCCACGCCGTCGCGCCCCAGGTCCGCCACCTGTCCCGCCAGGCCGCGCGACACCGGGAGGAAACCGCAAAGAACGCAAAGAACACAAAGACAATGCCTCATTTACAAGATCTCCTTGGAAAATCTGCCTCACCTCTTCGCGGCGCGGCGCTTGAAGAGCGCGCGGATCGCCTGGATGTACGGCCGGTCGGTCGAGACCGGCACGGTGTCGATGCCGTTGCGGGCGAAGAAGCGGTCGCGGTGTTCCTGTTCGGCCCGGGCAACGGACGCGAACTGTGCGCGCACGGCGCCGTCCGATGTGTCGACGAGCACGAGCTCGCCCGTCTCGGGATCCTCCAGTTCGGCAAGCCCCACGTCGGGGAGGGCCGCCTCCGCCGGGTCGCCCACGGGAATGCACACGACATCGTGCCGGCGGGCGACGACGCGCAGCAGTTTCTCGACGGCCTCCGCCTGTGCGCGCGGCACCATGAAGTCGCTCACGAGGAAGACGACCGCGCGGCGCTTCTGCACGCCGTTCAGGAAGCGGAGCGCCCCGGCGAGGTCCGTGCCGCCCGTCGCATCGTCCTCCGCCGCCAGCACTTCGCGCACGAGACGCATCACGCTCTGGCGGCCCTTGCGCGGCGGGATGTACTTCACGATCCGATCCGAGAAGAGGGCGAGGCCGATCTTGTCCTGGTTACGGATCGCCGTGAGCGCGAGGAGCGCGGAGACCTCGGCCGCAAGCTCGGCCTTCGAGCGCCGCACGCTCCCGTAGGTCTGGGAGCCCGAGACGTCCACGAGGAAGAGGACCGTCAGCTCGCGCTCCTCGCTGAAGCGCTTGATGAACGGCACGCCCGTCTTCGCCGTCACGTTCCAGTCGATCGCGCGCACGTCGTCGCCCGCGACGTAGGGGCGCACCTCGTCGAACTCGACGCCCTGTCCCTTGAAGGTCGAGTGGTAGTCGCCCGCGAGCTGGTCGTCGATCAGACGGTTCGTGAGGATCCGTATCTTCCCCACCTTCGCCATCAGTTCCTTTACGTCAGTCATTGGTTACGTTCTCCCGGAATGTCTGGCAATGCCTTTAGGACAAAGTCTGGCGCAGTCGTCATCTTGACAAGAACAGACATTCGTCGCCCTGCGTCCTTGACCGATGATCCGCAAAGCCAAACCGTGTTGTCACAGACGATGAAACGGTCATGCGCCGACAGGAACTCGCCCTCGCAGAACACCCGTTCAGGCGCGGGAAGGGCCGAACTGACGATAAAGTCGATGCGCTCCTCGACCGAAGACAAGCGTTTCTCATGGTTGGCGAAGCGACGATCCATCTCCTCCGCAAGGGCGTCGCGTTGAGGCGAAACCGCAACGCCTTGAATGAAATAGTCTCGCAAAATCCTCGTCGCCCATCGCCTGAAAAGAGTCCCGCGAATCGACTTGACGCGGTAGCCGACCGATATTATGACGTCCAGATTGTAAAGAGCCACAGGACGCCCCTTGCGACTTGTTTGCAAAAAATGCAAACAAGTCTCCTTGTCCACTTCGCCCTCGGCAAAGGCATTGCGTATGTGGCGGCTGATAACCGAACGGTCACGTTCGAAAAGAGCGATCATCTGTTCTTGAGACAGCCACACCGTCTCGTTTTCAAGCCGAACCTCCAGCCGAACAGTCTCGTTTGGCTGGTAGACGACGATTTCGCCTTTCGAGGGCTCAGAACTTGAGGCTTGCTTTCTCATGCGGATTCCTGTTCCACCTCCGCCCCATCCGGCACGGCCTCGCACGTCTTCGAATAGTCCGTGTGCGGCCCACCCGCCAGCGACAGTTTCACGATGTCCACCACTTCACCGCCGACCAGGTTGTCGGCTTCCCACTCGGCGTCGTCGGGCGACTCCGCCATCACCTCGATACGGGCGGTGTAGGTCTCGGTGACATCAACAAGATAACGGCGTTTCATGGTTCAAACACCTCCTAATCTGCATGCCCACAGCCTGTGCAACAGGCGGCGGAAACGCATTCCCGATCATCCGGCAGGCCGCCGACGCGCGCGTGGAACGCGAGCTTGCCGCACTTCGGGAGCGGCTGGTTGTAGAGCCGCTTCGCGGCAATCCAGTCCGCGTTCTCCGGCCGATACGTCCCGACAAGGACAATCTGGTTCCCCGCGCGCTTCATCTGCTCTCAACCCTTCGGATTCTCGCCTTCAGTCCCGCGATCTCGCCCGCGTCGAGTTTCGTAAAGGCGAAGCACTTCTTGCCGAGGTCTTTCAGCGACGCGCCGATGAGATAGAGCTCTCTGTCGTCAAGGACGAGAAAGCGGTCATGGAACGCCGCACTTGTCTTTACGGAGAGCCCCCCATATTGAGCGTTGAACTTCGCGACTTCGCTGTCCGCAACTTTGTTGCCGCGCACGGACGTCACAACTACCACCACGACCCCTTTTCGCTTTTTCGCAAGGATGTCGAGTGTTTCCGTGCCAATCCAACTGTCAATCAACAGAATCAATCTCTTCGCCCGGGCAACCAACCTCTCCACCAGCGAACAGGCGTCCCACAGCTGCCCATCGTAGAATACGCCCTGCAAGGGCGGCTCCTTCGTCTGAACGAAGAAATCAACCTTGCCCTCAAGCGTCGACAACCTCTCCTCATGTCCGGCAAGGCGACGGTCGACCCGATCCTCCAACAGGCTTAGCCTCTGGTTGACCGCATAGCCCTTCAGCAGATACTCGCGCAAAACGCCAGTGGCCCATTGCCGAAACTTCGTGGCCCGCAACGAATTGACGCGGTAGCCGACGGCGATGATCATGTCGAGATTGTAGAATGGAACAACTCGCGAAATCATCCGCCCACCCTCGTTTTGAACCTGTGCAATTTTTGCACAGGTTGACGACGCATCAAGTTCGCCCGTCTTGTAGATGTTGTTTATGTGACGATTGACGACCGTTCGATCCACGCCAAACAGCTCGCCAAGCCGAGACTGATTGAGCCACACCGTCTCGTTTTCCACGCGAACGTCCAACCGCATCGTCTCGTTCGGCTGATAGACAATAATCTGATTTTCCATGTTCTCCCTCATGTCATCCATTCACACGGGAGCGAACGAAGACGATGCCCTGCCATTCCTCCCTCACGGCACCGGGATCGTCGAGAGGATCTTGTCGATGATCTTGTCCGAATCGACGTTCTCGGCCTCGGCCTCGTAGGTGAGGAGGATGCGGTGGCGGAGGACGTCGTGCGCGACCTCCTTCACGTCCTGCGGCGTCGCGTAGGCGCGTCCGTGGAGGAGCGCGTTCGCGCGCGCGGCCTTGTTCAGGCAGAGCGTCGCGCGCGGCGAGCCGCCGACCTGGATCTGCTCCTTGAGCCCTTCGAGGCCCTTCACCGTCTCGGGCTCGCGCGTCGCGAAGACGAGATCGAGGATGTAGTCGCCGACCTTCTCGTCGCAGTAGACCTCCTTCAGCGTCTCGCGCAGGGCGAGAATGTCGTCCATCCCGCACACGGCGGAGACCTCGGGGGCCTTCGCCTGCTGGGCGAAGCGCTCCATGATGCGCCGTTCGTCCGCGCGGCTCGGCGTCTCCACGAGGCACTTGAACATGAAGCGGTCCACCTGCGCCTCGGGGAGCGGGTACGTCCCCTCCTGCTCGATCGGGTTCTGCGTCGCGAGCACGAGGAACGGCTGCGGGAGGCGGTAGGTCTCCTCGCCGATCGTGACCTGGCGCTCCTGCATCGATTCGAGGAGCGCCGACTGCACCTTCGCCGGCGCGCGGTTGATCTCGTCCGCGAGGAGGAGGTTCGTGAAGACGGGGCCCTTCTTCGGCGTGAACGCGCCCGTCTTCGGGGAGTAGATGAGCGTCCCCACCACGTCGGCCGGCAGCAGGTCCGGCGTGAAGGAGATGCGCTTGAAGTCGAGCCCCAGCACCTTCGCGAGCGTGTTCACGCTTAGCGTCTTCGCGAGGCCCGGCACGCCTTCGAGGAGGATGTGGCCGTCCGAGACGAGGGCCAGCACGAGGCGGTCGATGAGCCGTTCCTGCCCCACGATCACCTTGCCCACTTCGTTCTTGATCTTCTCCACCAGCTCGCCCTGCGCGGCGATGCGGTTTGTCGCGTTCTGCAGATCCATGTCGTTCATTCTCCTTTTGAAATGCTCGGTGAAGTATACGCCGAAACCGTTAGGCGCGCGTTAGACGCCACGCGAAAGAACGGGACGGCGCCGGAAAGGCCGCAACTTGTTGCGGCCGCCGCCTTCCCGTCCCTCTCATTTCCTGCCGGCCTCCTCGAAGACGGGAAGCGCTTCCTTCTGCGCCTCCCGCTGCGCCTCTCGCTTCTCCTTGAGGCGCGTGCGAAGTTCCCTTGCAAGCACGTCGTCTGAAATCGACAGCCAAATGCCGCCTCCTCTTCCTACTGAAGCCGCCAGTCTCCACCCTGCCCGCCTCAACCCTGCCCGCCTCAGCACCGGACTCGTCCTTTCAAGGATCTCTTCTTCTTCCATCCCAAACCGCCCGGCAAGATCCTTTCTGACGGCCTCCGCCTCCGCTTCCAGGGATTTCCGCGAATACTTCCCGTCTAATCCAAAGGACATGCTCACCCCGTAGAGGCATCCGTCGCAGACCTCCAATGTACAGTCCGTGAAATACCGATACGGCTTCGCCAACTTCACGCTCTTCCACTCCCTCTCCCTGCCCAACATCTCCTCATCGATCTTCTGCCCCATCTCATACCCCGTCAACGCCTTGAAGGCGGCGCGATACTTCGGAAGGAGCACCATGCGCTCATCGCGAACCTTGCGTTTGGCCTCTTCCTCGCGCTCTTCCTCCTTCTGGGCACGGCGGGCGCGCAGGCCCGCAAGCGACGACCTAACCGGTACGACGGACACCGCCGCCCTTTTCGCGGAGGCCACGGCGTTCGACAGTGCCGCGTCGACGATCGCCCGGTCATTCCAGAACTGCACGACGAGTTCGTCCCGACGCCTGTCGCACCACACCAATTCCTCGAAATTCGTCCTGCTTCCGTACTGAACGAGCCGACCGTCCGGGGCGTATTTGTAGTACTCCATATACGAGCCTAGAAGAACCCCCTTGCCACAGACGTTCGTCCAGTCGTCGGGCACGATCAGCAGACCGAACTTCTCACCTGCCTCGCGCGTGGCCTCCGTATACGCCATCTTCCTGATTTCGGATCCGACGGCCTCCCGGTGCTCTTCCGGGATCTTCGCGCAGGCCTGCCGCGTCGCTTCGGGAACGGCAGGGCGCGACGGACTCTCCTTACACCGAAGCAGACCCTGTCCAAACGCACAGCAACCAACGGCGAACAACGCGCAGACAATCTTTCCTCTCATCGTGACCTCCTTCGTGGCGACACGTCTTCCCCAAAGACCCCGGCCAACGGCGGCAGACGCATCCAGAGACAGTATACCATAGTGTCCGGCCTCCCGGCCTTGCGCCGCCTCCTATCCACGAATTGACCTTGGAGCGGCGGGGTGGCGGGAGGGGGTGGGCCGTTTACGAACACGCGCCGGAGGCGCGTGGGCGGAACAGGACCACCCCCTCCCGCCGCCCCTCCGCGTCAGGGACGCGGGATAAACGCCGTCTCGACCTTCAGCGCCTTCTTCATCGCCCTGGCGAGCGCCTGCACGCCGAACGTCTCGGTCTGGTAGTGCCCGGCGCAGATCATCTGCATGCCCACGTTCTCCGCCGCGATCGTCTCGCCCCAGTCCGCCTCGCCCGTGATGTAGAGGTCGCAGCCGAGCGCCTTCGCCTCGGGCGCGAAGCCGCCCGCGCCGCCGCTACAGATGCCCACCTTCCGTCCGTTCGGCAGCGTCCCGATGCAGCCGATCGTTTCGCCGTGGTAGACGAACGCGGGCTTCAGGCCCTTGAGGCCGAGGTAGCGGGCAAGCTCGTAGTTGTTGCCGTAGCGGTGGTTCGCGTCAAGCGGCAGGTGGACGGCATAGAGCGCGAGGTCGGCGTCGAGCGCCGCCTTCACGACGTTGTACACGCCGCCCGTCAGGCGCTGGATGCCCCCGCCCCACGAGATGCCGTGGTGGACGACGAGCAGCTGCGCGCCCGCCTCCACGGCGGCCTCGACCGTCCGCACGCTCGCATCGACGCCGAAGGCGACCTTCGTCACCTCTGTCCCCCGCCGGGCGATCTGGAGGCCGTTGTTCGAGACGTCGGAAAACGATGCCACGTCCAGCGTCGCATCAATCCAGTCCACGATTCTCTTCAGTTCCGTCATTCGCGCTCCTCCCGCTGTACGAAGGGCTCCACAAGCTTCCACCCATCGGCGGCGCGTGCCTTGACGCGTTCGGCGGCGTCACGCGCGCCGTCCACGACGGTCTTGCGGTTTTTCCACCCGAAATACCCCGCGACCAACAGCAGCACGAGCGTCACGAGGACGAGCAGCTGTATGATCACCTTGACGACCTTCGTCACGAACTTCAGCAGCACGAGCAGCACCACGAGCACAAGCCCGCCGGCCATGCCCTGGGCGAGCGGACTGCGCATCAGCCAGTCCAGCATCCGAGCGCCGTCCTCCTTCGCCTCGGGTACCATCTGGTTCACCGCATCCGCAACCGCCGAACCGTCCAGCAGCGGCCCCTCCGCCTCGCCGCACCCCGCGCACAGCGCAAGCCCCAGCACCGCGCATGCCACGCCCATCCACCAGACGCCTCGCATCGCCTTCATCGTCCTTTCTCGTTTCCGCACGTTCAAACGCCCCGCCGCCGCCACCGGCATCCCAACCGGCGGCACAGGAACCGAAAGACCTTGGTCGGCCAATGCTGGCTTTCAAGATGCAACACAGGCAACTCCACCATCCGGACGCGCCCGCGCATGCGGTCCAGCCACACGTCGAGCAGCCGCTCGCCCACGAAGCCGAAGACGCGCGCATCGTAGGGCGAATAGGACGACGTATCAAGCCGACGCTCCAGCTCGAAGAGTACGTCGAACAGCCACGCGCAGTACGCCTCGAAAAACGGACGCCGCATCACGAACATGTTGAAGCGGTGTCCGCTCGTCGACCGCATCACACGATCGAAGGAAGCTGCCTCGTCGGCGCTCCTTTCCGCGAGAATCTGTCGCGTCACGTCCAGATCCTGCGCATGGTGGGCATGGACGTACTGGGAATACGTCGTCTCAATCATGTAGTGTCGTTTTCTCGGCAGAATCACGTCATGGTCGACGAGACATGCCGCCAGTTCGCCCCCCGTGGCAATGCCATGCGCACCCCGAAAATGCCGCCGGTAGTGGACCAACCCCACAGCCTCGACCCGCACGTTCCGCCACGCCCAGTAAAGCCCCGTCAGCTCGCAGTACGACGCATTCCGAGCGCTGATGCCCTCGCCCTCATCGTCGCGGGCGAACCCCGGAATCGGGGGCTTCCCCGCCGCGCCGACCTGCAACGGCAGGTAGACGCCGTCCGTCGGCATGCGGTAGGGCTTGTGCGCCGCGACGATGAGCTTGATGTCCACGAAGGGCGGACCGACCTCAGTTCCCCTCGGTCGAACCCGGATCCGGCTCCGTGCCCGGTTCCTCGGGGTTCGGTTCCGTATCCGGCCCTTCCGAACCAGAACCAGATTCCCCGGAAGTCAACGCCAGCGCGTTGACCTTGAACGTCAGGAAAAGGTCCTGCTTGTCCTGGCCCTCGATCGTGACCGTGGTCTTGATGGTCACCGTGTAGATTCCCGACTTGTCCAACTGGCCCGTGAAGCTGCCCTTTTCGTCAAGCGCAAGAGCCCCTACGGAAACACCGTCTTCACCAAGAACCGTCACGGCACGGTCTGTCACCGCCTCATCTGTAACCGGAACCAGCTCATACTTGTTGGCATCAAGCTTGACCTTCACCGAAACCGGGTAGTTCAACGGCGTACCGGTAAACGTCCAGAGTTCGTCCGCATGGGCCAGGCCGTTGAGCAGGATCGCGTTCCCCTCGGCGACCTCGAACGTGAAGACCGTCTTCACCTTCTGCCCGGTCCGCGCGGTGCCGCTCACCGTCACCGTGTAGGATCCCGGCGTGGTGGCACGGCCCACTATCGCGCCGTTCTCGTATTTGATTCCGTCGGGAAGCCCCGCGACGGTGATGCCCGAAAGCGAACCGCTGACGGCGGCGATGGCGTTGCTGAACACCATACCCGTATCGGTCGTGACCGTCTTCGTGTCGGCATCGACGGCCAAATCCGCCAGTTCAACTTCGTCTTTCACGACCACAAACTTGCGCGTGGTCGACGACGAACCCTTCGTGAACTTCACCGTGTAGGCACCCGCCTTGGTCGGCGTACCCGTCCAGTAACCCTTCGTCTTGTTCCAGGTGAGGCCCGGGATCCTGGAGGCCGCCGCCCAGCCCTTATAGGCCGAGCCCGTGTAGCTGGTCGGCTTGATCGTCTTCTTGACGCCCGTGTAGTAGGGGCCGTAGATCATCCGCGTCCAGCGCGCGTAGAATTCGACCGTCTTGTTCGACGTTGAAGTCAACCCCTGAACCGAAACACCGTTCTTGTAGGCCACCGACCCCGTCGCCGTCGTCGCCCAGCCGGAGAAGACGTAGTCGCCCGCGTAGTTGCCCACGCAGGTAAAGGCGTTCGACGGCAACGCCAACGCCGTGCCATACGTCGCGGCAATCGGCTCCATGCGCCCCTCACCCGTGACGTTTGCCGAGGGGTAGTTGGGATGGAAGGCAATCGTGTACGGCAGTTCCGGATCCGGCGGAATCGGGTTGAAGTTCTTGAGCTTCGCCCTGAACCAGGCGACCGCCTTCTTCGCCCCCCCTTTCCCTTGCCCGCCGTTGACCGTGTCGCCCGTGGCCGCAACGTCCACCTTCTTCGTCTTGCCGTTGTTCGTGTACCACCACACGCGCACGAACGGGAAGGCGGCGAGCGACCGCGACGAGCCCCAGCAGAAGTTGTAGGGCTTGCCGTTCTGCGCGCCGTAGGCACCGTCGCCGGAGTGGACGAAGCAGAAGACGATGCCGCTCGTCTTCATCCACTTCGTGAAGGCGTCCGCCGTCACGGTCTGCGCGAAGGTGCTGCAGTGCCCACATGCGTCGCCGTTCGACCACACCGCGATCAACGGCACGCCGTTCGCCTTCGCGTACGCCTGGCACTTCGCGAGGTCCGCATGCCAGCGCCCCGGCACCACGGCCTTCGACCGCGCAAGGCGCGTCTTGACCAGGTCCGACGTCGGCCCCGCCTCGGCGGGAAGCACGCAGACCCCCATGAGAACGAGGGCTAGAAGGGTCTTAATGTATGTCACGATCTGCTCCTTTCACTCTATTAAGATATGCCGAGGCGGGCGCCTTCTGACGCGCGGACTTCTTTTTTTTCTTCTTCGCAACCTCGAAGATGGCCGTGCCGCGCGGATACTCGACCTTGTAGGCATCCATCAGCTTCATGCCAAACGCCTCGAACGTCATCTGACGCCGCGCCGCCAGTATGTCCTTGCGGAACTGTTCGCGGTCGGTCGGCGGGTCAATCTTCTCGTAGGCGAAGAACGTACAGCGCACAAGCTCGTACTGCTTCGACCGGCGGCCGTCCTCCTCTTCCAATTCTCCCTCCAGGATCCGGCGCACGCCGATGATCGCATAGCCGTCGTCCATCTCGATGGGGTCGGAGACGTCTCCCTGCTTGGCCGTCACAAGCCACTGGGCGATGGGCTCGTCGGCCTGGAACTCGCCGAGTTCGAACGTCTCCCACTCCGCCCCCTCGTCCGGCGCCACCTCGGCGTACTTCTTCGCCACGTCGGCGAAGTAGGCTCCGGCCAGGATCTCCGCCTTAGCCTTCTTCGCCTTTTCGCGCGATTCGGCGTCTTTCTTGTCCGCCGTCCTGTTCCACTCCTCGATCCGCTTCAGCTGCGCGTCAAGCTCCACGTCCGTCACGCGCGTCAGATCATTCGTCGCGACGTGCCGCAGGCAGACGTCGTCCAGCGCACTCATATAGGCGATGCGCGCGATCACCCCCTCGTCGCGCGCCGCCTCTGCGGCCGGCGGCGGAGGGAACGCCGTTTTCGCGCGCGACCACAGGCCGTCCAGACCCTTCCGCGCCTGCGCCACCTCCTCGGCGGCGGGCTTAAGCCCGTTCGCCTCGGCGTACTGGCGCACCATCGAGCAACGGATCAGTTCGCCGTGGATGCGGGGGCGGTTTTCGATCACCGACTTCGTGAACGCCACAAGATCGAACTTCTTTGCCTTTTTCTTCTTCTGCAGTAGCACCAGCTTGCTCTTTACGCGCAGCCAGTCCGCGTATTCCTGCTGCGTGATGCCTTGCCCGTTCACCGTGATGACCACGGTGTTCGTCGGCAGGTTGTCGATGGCGAAGGGGCTTTTCGGCTTCTTCGCCTTCTTTTTCTGTGCGTTCTGTACGGTGGACGATGTCGTGTTCGTCGTCTGTTGCGCAATCACACCCGACGGCGCTGCATCCCGCTTCCCGCCGTCGGAACACCCCGCTACGGTAAGCAGTAGAAGAAGAACACTCAGATAAGACGCAAACAGGCGCATGGCATGCTCCACGAATAGATAGATGAAAAAAAGAAGAGGTGGGATGCCGTGTAGACACCCCACCTCCTCCTTATTCGGCAATCACGAAGCCGTGATTACTTGTTCAGCCACTTGACCCAGCTGGGGAGCTTGGCCGCCGTGCCCTTCGCCGCATACTTCTTCGCCGCAGACTTCTTGAACTTGGCGGAGAACTTGCCGAAGGCGACCGTCGGGCCGTCGCACACGAGGGCGCGCGTCGCGCAATCCCAGTAGCCGGCCTTGATGCAGAGATCCTTCTTGAGGTTGTACGCCCACGCCTGGGACGCGATACCCGCGAAGTTGCCCGAAACGGAACTCACGCGGCTGTTCTTGAGGTCGTACTTGCCAAGACCCGCATAGGCCAGCGTGTACGTCACGTTCTCAGCGTCTTCCGTGAACTCCGCAACACCCGCAGCCTCGTACTGCTTCTTGCTCGAGCCGATGATGTGGGAGAGTTCGGTGTTCACGCCGCCGGACATGGAGGCCTTCCACGGCTTCGTCATGTAGAACACCTCAAGGCTCTCGGCGAACGTCTCGAACGCATCGCTACCGCAACCGGGGTTGCACGCATAGGTATAGCCCTGAATCTTGAGCGAAGCCTTGGCACGGTACGCGCACGCAGCGCCCGGCGTACCAGGCTTGCACGCGGAATCAGCGGTGCCCTTCGCAGCGGCCTTCTTACCGGCCGTCGTCTTGCCCGTGAACTTCCACTGATAGACCCACGCCGCATCCTTCGCGACAGGCGTAGAGGGGCGGCAATTATCGCCGAACGCGGCAACGCCCATGGCCGCAACCGCGACCGCAATCATGATCTTCTTCATGTTGTTTTACTTTCTTGTTGGTTAACCGCTTTATCCACATCTTCCGTCCTTCGACCTCAAAGTCAACCCGACTTCCTAGGCTCGGACTGACAGTCCGAAAGGCTTCTGATGCTCGAAAGCGGTGTTATTCTAGCACACTCCCCGAGGCAGCGCAAGGGGGCGGATGAAAAAAGTGGAAAAAAACGCGAACGCCCGAGGCGGCTAGGAATCCGGCTCGGGCGTCTTCCCTCATCTTCCATGAAGAAGCACACGCGGTTAACACCCTATGGTATGCACGCCCGGACGGTCGATGACGGCGGGGACGGAAGATTTTTTCATTTTTTTAGAGGCGGTCCGCCGCCGCCGCCATCTCGCGGCCGATGGCGGCGATACGCCGCTCGATGCGCGTCTTGATCTGGCTCACGTTGTTGCGGGAGAGGCGGAAGGTCTCGGCGACCTCCTCGACGGGGCGGCCCTCCTGCACGTAGAGGCGGTAGACGGCGCGGTCCCGCTCGGAGAGCGCCGTTTTCGTCAGCACGTGTTCGACGGCGGCGGCGAGGATGGCCCGCTGCCAGTCGGCGTCCGCGTCGAGGGCCGGCGCATCGGGGGCGGCCAGGCCCTCGGCCAGCGTCTCGTCGAGGGGGACGTGCGCACCGGTCCGGCGCACCTCGTCCTTGCGGTGCTGCATGTGGACCTCGTTGTAGATCATCGTGGCGAGGTAGGAGTGGAAGCTCCCTTTCGCGGGGTCGAAGCGTCCGCTCCGCAGCACCTCCACGAGCTTCGCGAGCACGGTCATCACGATGTCGTCCGCATTCGCCTCGCCGCCCTTAAACACGGCGAAGGCGCGCATGGCCGGCGCGTAGAGATCCCAGAAGCGGTTCCACACGGCGGAGTCCTGCCCCTTCGCGAGGTCCTTGATCTTCGCGATGAGCGTAAAGGACGTTTCGGGGAACGTGCTGCTCATTTCGCCGCCTTCCCTTCCAGGCGCGTTGCCATGCCCTCCAGCAGACGCGCGAGGACATCGCTGTCGCCCGCGCCCGCATAGTCCACGTGACCGGCGAAGACGGAATCGTCATCCTCCGCCGCCAGGTGCGCGAGGCGGCGGATGGCCTCCACGGCGCGCGCGCGGGACATCCGGCCCTCGGAGACGTCCGCCAGCAGCCCGTGCGTGACGACCCAGGCGTCGATCTGGGCAAGCTCGTAGTCCGTCCGCGACGGCGCGTCGCCGTCCGATGAGCGTCACGCGCAGCGCATCGGTGAGCGCCTCCGCCGGCAGCGCGAGCGAATCGGCAATATCCGCCACCGTATCGCGGTACTTCATAGCATCGCC
>OIYS01001206.1_pt1 | contig 13954 bp, 13 predicted proteins | sample 1588271 | NCBI WGS metagenome assembly OIYS01 (sample SAMN03283286) | human gut metagenome | biome: human-associated habitat; material: feces | host: Homo sapiens | place: Peru | collected 2012
CACTCCTTCCTCTTAGGATTACTAAGATTTTGGAGAGAAAACACCTTTAAGTGTTACCACAGATATCATTGTACTATAGATATACTAAATAGTCAATATACTTTTAGTATATTTTTTTTATTTTATATATACATACATATGTCTATATCTAAACACAAAATAATTTATGATGAAGACTACTAAAGTAGGCTTCATCATACCACGTAAAACATAAACTTGTTTATGGTTGAAGTGAAAAAAAAGAAGAACAATCTCTTCTTATAAAGTATTTTCAAATAAAGGAAGTATCTCTTTTAAAGTATCAATACCAGTCACTTCTTTTAATACCCTATTACCATCTTCTTCTTCCTTAACAGTAACCAATTTATAATTATTTTCTATATCAGTTTTAGTATCATTAATCTTAGCAATATAATAATATATTTCATCTTCATATATAACTTTATCTAGTATCAAATATTCCTCATTATTTTCTAATATAATAACCTTATCTATCTCTAACATATTAATCCTCCTCATTAATTAATATCTGGAAAACCAAAATCGTCTACTTCATTTTTATTAGAAAAACTATTATTAATATTTAAATTAGGAAAAGAATTATTCTCCTCAAAGTCTCCAACTGGAGTCCAAAACATATTATTATTATTTAAATTATTATTATTTGGTGTTTCTATTTTATTTATTTCACTTGTTTCATTAACCTCATTAGTAGGATTTATATCCCATACTGGAATATTATTATCCCCCATAACCTGTACATTCTCTGAAGGAGTATCAAAAGAAACATTACTATTATCTGTATTAGTAGGTATATCCCACATAGGTGTTACAAAGTTATAATTATTATTGGTATTAATAACATCACTATTATTATCTTCTTTTACCTCTTCTTCAGGTACTTCCCATACAGGCTTTACTTCTTCAAAAGATAAAGGCTTAGTCTCCTCAAGTGAAGTATCAGAAACATTATCTTCTACCTCATTATTATCTATAACCTCATCTTGATAATCAGTATTCTCTTCTTCAACTACACCATTATCAGTTATATCATCTTCTAGAGGCTTATCCTCTAATAAAGGCTCTTTAGCAAAATCATCAAAAATACTCTCTTTAGGTTTAGGATTTAATTTTCTATTAACATTTTCCCTAACACTTTCACCCTTTAATTTAGCAAGTCCTAAGTTTAATGTTCTAGGAGCCACTACCACATCTTTAATACGATATGGATCAATATAGTCATTAATAACATCTTCTAAAACTGGCTCTTCTATCTCTTCAAAAGATACATCTTCTTCTTTTTCTTCATTCTCTTCAATATCAAATGACGGAGCAAGACCATATTCTCTTAATATAGTAAGTATTTCATAAGAGTTAACTATCTCTTCTAACTCATTAAGTCTCTCTTCTTTAAACTTTATCCTACTATCATAATTTACAATATTATCAAGTACTTCTTTTTCTTTACTTAAAATACCCTTTTGTTCTGATAATAGTTTCTCAAAGTTCTCTAACTCATCACTATCTTCTATATGAAGTTTTTTCTTTGTATTAATTCTTTCCTCTAATAAATCAGATATCTCCTCTCTTTTAGAAGCAATCTTTTCAAAATCATCTTCAAAAGAAATAACTAACTCATATATTCTTAGAATAATTTCTCTATTCTTCCATATATAAAAACTCTTCTCAGCATCTTCTACATACGATGTATATTCTTCATTAACCCCATTCTTTAATAAACTCTTAACACTATCAAGTGTTACTTCTAAAGTCTCTTCATTTTCTTTTACTTTATCTTCTACTGAAAGAAGTTCATTATTATAATTTTCTTCAGTTATCTTATTAAAATACTCATCATTTTTTATAGACTTCATTAATGTAGAATATAAACTATCTTCCATTGTTTTATTCTTTTCTATATAAGAAGATTTCTCTTCCTCTAATTCTATTAAAGAAGTTTTTAACTTAGTAATACTACTATCTATTTCATCCATCTCTTTTTTAGTAGTTAAATATTTAGAAATAATTTCTAATCTATTCTTCTTATCCTCTAACTCATCATCAGATACTATTATTTGAAATCCCTCTATATATTTACCAGTAGAATTATAAAATCTTTCTTCTAATTCTCTTCTCTTTACTAATCTATCTTCTAGTAAATCTATTAATTTTTCTAATCTTTCTTCTTCTTTTTCTAAAGTTGGCTCAGGTGATATTAAACCTCTTATCTCTTTTTCAAAATCTTTATTATATATCGAATCTATCTTCTTTGAATACTTTTCATAATTATCTATTACTTCACTTGGTGTCTTAGTTTTCTTCTCTTTATCAAGTTTAATTCTCATTTCAAAGATTTTACATAGATTCTCTAAAGACTTTATAGAGTTTCCTTCCATAATACTTCACCCTCTTTCTTCTTTAAATCTGGAAATGTCATATTATTATCATTAACAATTTCTGGCTTTAACTTATTATTACTTATTACTGGTACTCCTTTAGTAGAAGGTGCATTATCTGTCGTTTTCCAGATTATATTACTATTATTTTCTAATAAATCATAAATACTTGATTCTTTTTTAGAAGGCTCTTCTTCCTTTTTTTCTTCTAAGGCTATAGGCTCTTCTACTTTTACTTCCTTACTAGTATCTTCTTCTTTAAATAAATCTATAACCTCTTCTTTAGGAGGAACTACCTCTTTTCTTTCTTCCTCTTTTACTTCTTCTAATGGAGTATCTATATTCTCCGTTGGAGACCAAAGTGGAAGACTAGTATCTTCTTCAAAAGATGTTTCTGCTTCTTTAAATAAACTATTCTCAAGTGGTTTATTAGGAGTTATTTTAGTATTCTCAAACAATTCATCTGTATCAAAATCATTATCAATTGACATAATTTCATCCAAAGTCTTATTCTTTAATGGATTCTTTATCTCAACTTTATCTTCTTTTAATTCATCTACTTTTGGCAAAATATCTTCATACTCAGGAATTACATTCTTCGGCTTATTTTCTTTTATTACAGTCTTCTCTTGTAACTTCTTCATCTTCTCTGCTATTTCTGACTGTTCTTTTAATCTTGCCTCTTCAATAAGTTTTTGTCTTCTTACTCTAGCTGCCTCTATTTTTTGCTCTTCTGCTATTTTCTTTTGTCTTTCTAATTGTTCTTCTCTTCTAGCCTTTTTTATCATTTCTTCTTTTTGTCTATTTTCATTCTTTACTAATTCTTCTAAAATACTTTTAAACTCTTTTGAATTATTCTCTTCTTCTATATCTGATAATAACTTACTTCTTTTTTCTCTTTCATTCTTTAAATATTCATAACTTTTGATATCATTTCCTTCTAGTTTTATTGTACTATATTGCTTTGTTAATTCTGAACTTATCTCTTTATATAATTCTGTACCTATTATATTTTTTAGTATTACATCTATACTAGTTCTTTTTTCTAATAACTCATCATATGTTGATACTTTTTTATCATAAATATTTATTAAATGTATTATATTAATATCTGCATTATACTTAGTATATAGAGAACTAATCTCATTTAACATATTATTACATTCTAAAATATATTCTTCATCCGAAAGTTCATTAGCAGTCTTTAAATTATCTTTAGCAAGAGCAAGTGCATACTTAAACTCTGAATGTTTTCTCTCTATTTCATCTTTCTTATCAACAAGTTTATATAATCCTTGTTTTTCTAAAGAAGAACGAACAAGATTAATCATTTTCTTTTCTAAACTTTCATTTAACCTAGCATTTGCCTTAACATTCCTAGATGCTTCACTTATCTTTACATCTAGTACTTTCATATCTTTTACTAATTCTTCTTGTCTAACCTTATTTTTTTCATACTTCTCAATTACCTTTAATCTTCTTTCAAAAGATGATAACTTATCTTCTCCTAAAAATGTTGTTAATTCTACTAAAGACCCAGTAATTTTCTTATGTTCATTCTTTCTTCTATCTAAATATTCTCTTCTACTATTTACTAACGATATGATATTTCTAAGTCTAATCTTTTCTTCTTCTATATATTTTGTCTGTTTACTAAGAAGTGTTAGATACTCTTCTTCATATTCTGAATTAGTATCCAATAATATTTGTTTTTCAATTTTATCTAATTGGTCACATATTCTCTCCTTTTGAATATTATCCTTTGTTAATTTTAGACTATTTAAAAACATATCATACTGCTTTAATCTTCTTACTACTTCTCTACTCGTATAGTTCACACTAAACCACCTCTAGTATAATTATAATTTTTTTTATACTTTTTGTCAATTAATATACATTATTTTACATTATTTATTTATTATTAAATCTTTAACGCTTATTGTTAAAAAAGTTTAAAAAAATTAACATAATTACAAAATATGTTAAAAAAAAATAAAAAAGTCAACATATTTTATTGCATATGTTAAAAAAATAGTGTAGTATTATACATAAGGAGATGATACTATGAAATTATTACCATTTAATGATTATAATTTAAAAACTGCTAAAATACTTGAAGCATTAAACGAAGCCTCTAGGTCGCTTGCTGAATTAAAAGGATTTGCTAGTTCAATACCCAACCAATATATACTTATAAATGCCATAACTATTAATGAAGCAAAAGATAGCAGTGCTATCGAAAATATAGTTACAACTCATGATAGCATCTATAAAGTATTAACTGAAAGTGGATATAAAGAAGATGCCGCAAAAGAAGTAGTAGATTATAGAAGTGCTATTTGGCGTGGATATGAAATTATTAAAGAAAAAGGCTTCATATCAACAAATATATTAGTAGAATTACAAGCAATGATTGAACCTAATAAATCTGGTATAAGAAAAAATCCAGGAACAAACTTAGTAAATAGTGCTACTGGAGAAATAATATATACTCCACCACAAGCAGAAAACGAAATTAGAGATTTATTAAAAAATCTAGAAGACTATATCAATGATTTTGATGATGAAACAGACCCTTTAATTAAAATGGCTTTAATTCACTATCAATTTGAAAGCATTCATCCATTCTATGATGGAAATGGCAGAACAGGTAGAATACTAAATGTTTTATATTTGGTATTAAACAATTTATTAGATAGTCCCATTCTCTATTTAAGCAATTATATTAACAAAAATAAAAGTGATTATTACAAATTATTTTCTGATTTTAGAGAAAAAAATAATTATGAAGATTGGATAATATATATTTTAAAAGGTATAGAAGAAACATCAAAAAACACAATTAAATTAATAAAAAAGATACTAGAAGAAATGGAATCTTATAAAAAAGATTTTATAGAAAAATTACCTAAAATCTATTCCGATGAACTACTAGACTCCTTATTTTTTGAAGTATACACTAGAATTAATTACATTGAAAATAGATGTGGAGTAACTAGACAAACTGCTGCTACATATTTAAGTCAGTTAGTAGAAGTAGGATTACTTGATTATGAAAAAATAGGTAGAGAAAGCATTTATAAAAACACTAGATTAATTGACTTATTGAAAAAGTTTTAAAAAGAGCAAATTCTTATATTATATAAGAATGCTCTTTTTTTATAACATTTATACTTCTCTACTCTCTTAGTATATAGTAATTGCTTCTATATAATAGATATAGTTGATATATTAGTTTAAGACAATACTCTTACTGGCTTAAACTAACACTCTAAAACTACAGGTTTAGAGTGAAAAAAATAAATAATATCATATATTTTTACCATAATAATAAAGAGGTGAACACATATATGAATAATAAAATAATAACCAAATTAAAAAAAGATACCAATAATAGTTCATATATAATATATAGAGAAAAATATATAAAGAAAACAAAAATAGATATAATATACAATGAAACATTAACCGACCAAGATAAAATGTCTAATTATATATATAGAAGTTTAGACTATATAGATAGTATATATAAAGAAAAAGATTTACTATACGATGTAATAAAAAATAATATAAGTAATATAAAAATAAAAGAAATAAAAAGTTATCAAGATATTTGTAAATACCTAAATAACGGTTTTGTAATACTCCTAATTGAAGACGATTACTCCCTAGCATTAGAAGTAAAAAAGAATCTAACAAGAAGTATCGAAAAACCCATGACAGAAACCACCATCAGAGGTTCAATGGATTCTTTCACCGAGAATATAGAAACCAATATGGGACTTATCAAAAGAAGAATCAAATCCAATAAATTATGGAATGAAGATATAGAAATCGGCAAATACACAAAAAATAAAATTAGTATTCTAACTATTGATGGTATTACTGATAATAATTTAAAAGAATATATAACAAACAAACTAAATAGTATTGAAATCGATAATGTTACTGACACAGGTACTTTAAAACATCTAATTGATAAAGAAACCAAAACAATATTTCCTACCGCTATCACAACAGAAAGACCTGATAAAGTAGTATCTTCCCTACTTCGTGGTAAAACAGTAATAATTATGGATAATTGTCCCTTTGCCCTAATTATGCCTATTGATATTAATGACTTTTTCTTATCTCAAGATGATAAAGATTCTAACTATATAAATAATTCACTAACAAGAGTCTTAAGATACTTGGCTTTCTTCATCACCATCCTAACTCCTGGTGTATACATTGCCCTTACTACTTTTAATCAAGAAATGATTCCCCTTGAATTACTTACTAGTTTTGCTTCCCAAAGAAGTACCGTTCCTTTTCCCGCTTTCTTTGAAGCCATTTTAATGTTTATTTCCTTTGAAATACTAAGAGAAAGTGACTATCGTATACCAAATATTTCTAACTCTGCCCTTTCCATAGTAGGAGCCCTAATTCTTGGCGAAGCCGCTGTCAACGCCGGTATTGTATCCCCTATTATGATTATTATAGTGGCTATTACTGCTATTAGTGCTCTAATTGTCGTAGAACCCGAACTATCTAGTGCTATTAAATGGTATCGTATTTTATTCATGCTAGGAGGCACCACTATCGGTATCTTTGGTATTTTCATAGTCTTTATTATTTTTACTACTAATCTATGTAGTATTACTTCCTTCTCTAAATCCTATATGATGCCTTTTACCCCTATTAATGAAGATATCAAAAATAGCATTATTAAGTTCCCTCTAATTAATAGAAAAAAAAGAAATAAGTACTTAACAAACAATATCATAAAGGAGGTTATAAAATGAAAAAAATAAAATATTTAATTCTTCTTCTTCCTCTTTTAAGTGGCTGCTACAACTATAGAGAACTTAATGAACTAGGTATTACTACCGCTATTAGTATTGATTATAAAGATGATAATTTTTTTGTAATTGCTGAAGTAGTTAACCCCATCAAACAACAAGATGCCTCTAGTAGTAACAATGCTCCCTTTATAAATTATAGTAGTTCTGCTTCTACTCTTCAAGATGCCTTTAGAAATATAGTTTTAGAGTCTCCCCGTCAGTTATATGCCGCTCAACTTGAAATTATTGTTTTAAGCGAAGAAGTCGTTAGTAATCATTTAGAAGAAGTTCTTGAATACTTCTCTCGTAACCCCGAAACCAGAACAGAAATTAAAATTATTGTTGCTAAAACTGATGAAAGTACTAAAGGTATTACTCTGCAAACTCTTTTAACTAGTTTATCATCCTCTAATATTCTAAAATCTCTTGAACTTCAAAATAAAGTTCTTGGTGTCTCTTATCCTGTCACTTTAAATGAACTCTTAAATATGGATGTAGACCCCTACTTAGAAGTTGTCCTCCCCTCTATGATTTTATATGGTGATACTTCTATCGGCGATGAAAAAGAAAATACTACTACTTCTACTCCTAAAGCAACTATTAAAATAAGTGGTAACACTATTACTAAAGATAATAAAGTTCTAGGTTATCTAGATATTGAAGAATCAAAAATACTTAGTATTCTTAATGGTAAAGCCAAAGAATCCATTATTGATATGGAATATAATGATGGTTACTTAGTATTTGAGCCTAATAGATTAAAAGTATCAAAAGAAGTTGATATTAAAAATAATATAGTTAAAATTAATATATCTGGTTATTCCAAAACTAAAGAAATCCAAACTGATATTAATTTTAAAGACCCCAATGTCGTCGAAAAAGTAAATAAAGCCCTAAATAAAGAAATTGAAAGCAAAATAAAGAATACATTTTTAGATATAAGAGATAAATATAATTCTGATGTCTTTGGTTTTAGAGAATTATACTATCGTACTGACCATAACTACTTTAAGAAACATTGCTCTAATTGGTATGAAGATATATTTCCTAACATTAAAATTGAAGTCAAATCAGATATTAAATTATATGAAAAAGGAAATACTCTAGGAGGGTTAAAATATGAAAGAAAAAATAAATAATATTGAATTATCTAGTAGTCTATTTCTCATTCTATTTTCTTGTACTTTAGGTATTGCTCCTTATATAACAATTAAATCTTCTGGTATTGACTCCTATATCGGAGTTATCATTGGCTCTATTATTGGACTTATTCCTGTATTTCTATTTTGTTATATTTTTAATTATGAAATCGATAAACCTATTTATATCAAAACAAAAATTATATTTGGTAAAGTCTTAGGTACAATTATTAATATATTTTTTATTATTCTATATTTTATTCTAGCAATAACTATTCTATTTAATACAAGTAATTTCATTATATCCCAGTACTTAACAGATACTCCTATTATACTAGTAATAATTATTTTCTCTCTTACTGCTTATCACACTTGCAATAAAGGTATTACTACACTCTCTAAAATCAGTTTAATATATATAGTAATTATCATTATACTATTTTCTTTAGCTACTATTGGATTAATACCAGAAATTGAAACAGATAATTTAAAACCAGTTTTAGAGTATGGTCTTAAAGGTCCTATTATTTCTGGTATTCTCTATAGTTTAGTACTAACAACCCCTATTTATGGTCTTCTATTAATACCTAAGAAAAATATTGAAAATTATAATAAAACCACTAAGTATATTGTTATTACTTATCTAATTACTACTATTATGATTATCTTTATGACTCTAGTAGCTAGTTCATGCCTTGGTAAACACCTTCTATCTATGTATCAATACCCAGTTTATATTACTCTTAAAAGAATATCTATATTTGGTTTTATTGACCGAATAGAAAACTTTCTGTCTATAGAGTGGATACTTAGTACCTTTGTTTGCTTTACTCTACCCATTATTTACATTAAAGATAGTATTACCAAAACTAATAATAAAATTATTAATTTAATCATCATAATTTTTATTATTATATCTTCAATACTACTATTTAAAAACAATACTTTCTTTAACCACTATCTAGATAGTGTATATCCTTATATATTAATGATTCTCTTCGGAATATATATTATGATGTTTATAGTAATTATAATTAAAAAATGTATAAAAAGAAAAAAATAGAATATAATAATAATACAGTAAGATACATTACTGTTTAGATATAGAGATTACTTAATTGTAGTCTCTTTTTGTTATTTTAGCCCATTCCTACTTTTTATTATAACATAATATATTAGTGTGGAGTTGATTAATAATGTTAACATTTTTAGAACAACAAAGTCCTATATTACTGGCCTTCTTTGCCACTTTATTTACCTATAGTATTACAGTAATAGGAGCCTCTATTGTATTTTTATTCAAAAAAGTACAAAAGAATATTATGGACGCTATGTTAGGCTTTGCCGCTGGTATTATGATTGCTGCATCTTTCTTCTCATTAATTGAACCAGCTTTAAAAATGGCCGAAAGTCTTAAAATGATACCATGGATTGTAGTAACAATTGGATTCATATCAGGAGGATTACTTTTATTTATTGGTGATAGAATATTCACTAAAATTGATAAAAAAATATCTAAGAATAAAGATGAAAATAATAAAACAAAAAGTTTAAAAAGATGTATTATGTTAATTCTTTCTATTACTCTTCATAATATTCCTGAAGGATTAGCAGTCGGCGTTGCTTTTGGTGGTATTGCTTATGGTATTGAAGGAGCTACATTAAGTTCCGCTATTATGATAGCTCTTGGTATTGGTATTCAAAACTTCCCTGAAGGTACCGCTGTTAGTGTTCCTTTAAGACGCGAAGGACTAAGTAGAAAAAAAGCCTTCTTCTTTGGACAACTAAGCGGACTTGTCGAACCAATATCAGGTGTACTTGGAGCCTTACTTGTATTAAAAGTAAGAACACTTCTTCCCTTTCTGCTTGCCTTTGCCGCAGGGGCTATGATTTATGTAGTAGTAGAAGAATTAATACCAGAATCACAAACAAACAAAAGAAAAGAATTAATGGCCTTATTCACTTTAATAGGATTCTCTATTATGATGATATTAGATGTATCTTTAGGTTAAAAAAAAACAAGTATTAACTTGTCTTTTTTTATTTATTACAATCACTAGTACAAATATTAGTTTTAGTATCCTCAAACATCTTAGCGAGTTTAGTCTTAAGCCCCTCTAAATCTTCATTCTCCCAGTATTCTTTAGGAGTTTTATATCCCTTAGTATCCGCAGCAGTTTCATCATCAAAACCAACAATTTCTCCATCTTTAACCGCTATTACTGAAGGAGCATAGATTCTCTTATTACCCTCTTCATCATATCTCAAATGATCTTTGAGTACTTCTACCAATTTTTTATAATTATCATTATTATCTTTTCTATCGTTTAATATATTATAGTAGTATACTTTTTCTACATCATTATCTTTAGCCACTTCATTTAGATAAGGCACATAAGCCGCACACCAAGGACATTCAGGAAAGCCTAAATAAACAACCCCAGTACCATGTTCTAAAATATTAATAATTTCATCAATACTTTTGTATGCAAACACATTATCTTCAGTAACACTACCATACTCTTCAGCAAACTTCTTACCGTCAGTTTCTCTATTCTTATTAATATATAAGTATCCAAAAACACCAAGCATTATAACCAAAACTACTCCTACTAAAATTATTATTTTCTTTTTCACTTTTTTCACCTCATAATAATCATAAACTATTTATAATTATTATACCACATAAACAAAGTTGAATTAACTAAACTTAAAGTTGAGTCTATGAACAGTTCCCATTTAAAGATAAAGGAACCTTATAAGTAGTTATCTTATTACTACTATCAGTAGCATTAATCTCTAGTAAAATATTACTACTCTCAATATTCTTACATTCCTTGCTAAAATTATCTATATTAAAATTAACATTCTTCAAAAAATCATTAAGTTTAATCAAAACATTATCATCATAATCATAACTACCAATCTTCTTTTTTATAGTACCACTTTCTTCATACAAACTACATTCAATCTTAGTATATAAATTATCATCAGTACCACCGCAATAATCAATATTAGATATATATAAATAAGAATTACTCTTATTATAAGCAATACTTCCTGATATCTCAAAATTTGAACAATTAGAAGTTAAAGTTCTAAAAGTAAAATTATCATCATGAAATACTATCAGTAAAATAACTCCTAGTACAATAAGAAAACCTATAATAGAACTAACAATAATTATTACTTTTTTATTATTTTTTTTATTACTTACTCTACCATCAAGTAAATCATTAATATTAATACCATAGTCATTACATATCTCTTTTAATAAAGCAATATCTGGAATATTCTTACCATTCTCCCATTTGCTGACAGCCTGATAAGTAACACCATATTTTAGAGCAAACTTCTCTTGTGTTAAACCACTTTTTTTACGAAGTTCTTTTATTAAATTACCAACTTTATTTTGATCCATCATATCACTTCCATACTTAAAATTATAATATAATTTCTATATAAATACAATAGAAAAAAGAGATAAATTACTATCCCTTTATTATAAATATTTTTTTAAATCCTCAATGTTTTTCTCTTGCACCTTAACATAAGTATCTACTATTTCCTTTACTTCTTTATCCATCTTTTTATCATTTAATATTCTTCTCCCCTCAAGTATTCCCATATTAGTACCCTTAAAGAGAAGCTCCGATATTTTAGCATCACTATCATCAGTCATAGTTCTCATCTCAATACCAAACCTAGTCATAGTCTTTTCCATCTTATTAGTCTCGTGTGGTTCATCATCACTATTATATTTAGAATAAATTTCATTAATATCTTCAGATATCTTTTTATACTCACTAGATTGTCTTTCAAGTAGTTTTTTAAATTTCTTATCCTTAACTTTATCTATTATATAACTAATAGCATCTATGCCCATACAAGCGCCCTTATTAATTTCATCTAATACATTAATATTCTCTTTCATATTTATTCACCAATAATATTATTAACAATAAATAGTAAAATATACAGTCCAATCTTGTAATTTAACAAATTAAATGATACAATTATGGCACAAGGAAAGGATATATATTATGACCTATGATGAAATAAAATACTATATTGATAATTTTTGCAAAGTTTTAAATATAAGCGACTATATTGGAATTATAGCTTATGGAAGTTATGTAAAAAGAACAAATACCGCCTTATCCGATTTAGATATTATGATAATAAAAAGTAACTATAACACTCAAGACTGTGGTAGTTTAAATATTGATGGAGTAAGAATAGAATATTTCATTCAGGACATAAAAAGAATTTATGAGTTAATAAAAAATGAAATTAAAAATAACGATCCATCACATCTAACAAAATTTGCAACATGTAAAATCATATATGATACAGATAATAAAGTAAAAGAATTAATAGATTATGCCCAAAAATTATATAGTGCAAAAATAAACACTTCATTTACCGACAGAGAAAAGTTTTCTATTTTTTCCATAAATAATAGAATTGAAGATTTGGAGTCATTACTTTATAGCGATAGTTTTTATTCAGTTTATTATATAACATTAGAAAAAATAAGAACTTTATATAGTAGAATAAATGGAATAATAGATCTACCCGCAACAAAAATAGAAAAAATTTATACAAATAATGAGTATGCACAAAAATATATTTCTTCTCCAATTCATCAATTGCCAGAACAGAATTTTATTGAAAAATATCTATTATGTTTAAAATTGAATAACAAAAATATTATGTTTGATAATCTAAAAAACTTATACTTCTTTTGCTTTCAAGGCTTAGACTTTAATCCAAATAATTTTTGTTTAAAATACACAAAAAAAGCACCATTTATAGTATAATCAAAACTTCTTATAAAAATCAATTTCGTTTGAAATTGATTTTTGTTTAATAGTGCAAGCTCATAAACCGGCGTCAAGAGGTTCGAGTGAATAAGTATTAAAAAAAGTCCAAATTTACTTTGAACTTCTTAATATACAATTTGGTGCGATATAAGAGCCTATTTTGAACATTTATATCTATAAAGAATAAACTAATAAATATCAGTTCTATATATAATATAACATAAATTTTTACTTTTTTTAACAAAATATCGTCAATTTATACAAAATAAATAGTTTTAATGATATAATTATATATGTGAGAAAATTAATTAAGGAGTGTAAAATGAGTAATATTATTAAAATAGATAATCTAAACAAAAGTTATGGAAGTATTAAAGCCGTTAATAATTTAAGTTTCCGAGTTAAAGATGGAGAATTATTTTCTTTTTTAGGAATAAATGGAGCTGGTAAAAGTACTACAATTAATATGATTTGTGGTGAGTTAAAAAAAGATTCAGGAACAATTTTAGTCTGTGATAAAGAAGTAGACAGTGATGATAAATATATTAAAAGAAAAATTGGTGTTGTCTTTCAAGAGTCATTATTAGATAAATCCCTAACGGTTTATGATAATTTAAAAATTAAGGCATCTCTTTATGGAATAACTGGAAATGATTTTGTAAAAAGATATAACGAATTATCAAAATTGTTTGATTTATACGAAATTGAAAGACAAACTGGCAAAACAGATCAATCAGTTAAAAGAACTGGATGCGACCCAGAGATATGAG
>OIYS01001207.1_pt1 | contig 13945 bp, 10 predicted proteins | sample 1588271 | NCBI WGS metagenome assembly OIYS01 (sample SAMN03283286) | human gut metagenome | biome: human-associated habitat; material: feces | host: Homo sapiens | place: Peru | collected 2012
CTGCCGTACGCTTGTACGGCGACGAGGCGGTTTTCAACGATTCTGCATCTTTTTTATCTCTCCCCGCGGCGGGGTGGGCTGAGGCGGACAAGTATAGCAATGATGCGGCGGGGCGCTGCAGGAAAATTCCGTATTATAATTAATATTTTGTTCAAGCAATCGGGCGCGATATGCGCTATACTGTAAAAAATGAACCGCAGAGCGGAGTCACAGCGGAGGTATGGTATATGAAAGGCAGAAGGTTCGGGCGGCGGCGCCTGACGATGACGGTGCTGCTATGCATAATTATAGCGCTGCTTACCGTTGCGCTGCTGCTTGCGGCGTATGTGATATCAAAGCTCGAAAGAAACAATCTGTTTTCCAAGAGCGTTTTTCTCGGGAACAACTATTTTCTCGGCGAGCTTTCGGGCGAGAGCGGGGAATCCGAGTCGCAGTCGCAGGACAGCATGACCGCCCGTGCTATGTCAAATCTTGAAAAGCAGCTGCTCGCAGAGGCGGTTTTCGATGCAGGCGATTACCCGTACGGTGATGATATGGTAAAGGCGGCGGAGGATGCGTACTACGGCATGGATAACAGTGTCGGAAGCACCGACGGTTACGACGAAAACGGTAAAGGCTATGACGGCACAAACGGAGATTGGTACTACAGCGGCGACGGCTACGACAGCGGAAGCGGTAAAGGTTACGACGGTGAGAGCAGCGGCGATCAAAGCGGCTCTGACGGCGCGCCTGAGGGTACATATGGCTCTGCTGCAGGCGGAAGGTATACCGAAAAATTCACCGACGCAGATACAGAGTCGGCAGGGTACGACGCATACGGCAACTATTACATTCCCGAGTTCTACAACTATCTTTATATAGATGCGGGAAGCTTCAAATCATCGGTTGCGACGCTGCTGCAGGCGGCGAGCGACACGTTTGCATCGTTCGGCTACTCGGACACGACATGCAGAAGCGTTGAGACGCTTATGCTCGAACTGTCGGGACGCGAATTTCTTATAACCGATGGGCTCGAAAAGCAGCTCAGCGTTCCGTACATCTCGCAGGAAGGCAGCTTTCCTAACGGCTGCGAGTCGGTCAGCGCGGTGATGCTGCTGCGCTATTACGGCTTTGACATAACGCCCGATGAATTTATCGACAACTACCTGCCGTGCGAGCCCGTCAGAATAAGCTGGGGCACGCGCTACGGACCGAATCCTAAGCTGGTCTATGCGGGCGACCCGCGCAGCGACAGCGACGGCTACGGGTGCTTTGCCCCTGTCATAGTAAAGGCGATGAATTTGTATCTGTCGGGCAAGGGCTGCTACGCAAAAAATGTCACGGGAACGTCGCTTTCAACGCTCGCCTCGACATATATCGATAACGGCAACCCCGTGCTCGTGTGGGGAACCGTCGGTATGAAGGAGATCGACCGCATAATTCAGTGGCAGTCGGACGACAGAACGGAATCTTTCCTCTATCCTGCAAACGAGCATTGCATGGTATTCTCGGGCTACGACGGCGAAAACTATTGGTTTTCCGACCCTTACGATTCAAACGGAACTGTCGCTTATCCGATATCCGATTCGGTAATGGCATATAACCAGCTCGGCACTCAGGCGGTAGTAATAATGAAGTCCGATAAGCAGTAACCTCTGCCCCGGAGACTGTGCGGGAATTACGATATGACTGCATGCGATTCATGACGGATTGTGTCGACTTATAACTCAATAAAAAACGTCCCGTGCATCGACCATACGGTAGGTGCACGGGACGTTTTGATTATTCAGGTAAAGACTCAGTTAAAGCGCTTTCTGCCCTCATATGTGGTATGAAGCAGCTCGTGAGCCTTATGCGAGTTGGGCTTTTCGAGATATTCGGTATACAGCTGCTTTATCTGCTCGTTGTTATGCGACTGTCTTACCGTCTGTCTCTCGTCCTCCGAATAGAGCGCTGCTGCGCGCTTTTCCTTGAAGGTATCGAGAATGTCGATATCCTCATTCGGCAGGAAGCAGGGCTTGATGTACGGCTGTCCGCCGCCCGCAACGCATCCGCCGGGGCATCCCATTATCTCGATGAAGGAGTATTTTGATGTTCCCGCGCGTATCTCGTCCATGAGAACCTTAGCGTTCTTCATGCCCGATGCGACGGCTACCGATATCTGCTTACCCTCGATGTCGATGGTGGCTTCCTTGATGCCGTCAAAGCCGCGGACCTGCTCAAACTTAATGAACTCGTGCTCCTTACCCGTGAGTACGAAGTAAGCGGTACGAAGTGCGGCTTCCATAACGCCGCCCGTCACGCCGAATATAACGCCCGCGCCCGAGTAATCACCGAGCAGATCGGAATCGAATTCCTCGTCGGGCAGTGCATTAAAGTTGATACCGCTGCGCTTGATTAGGTCTCCGAGCTCGCGCGTTGTGAGAACGCAGTCGACATCGGGCAGACCGTTTACTGCAAGCAGCGGACGCTCCTTTTCGAACTTTTTAGCGGTGCAGGGCATGATGGAAACGACGAAGATGTTCTTCGGGTCGAGACCTTTCTTCTCTGCAAAGTAGGACTTTATGATAGCGCCCATCATCTCATGCGGTGACTTGCAGGAGGAGAGATGGTCGAGCTGATCTGGGTAGTTGTACTCCGCATAGTTAACCCATCCGGGCGAGCAGGAGGTTATCATCGGGAGAACACCGCCGTTCTGCATGCGGTCAAGCAGCTCGGTCGCTTCCTCCATGATGGTAAGGTCTGCACTGAAATCGGTATCGTATACGCGGTCGAAGCCGAGACGCTTGAGCGCAGCGACCATCTTACCCGTAACGGGCGTTCCGACCTTCATGCCGAATTCCTCACCGAGTGCGGCGCGGACTGCGGGTGCGGTCTGAACGACGATATATTTTCCTGCCTTCTTTGCCTCGTCTATTCTCGAAATTTCGGATTTCTCCATCAGAGCGCCCGTCGGGCAGACGCTTACGCACTGACCGCAGAGTATGCAGGGAGAATTTGCAAAGGAGCGGTTCTCGGCGGGGGCAACGATGGTGCTGAAACCGCGATTCTCGAAGCCGAGAATGCCGAGACCGTGAGCGTTTTTACATCTTGCGACGCATCTGCCGCAGAGAATGCACTTGCCCGTATCGCGAACGATGGACGGCGTGAGCTCGTCGACCGTGACGGGGGTGCGCTCGCCCTGATATTTATCCTCGCGTGCGCCCGTTATCTTAGCGACGTGCAGCAGCTCGCAGCTGCCGTTTTTGCTGCACTGCTGACACTTCATCGAGTGATTGGAGAGCAGCAGCTCGACGGACGTACGGCGGGCCTCCACCGCCTTAGGCGAAGATATTGTTATCTCCATGCCCTCGGAGACGGGGTATACGCAGGATGCGACGAGTCCGCGCGCGCCCGTTGCCTCTACAAGGCAGACGCGGCAGGAGCCGTTATTGCATTCGCCGTGATTATATGCACAGAGGGAGGGAATCTCGTAACCGCAACGTCTTGCTGCCTCGAGAATGGTCAGTCCTTCCTCCACCTGATAGGGATAGCCCTCTATTTTTATATTGATTAAAGACATACCGATCCTCCCGATTATTCCTTAACGATAGCATTAAACTTACAGGACGAGATACACATTCCGCACTTGATGCACTTGCTCTGATCTATTTCGAACGGCGAGCGGATAACGCCCGTGATGGCATTAACGGGACACTGTCTCGAGCAGAGCGAGCAGCCCTTACACTTGTCGGGCACTATCTTGTACTGCATCAGCTTCTTGCAGACCTTTGCGGGGCACTTCTTATCCTTGATATGTGCCTCGTACTCGTTGCGGAAATGGGTGAGGGTGGAAACAATGGGGTTAGCGGAGGTCTGACCGAGCGCGCAGAGCGAGTTGGTCTTTACCGCCTTTGAGAGCTCGTCGAGCTCGGCAAGGTCCTCCATCGTGCCCTGACCCTTTGTTATCTTGGTAAGGATCTCGAGCATGCGCTTTGTACCGATACGGCAGGGAGTGCACTTACCGCAGGACTCGTCGCAGATGAACTCCATGTAGAATTTTGCAACGTCGACCATGCAGTTGTCCTCATCCATGACGATTGCACCGCCCGAGCCCATCATAGAACCCTTTGCAACGAGGTTGTCAAAGTCGATAGGCTCATCGAGATATTCCTCGGTGAGACAGCCGCCCGAAGGTCCGCCCGTCTGGATAGCCTTGAACTTCTTTCCGCCGGGGATGCCGCCGCCGATATCGTAGATGAGCTCGCGCAGCGTTGTTCCCATCGGTATCTCAACAAGTCCGACGTTGTTTATCTTACCGCCGAGAGCGAATACCTTCGTGCCCTTCGACTTTTCGGTGCCGTATTTTGCGAAAGCCTCAACGCCGTTGCGCAGGATGAACGGAACGCATGCAAGCGTCTCGACGTTGTTGACGATGGTCGGCTTCTGCCACAGGCCCTTGACAGCAGGGAACGGCGGACGGGGACGCGGCATACCGCGCTGACCCTCGATGGAGTTGAGCAACGCCGTCTCCTCGCCGCAGACGAATGCGCCCGCACCGAGACGGATATGTACGTCAAAGCTGAAGCCCGAGCCGAGAATGTTCTCGCCGAGCAAGCCCTCCTGCTTTGCCTGTGCTATGGCAATGCGGAGACGATTTACCGCGATGGGGTACTCAGCACGGACGTAGAAATAGCCGTTCTGCGCACCGATAGCGTAGCCTGCAATGACCATTCCCTCGATGACCGCGAGCGGGTTGCCCTCGAGTATCGAGCGGTCCATGAATGCGCCGGGGTCGCCCTCGTCGCCGTTGCAGACCACGTATTTTGTATCGTTGTCCTGATTGTATGCAAACTGCCACTTACGTCCGGTGGGGAAACCTCCGCCGCCGCGTCCGCGCAGCCCCGACTCGAGAATGGTGTCTATGACCGCCTGTCTGTCCATGGTCAGCGCCTTTGCAAGACCCGAATAAGCGCCCCATCCGAGAGCCTCGTCTATATTCTCGGGGTCGATAACGCCGCAGCCGTGCAGGGCAATGCGGTGCTGCTTTTTATAAAAGTTGATGTCATCCTGCTTTGCAACCTTGTCGCCCGTTACGGGATCGACGTAGAGCAGCCGCTCGACGATGCCGCCGCCGATAATGTCGGTCTCGATGATCTCCTCAACATCGTCGAGGCTGACCATGCGGTAGAGCGTATCCTCGGGGAATATCTTGACGAACGGTCCCTGTGAGCAGAAGCCGAAGCAGCCGACCTGGTTAACCGTTACCTTGTCGCCGAGCCCGCGTTCTGCAATTATCTTCTCGAATTTTTCTCTTATTTCTTTTGAGTTTGAGGACAGGCAGCCTGTACCGCCGCAGAGAACTATGGCTCTCTTGCCGCTCTTGCCCTCGAATTTATCTGCCAGACGGGCAGAACAGCTCTCTATTCTGTCTCTCAGCTCTTGAGGTGTCTTAATCATTTCTCCGTACTGTTCCTTTCCTTATGAGATTTACGCATTTCTGTAGGATTCAACAATGCCGGGGACATCCCCGACCTTGACCTTGGGGTAAACCTTGCCGTTAATGGAAACGGCGGGTGCGATGCCGCATGCGCCGATACAGCGCAGCGCGTCGATTGTGAACAGTCCGTCCTCGCTCGTCTCGCCCGGACCGATGCCGAGGACCTCTGAGAACTTGTCGATGACCTGCTGCGCGCCCTTGACATAGCAAGCGGTGCCGAGGCAGCAGCCGATTATGTATTTGCCCTTGGGCTGGAGAGAAAAGAAGGAGTAGAATGTGACAACTCCGTATATCTCCGCGACCGATATACCGGTCCTCTCGGAAACGATCTCCTGCACCTCGAGCGGAATGTAACCGAATTCATTCTGAATGTCGCTGAGGATCATCATGAGCGGCGTGGCTTCGCTCTCATACTGCTCGCAGATCTCGCCGATACGTTCAAGCGCTTTCTCGCTTAAATGAGCCATAAAAACCTCCTGTTGTTATCGGCAGCCGCACACCCATGCCCGCCGTCGATAAATGTGATATTTTAGTCGCAGCGGCTGCTGCGATCCTGCGCGGGGCGGTGATTTTGCCCCGCCCGTTACACTAACGGCTATTATATCACAATGATTGCGTTTTTGCAATACCATATTGCCGTTTTCGCAATAGTAAAATGAGATATTATGGCGAAAAAATACCTCGAAATGTCTCGGCGGATGCCGAAGCACGGTGTTTTAACTGTCATTTTGCCTAAGAGATGAACAATCTTTTTCGCGCATTAACAGAAACAACCTCCGCTTCTGTACGAAACGGAGGTTGTTTAGGATGGTATGTATATCTGCGGCGGATTGCGCGGCGGTTTAATAAGTGGAGATTTCACGTGCCGTTTTTTTCGGTAAGTATTTGATAGCGTGCAGCGTTTTTTGTATTTGCCGCCCATGTTCCGCCGCGCTCAGTGATTTTTAACGTAATCGGGAAGCATATCGATATCGGTCTGCGTGCTTGTTACATAGCCGTAGATATCCGAGAGGGTAAAGCTGCCGTAGAGCTGAGAGCCGTGCTCTGATGCGAGCTGTTCGGTATAATCATTAAGCATATAGAGCGCAAGACCGCTGCGAGTGGCATAGCCCTGCGGGTCGATCTTTGCGCTGTCGGCCTGATAGTGGCAGACTACGGGGTTCATTATCGGCTGCTCGATGCTTATCTTGCCGTCCGAGCCGCGAACGATGTCGAATGATGCGATGAAGCCTACATTATTATAGCTGTGAAGCATGGTAGAGAGCAGATTTCCGATCGAGTAGATAACAAGCGTCTTGTTTCCGCCGCTGCCGTTCATCCACTCCGTGGGCTGTATGACGTGCGGATGCATTCCGAGTACAACGTCGACACCGAGGTCTGCGAGCAGCTTTGCAAGCCGCTTCTGCTCGGCTGTGGGAGTATTGTTGAACTGTGAGCCCGCAGTATCCTTTCCCCAGTGCATGCTGACGATAACGCAGTCACATTGTTCCTTTGCAGCCTTTACCTGCTTTGTTATCGTGTCGTCGTCGATGTACGGAACGACGAGATTCGGGCTCGCCGCAGAAAGCTTGTAGTCGTTTGTGCCGTATGTGTATGAGAGCAGGGCGATTTTAATACCCTTTTTCTCGATATGGCGGATTGTGTTGTAATCCTGCTCGTTCTCGTAGCCGCCTATCTGGAATATGTCCTTGGTCTTCCAGTATTCGAGCGTCGCCTTGTAGCCGGTGCGGGTCGAATTATCCATGTCGAGCATGTGGTTATTTGCGATATTGACAATGTCAAAGCCGACGCCGATCAGCGCGTCGCCGACCTCTTCGGGCGCATTAAAGGTAGGGTAGCCCTGCACACCGAGCGAGTCTCCCGCGATCGGACCCTCCTGATTGACGTACGCAAGGTCTGCGGAGGATACTACGTCGCGGATGCCGTCGTACATGCGGTCGAAATAGTAGGTGCCCGAGTATGCGCCCGTCGATGCCGCGGTTGCAGCAAGGTTCTTTGCGTCGACGATTATCGAGTCGTGTATGATATTGTCGCCCGCCGCGACAAAGGTCACGCGGTTGGGGTCGACCGCTGTATCGGACGATGCTGCGGTAGTCTCGCTGTCGGACGGCGCGCTGTCCGCGCCCGCCGTTGTAATGCGCCCCGCGCCCTCTCCGACCGTTCTGCCGCATGCGGCGAGCGGAAGTACGGAACAGAGGGTCAGAAGCAGTGCGGTTATCTTTACCTTCTTCATATGTAGTCCTTTCGTTTTTGCTGTTTACGTGCTGCGGCGGGTGCCGCGATTTGTGTGCTGCGTGTCGCGCTTTCTGTGATAGGTGTTTGCTTGCTGTTATGTGGTTTTATTGCCGTGACGGACTGCATGCGCGTTATCGCTTCATTATAATTACCGCGCCGTCGGTGCGGCAGACGGTTTCGTAGCCGTCGGCGATGAATGCCTGCTCGCGTTTGTCGGCTTCCGTGCTGCTTATCGCGCGGATATCGAGCACGACGTAATCGGTGTCTGCCGATGTCGCGTTATCGTCGAGCTGATAGATTATCTCGCGGTCTGCAAGGTGCGGCAGAATGAACGTGTCGCTTGTGACGCTTGCGTCGTCGGGTATTACCGTTATCGCCTCGTTTATTGCTTCGCACTTAGCGCGCACTGCGCCGTTCGGGTTTATTGCCGAGCCGAGCGGCAGAGCATAGTCGGAGAAGAACAGCGCGGATGCGGAGAGCATCACGGCGCAGAGCGCTCTGCGCGCGCGTTTTCCGAGGTCGGAGAGATTGAGCGCAGCTGCGTAGAAAAGGAATGCGCTCCAGCCGAAAACGTACTGAAAATATATCGAGTGCTGATACTGATAATCGGACATCAGACCGATGAGCAGCAGCGGGCAGAGCAGCAGCAGACGGTGCGGGCGGCGCGTTACTAACGGCAGCAGCGCGAGCGGGAGCAGCGCCTGTGCAAGGAAGGTGAGTTTTTCCGCCTCGAACGACTCCGAGAAAACGAGCACGGGGTTTTTCAGAACATTTATAATGACTCCGACGAGCGAGCCGCCGTCGGTCATGAAATTGTCGTAGCGATAGCTCATGATGCCGTATCCGAAGCTTGAAAGAAACCATGAGGTAAACATAAACCAAGCGACGGAACCGAGCAGCAGAGCAAGTCCGCGGCGTCTGCCGTGCGTGAAGAAGCTGTCGGAAGCCGAGCGTATGCGGCGGGAGAGCGGGAGCTTTTCCGCGCTGCCGTTTTTCGGTTCGGTCGTGCCGCCCTGCTCGGGTTTGCCGTCATGTACGGATACGCCGCCGGGCGCGGGTATGCCGTCGTGACCGTCCGATATTAGCTTATATATGCCGAAGAAGGCGACGTATACCGCCGCATCCTCCTTGACGGCGAGTGTCAGAATAGCGAACAGCGCCGTGAGAATGCGTGATTTTTTACCCTCCTGCTCGGAGAAGTAAAACAGCCACAGCAGCAGCGGCGCGAGAAAGCAGTTCTCATGAAGGTCATAGGAGCAGCCGCCCGTGAGCGCGGGATACAGTGCGTACGCAAGGCAGAGCGCGGCGCTGAGCGGCGGGGTGAGTCTGCGGCGGCGGGCGATGAAGTAGAGCGGAATAACGCCCGAGCCGACTATCACCGCCTGCAGTATCTGGAGCGTCAGCGGCGAGCGGAAAACAAAGTAGAAGGGCAGCATCAGGTAATATATCGGTGAAAAATGCACTGCGAAATGCTGTATGATCGCATCCCGTTCGCAGCTGACCGTCTGTGTGAAGTCGCGCGCCATGCTGGCAAACATGTTGCAGAATATTCCGAAGTCATAGCAGGGAGAGGAATAGTTAAGATACCGTGCGCAGGTGAACAGCGCGATAAAGACCGCCTGCGCCGCGCCGAATACGAGCGCGAGTATCAGGAACAGCCGTTTGCTCTGCGGCAGCGTGAGTCGGTCGGAGCTGTCGAGCGCGACATATATATCGGTGATTACGACGGGCACGAGCAGACCGAGCAGCAGCGTTATATCCGAGGAGAAACGCAGTGCGATGAGCGCGAGTAGATTTACCGAAAAGAGCAGTGCGGCATTATCCGAGTCAAAGCAGAGCCGCCCCGCTCCCGCGGATATCCGTGCGCCTGCACCGTGCGAGACAATAGCGGTCTGCAGCGTGGTGAGCAGCAGAAAGGCGGATACAAACAGCCCCGCATACAGAATAAGCGAGGTACCCGATGCGAATTCTGGGGTGAGCAGGCTCGCGGAGGAGCCTGAGCGCAGACCCGTCAACACGGTCGCGATAAGCACCGCTGCAGTCCATGCGGCTATGGCGCGTTTGATTATCTTCATTATATAAATCGCTTTCGTGCGGCGAAAGCGTCCTTTCGTGCGGAATGTTGTCGTGTGCGGCAGCCGTCTGTCAGATAGGGCGGCGGGATACACGTATAATTTTACCATGCGTCCATGCCTTTGTCAATGAAAAATATGCATGCTTTGCGGCGGACGGGGAATATAGCGCGGCGGTGTGCGGACGTTGCGCGGCGGCGGGGAATATCGCGCGGCGGGGCTCAAATTCTGCTGCGGTACTTCCATGTTACACGCGCTGCGGGTATAATTGCTTTGTAAGGGAACACGGCGCTGCGGCGCGGAAAAGGAGGAAAATGAATCCGTCAGTTTTCAGAATAAAGCTCGATCTTCACGGCACGACCCCCGGGGCGGTGCTGAGGATAAGCGAGGGCGATACGGCGCGAAAGCTCGTCTGCGAGCTCTGCGAGAACGGCAGACCCTACCGCTTTGCCGAGGATTGCTATGCGGTCTTTGAGGCGACAAAGCCGGATGGGTCGACGGTCGCGGGCGATACCGTCATAGCCGACTGCTCACGTATAGAATACGGTATACCGTCGGCGGCGGTGAACGTCAGCGGAGAGGTGAGCTGCTGCTTCAAGGTCTACGGCGAGGACGGACTTATGTTAATAACGCCGTCGTTCAGCATCATAGTGACAGAGGAGGTATACGATACCGATTATCCCGAGGGTACAGATTCATTCAAGGCGCTCGACAGTCTTGTAACCCATACTCTTGATGTAATAGGGCAGGCGACCGCATCCGCTTCAGCTGCCGCTGCGAGTGCATCGGCGGCTGAGGCCAGTGCGTCAGAGGCGCAGGACAGTGCATCTGAGGCTGCTGCGAGCGCAAGTACTGCAGCCGCGAATGTTGCCGGGGCGACTGACAAGGCACAGGGCTATGCCGATGCAGCTGCCGCGAGCGCACAGACTGCGGCATCAAAGGTCAGCGCGTGTGCATCCGCCGTCGAGGCGGCGAAAAAGTACGCTATGGGTCAGGCGCAGAGCGTAACGACCGCAACACCAGGGCTGTTTTGCTCGGAGGGCATCAGGTATGTATGCTCGGTAAAGGTGACGTCGCTCACCGTCTACTCGTTTGCCGACTGCTCGATTGAGTTTGTCGCGGGCAGCACGATAAGCGTATCACTCCCGTCAAACTGCCGCTACGCGACGGCTGAGCCTGTGTACAAACCGGGCTATGCATATGTGCTCTACTTCGAGCCGTTCAGCGCTGCGGGGCAGTCGCTGTATAAGGTCTCGTGCGAGTGCCTCGGTGCGATATCATGAGACACCATCGCAGCGAGCATATAAACGCGCCGTTTACGACCGCCGCTTTTTCGGGCACCGATGAGGCTGCGTGGTCGGACGGCGGCAGCTACAGACTCCGCGCGTGCCGCGTTTTCGGAAAAACCGAAAAGGTCATCCGCATCGGCTATAACATGATAGACAAGACGACCTTCAGCGCGGTCAACGAATCGAGTCTCAAGCCCGTCGCGCTCGTTCAGACGACCGATACGGGCATATCGGGCAGGGTGTATCTGAATAACTTTTTAAAGACGACGGTCGCGCTCCGCCCGGGTATAAACTACACGTTTACCGCGAAAGCCGAAACGGGCAGCGCACTGTCGGTCTATGCGGGCGAGCGGCTGCTCGTCGAGATACCCGCGGGCAGCGGAACGTATACGGGCAGCTTTACGGCGGCATCGAAAACGATAGAGCTGTATCTGCGTCAGCCGAGCGATGTTGAATGCAGATTTACGCTCGGCGAACTCATGCTCTACAATACGGCGATAGTGTCGCACCAGTACGAGCCGTACACGGGCGGCGTTATGAAGCCGGATTTTATCGTGAATAACTGCACGTATTCGGACGGTACGGGCAGCGCGCGTGCGCGTGACCTTGCCGCGGTCGGCGATGTCTGCGACGAGCAGGATCTGTGCACGGGCTGCATCACCCGACGCATCGGCGTGATAAAGAGCTACGGCGGCGAGACTGTCACGGGCGATTATATCACGCCGGGCGGCAGTCTCACAAGCGGCAGTCTTGTATTTTATGTGCTGCCCGAGCCGCGCGGCGAGCGTACGGCGGCGGTACGGCTCGGCGACGGCAGTGCAAGCGGCAGCATTACGCGCACGGCGGGCGATGTCAGCGGGACTCGAATAGAACTTGAACTGACCGTGCCGCGGGTCGGCTAAAATCGTCCGGACCGAAAAAGCGAAAACAGAATATTATAATTGAGCTTTAGTATGTCCCATATAGCAGATAAGGGGTCGGAATCCTGACGGATTCCTGCTTAAAGTATAATGTTTTCGCTTTTTCTGCGCCCCGACCCTCAGCTCGGCAAAATCACGCAGACCGAATTTTCAAAAACGGTTGAGTTTAATATTTTGTTTTGATACGAAAAGCCGTCTCATGTATGTTTCATACATGAAGCGGCTTTCATTTTGTCAAGACAGTATTTATATACGACGTACAATAGGTACAGCGCATGCCGTGCGGAACGGTGGCACGGGCACGGCTGCATGACTGCACGAAACTGCGTAGTCACAAGCGACGCGGCGGTTGCCCGAGCGAGGGCGAATTTTATCGGGTGCGGAACACTCCCCCGTCCGCTGCATAATATATTATAGGCGGCTGAAATCACCGCCTCGGCGCATGCGCCGTATAATACGGAATATGACGGAGGTCAGAAATGAACTGTCTTTGCAATCTTTTCAGTGACGATACACTGTGGATCATCATCCTTATAATCCTCGTGCTCCTGCTCGCTTGCAACAACGGCACCAGCACTAACTCCGGCTCGGGCTGCGGCTGCGGCTGCGGAGTCTGAAAAGCGCGGGACGTCGAATAAAAAGGTCGTGTGCGGCGTAGGCGGCGGGCGCGCCGCCTACGCGCCAAAAATAAAGACGGCAGGGTGCTTCGGGTATGAAGCATCCTGCCTGTTTTTTTAAATTCAGATATAAAAATACGTGCCCTTAGATATGATACATGCGCCGTAACGCATAGGCATGCACTTCGCGGATTGTCATTTCACCGCCGCCGCGACCTGTCACAAGCAATCGAGCAACCACGTAATCGCGACGATAAGCAACACGCTCAAGTTGACTTACGGTCAACTTACGATTGTCTGAGTGTTGCCGACTGCTTTATGCCGCATGTCAACCACAGGTTGTCACGACATGGCTGCGCGCGTCGAGAGTACTGCCGTAATGCAGCTTTATAACGATTTCATGCGCGCGCCGCAAGCAACAAAAATCAGCATGCGCACCACAACGTCAAGCTGAGGTTGTCAGCGAACTGCTTTCGGCAAGCAGCTGTCTGCGATCGGTGATCGGCAGTCATGAGCCGCATAAAAATCGCACAGCTTACGATTCCGCAGCGGTCTCGACGGTCTCCTCGGAAGCGCCGCTCGGAAGCGGGTACTTGTCAGCGAGAGCATTCAGCTCGTCGATAGCGGCTCTCCACTGCTCGAGATAAGACTGAAGGTCGCTCTGAGAATAGTTGCCGGGCTTCTTATTGATAGCTCTTGCACTCTTGAGCAGGGTCGACCACTCCTTGAAGTCGGCGGAGTCGTATACGTCGTTGAACGCGCAGCACTTGACCGCGTTGTAGAAGGCGCTGCCGAACTCGGAATAGGTCTTAGCGATCTGAGCTTTTGTATCCGCCTCGGACTCGCAGGAGGCGAGCGCGACGGACGCGAATATCATAGCAACCGCGAGGATTATCGCGGAAAGTCTGTTTGTTCTTTTCATTTCAGTTCCTCCGTGGAAAAGCGTTAGCCGAATTCCTTCGTCCATTTTAGCATAAAAAATACGGTTTGTCAAGAAATACGAGGGATAGTTTTTACGGCAAATATTGCGAATTCCCGCCGCTTTTACCGACATTTTTTACGAGAAGCGGCAGCATGCGCCGTCAGTCCGATTCGCGCACGAATTCCCCCGCGAACATACCTGTATCATGCCCGGCGGCGGACATGCTCCGCAAGCGGGAAAACTAAAGCAGCAGACGTGCCGCTATAGCTTTAGAAACGGGAGCCGTCGTGCCCGGCGACCGTTTCGGGGACGAATTCGCACCTCAGATATCGGCCGAGCAGTCAGGGGGAGATACATAAGAGGGGGAATCGGCGCGACCATATGCTCGCGAATGCGGGCATCCTCAGCGCCGCCCCCTCTTATGCGCGCTTT
>OIYS01001208.1_pt1 | contig 13932 bp, 19 predicted proteins | sample 1588271 | NCBI WGS metagenome assembly OIYS01 (sample SAMN03283286) | human gut metagenome | biome: human-associated habitat; material: feces | host: Homo sapiens | place: Peru | collected 2012
GAATATCATACAAAGTTCTTTTATATTTTGCTATTTTTTGTATTGAATCTGTAATGTTTTTAACCTTTAATATAAGCTTATTATTATATTTATTTACAATTTCTTCTGGAATATTATATTCAGTAATAACTCCCATTGCTCCCTTTTCCAAAGCTTCTTTAATATATGTTATTCCATCTGTTGTTTCACTTTTTAAAGATATAAATAAATCATTTTTTTCTATTGTTCTTGTATCACTACAAAATTTTTCTACTGTGGATGCTGTACCCCTTGATATTACTGTACATTCACACATTTCCACTATTTTATCCACAGCTATATTTTTATTACTCATAAAATTACTCCTTAAAATAATATATTTAATTGTTATTTTTATTGCTACTATTCTATAACATTTTTCTGTTTTTTTAAATACTTTGCATATATTTTTTTGCAAATAATTTTTATGTAAATATATTTACTTTCCTGCAAATTTATTGTATATTATGTATGGTGATTTTTATGCAAAGAATGTTAAGTTATATACGCAAAGCAGTTGATGATTATAATATGATAGAAGATGGTGATAAAATTGCTGTTGGTTTATCTGGCGGAAAAGATTCAATTACCTTGCTTATGGGGTTAAAGGCATTACAAAGATTTTATAGTAATAAATTTGATTTAATTGCAATTAGTATTAACCCTGGATTTGATTTTTTTAATAGTGATTTTTTAAAAACTACTTGCGAAAACATTGGAGTTCAATATGTTGAAGAAAAAACACATATTAAGGAAATTGTTTTTGATATAAGAAAAGAAAAAAATCCATGTTCACTTTGTGCAAATTTAAGAAGAGGAATTTTAAATAGTGTTGCAATTCGTGAAGGATGTAATAAAATTGCTCTAGGTCATAATCAAGATGATGTATTAGAAACTTTTTTCTTAAATTTATTATATGGTGGAAGTATTGGAACTTTCGCGCCAGTAAGTTATATGGATCGCTCTCGGTATAACTTTAATTAGACCTTTAATATATGCACCAGAAAAATCTATTAAAGCATTTGTAAAGAAAAATAATATTGAAGTAATGCCAAAATGTTGTCCTATGGATGGAGTTTCTAAAAGAGAAGATATGAAAAATTTGATTGGAGAACTACAGAAACAAATTCCTGGAGTTAAAACTAACATATATGGTGCAATTAAAAGAAGTAATATAAAAGGATGGAATAAAAAATAGAATGCATTTTTTAATAATGCATTCTATTTTTATATTTTATTTTACTAGTTCTTTCATTGCATTTGTTAATTCTTCTAGTAGTTTTTCGGCTTCTTCTAGGCTTTCTCCTTTTACTCCCATATAGAATTTTATTTTTGGTTCTGTTCCAGAAGGTCTTACTGCACACCAGAAATCGTTTTCCATTTCATAGTATAGAACATTTGATTTTGGTAAATCCCAAGTTGAAACATCTCCTGTCTTTAAATCTTTTATAGTGTGAGATAAACAATCTTTTATTTTTAAAACTTCAAATTCTCCTATTTTATTTACAGGATTATTTCTTAATTTTTCCATTATTTGTTTTATTTTTTCTGCTCCATCTGCCCCTTCCATTACTATTGACACTTGAGCTTCTCTATAATATCCATATTTTTTATACATTTCTAGCATTGCATCCCATAATGTCATACCTTTTGTTTTGTAATATGCTGCCGCTTCAGCTAATAACATATCTACTATTATTCCATCTTTATCTCTAGCGTGGTCTCCTATTAAGCAACCATAGCTTTCTTCATATCCCATTATACATTTGTGGCTGTTATCTGCTTCAAATTCTCTTATTTTTGCTGCAATATTTTTAAATCCTGTTAGTACTTCATATAAAGCTACTCCGTTTTTTTGGCAAATTTGATCTGCCATATTTGAAGATACTATTGTTTTTATAAGTGCTGGGTTTTGTGGTAATATTCCCTTTTCTCTTTGGTTTGTAATTAAATATTCTGCAACAGTAAGGCCAATCATATTTCCATTGAATAATATATATTCGCCTGTTTTATTATCTTTTACGTGTACACCTATTCTATCTGCATCAGGGTCATTTGCTAAAACTATATCTGCATCTACTTTTTTTGCTAAATCTAATGCCATTTTAAATGCTTTTGGGTCTTCTGGGTTTGGATAACTTACTGTTGGAAAATCTCCATTTGGCTCTTGTTGCTCTGGAACAACAAATACATTTTTGAATCCTATTTCTTTTAATATCCTACTAGCTAATCTATATCCTGTTCCGTGTAATGGTGTGTAAACTATTTTTAAGTCTTCTTCTTTTTTTATTGCTTCTGGATTTAATAAGTTTTTCTTTAACTCGGCTATATACAAGTCATCCATTTCTTCTCCTAATACATTGTATAAACCTTTTTCTACAGCCTCTTTTTTGGATATTTTTTTAATTACACTAAAATCTGTAATGCTATTTACTTTATTAATTATTTCCTCGTCTATAGGTGCTGTTATTTGTGCCCCATCTTCCCAGTAAACTTTATATCCATTATATTTTGGTGGATTATGACTTGCTGTAACAACTATTCCAGAAATACAACCTAAATGTCTTACTGAAAAAGATAATTCTGGGGTTGGTCTTAAAGATTCAAATCTATATGTTTTAATTCCATTGGCATTTAATATAAGTGCTGCTAACTCACTAAATTCTTGAGACATATGTCTTGAGTCATATGCAATTGCAACTCCTCTATCTTGTCCTCCTTTTTCTACAATATATTCTGCTAAGCCTTGTGTTGCTTTTCCTACAGTAAATTCATTCATTCTGTTTGTTCCTATTCCAACAACACCTCTAAGCCCTGCTGTTCCAAACTCTAAATCTTTGTAGAATCTATCCTTTTTTTCTTCTTCATTATCCCTTATGCTTAATAATTCTTCTTTTACTTTTTCATCAAAAAATGGATTATTTAACCATTCTTCATATTTTTCTTGATATTTTTCCATATTATTCCCCTTTCATTTTTTAATGATTATTATATTAATCATTTTATTATTTTATATTTTATTTATCAATTATTTTGCAAAAAAACTTTTATTAAATTAATATCGTCATATGTTGTAACTTTTATATTGGTATAATCTCCTGGTATCATTTTTACAATATTATTTTGTTCCAATAAAATGCAATCATCTGTAATATCTTTTGCTTTTATTTTACATTTTTCATATGCTTTAATCAGTGTTTTTTTTATAAAACACTGTGGTGTTTGCACTAACCATGTATTTTCTCTATTAGTAGTATTTTTAACTATTCCTTTTTCATCGGTTATCTTAATTGTATCTTTTGATCTCACACCCATACTTACTGCCTCATATTCTTGAATATTTTTCAGACATTCATCAATATATTTTTGTTTTATTAGTGGTCGCGCACCATCGTGAATTACTACAATTTCACCCTTAGCCTTTTTTATACAATTGTACACAGATTCTGCTCTACACTCTCCTCCATTTATTAATTGTATTTTTTTATTTCTTTTTTCTTCCATGATAATTTTTTCTATTGATTCTTTTTCTTCTTGTTTAATAGCTATAATTATATCATCTATTGCCTTATTTTCTTCAAAAGCATTTATACTATATGATAATATACTTTTCCCTTTGATTGTTTCAAAATTTTTATTTCTATTTTTTCCAAAGCGCACACTATTTCCTGCTGCTAATATAATTGCGGTAACAGGCTTATTATATATCATATTACATTCTCCTTTTTAGAATTATATGTTATGCATATATAAGTTTCATATTTTGTCCTCATTTCTTTATATGCTAGTTTGGCATTTTCTTTATTATCAAACAATCCAAAAACACAAGACCCAGAACCTGTCATAAGAGCCCCGTAATGCACCTTTATTTAATAACTCCTTTTTTATTTTTTTTATGATTTCTACCTCCTCAGTAACGTCTTCAAATGTATTGTATAAATTTTCGGCAATTATTTTAATATTATTTTCTTTTAGTGCATATTCAACTTTTTTTAAGTTTATTTCTTTTATTTCCCTTTCTTGCCCATCTAGTTTTTTAAACATTTCTTTTGTACTAAAAGAAATATTGGGCTTAATAATTAAAACATAATATTTACTATTACTATCTATTTTTTTTATAATTTCCCCTATTCCTGTAGCTTTAACTGGAATATTGTAATAACAAGGTACTACATCTGCCCCTAATTTTATTCCGATATTTCTTAATTCTTGTGAATTTAGGCTAAGATTAAATAGTTTATTCATACCTAGTATAAAAGCTGCACAATCCGTACTTCCTCCAGCTAATCCAGCTTTCATTGGTATTTTTTTATTTATTGTTACATCAATGCTTTCAATGTTTCTATATTTTTTTAATTCATAAAATGCCTTATAAATAATATTGTCTTCGTTATTTAATTGTGGAATGTTTGTTTTAATAGTAATTCCTGTTCGCTTACTTTCCTTTATATAAATTTCATCATATAAATTTATTTTTTGAAATATAGATTCTAGATTATGATAATTATCTTCTCTTTTTTCTAAAACATTTAATACCAAATTTATTTTAGCCCTTGCTTTAATATAAATTTCTTTCATTTATACCTCTTCTATTCTACAGTAACACATGCCCATACATTTATTCCATTTCCTTTACCAAATTCAGTCAGTTCTTCTCCTGTTGTAGCAGTTATTCCTATACACTCTTCTTTTATTTTTAGAATCCTAGCTATATTTTCTCTCATTTTTTCAATTTTAGGAGATATTTTAGGATTTTTACATTCTATTGAAATAGATAAATGTGTAATTTTATTTTTTAAATATTTAAGAGCTTCTTCTAAATATTTCTCACTATTTTTTATTCCCTTTGAGCACATATCATCTGAAACCTTTCCTAAAATATTTTTACAAGTTATTCCTGAAATAGCATTAGTAATAGCATGTAAAACTACATCTCCATCACTGTTAGCAACTACTGGGTATGCTCCTTCAAAAATAATTCCCCCTAAAACTAATGGTTTATTTTTATTTAAAAAATCAAATTTATGGCTATCTTGTCCTATTGCAACTTTCAAAAGTAAATCACTTCCTATTATATGTTTTTTCTTTTCATTGCTTCATCATAGAATTTTATTGCTGTCTCTGGGCTGTCTGTTCCTTCAGCATTTTTTACAGGTGCAAATTCATCTTCTCTTTTTACTCTTAAAATAACCATATTGTCTAATTTTTCAAAAGCATCGAATATAAAACTTTCAAATTTATATGCATTTGGTCCTTCTGGTGTAATTATTTCTCCCTTTTCATTCATATAACTTGCTTTTTTAAAAGCTACATGGTAAGGTAACTTGTTTGCTCCTATTTTTTCTATTCCTCTAATATTAAACATATTGCAATTTAAATGTGATTCTCCGAATGCTAATTCTCCATTGCTATCTACCATTTTTGCCATTTCTTCACTAATTTCTGTATATTCTACAACACTTGGTCTGCCATTTTTTAAGCAAAATACTCCTACTTTTTCACTTGGATTTGCTTTTACAACAGATTTTCCTGCACTCATTGCATTTTTTTCTTTTGCAAGACCAATTAATATTTCATCTGTCATTCCTGCCAAAGGATTATCAACAGGTCCTATAAATACCCACTCTATATTTCTTGTTTTCATATCTTCTACAATGCCATTTTTAAACATAGATTCAAAAACTCCTCCGTGTCCATCTGCGGCTAGTTTTACTAGTCCTTCTTCATTTAGAAGAATTTTTCCTTCTGTACTTAGCATTGGTAGCTGTCCTTGTGTAAAGAATTTAATATCATTTTTATTATAGTCAAAATAATTGTTTTTCTTAAAGAATTCTACTGTTTCTTTATTGTTTTCTTTACTTGTCATTATGTACCAAGGAATACTTACATTGTATTTTTTATTTGCATTTTTTAAAGTGTCACATAAAAGTTCAAAAATAGATTTTGCTTTTGGCGAAACACCTAATACAAATGTTCCTTTAGGTCCATTATGTCCGAAGTCTTGTTCCTTGTCCTCCTGCCATTGTAACAATTGCAAGCTTTCCATTTCTTATTTCGTTTGCACCTTTTTCAAAATAAATATTTCTTTCCTTATCTTCTATTTTTGCTTTGTCTATATATGGAATAGGATCAATCTTTACATCCTCACTTTCCATAGTTTTTCCAACATTTTCATATAATTTTTCCATTTGTGCAAAATCAATTGTTTTGATTTCTTCTAACAATGTTTTTTTCTTCTGCTCATCGAGTTTATCATAATTTACAAGTAATTGTTCTTGTCCATATTTTTGTAAAGTTTCTTGTATTTTTCTTAAATTTTCTTCCAACATTTTTCCTCCTTTATTAAAAAAGCGCTATATTTACGCGTGCAATATTTTGCTTGTCATAAATTTAGCGAATTATTTATATTGGTATATTATACTAATTTTCCAAAATAGTCAATATTATTGCACCTTATTTTATGCTTTTACATTAAGTTATAAAATTAAAAGTGTGATTTTAGCTACATATAATGTAACTTTTTCATCACACTTTAATTAATACTAAACTTTATGCCGAGTGATAACCATCAAAAATCTCTTCTATTTTGTGCTCTCCTGAAGTATTAAACATTACATCGTGGTTATCTAGTATTTCCCTTATGTTTTCATTAAAATCACTAACTGTATAGCAGTCAATTATTTTAATATTTTTTTCTCCTAAAGTTTTATCATTTTTACTAATAAATTTACTTATATTATCATTTACAAAATTAATATATTTTTCGCTTCCGTATACAATAATATCTAAATTATTCTTTTCTTCTGTTAATTCTGTTTTCAAAATTCTCTCAATACTTGATTTTCTTATATCAGTATCTTTCCAATTAATGTTTAAAATTTTTTCTTTTGATTCATTATTTATTGTTATTTTTGATAAAACTTGTTTAATATTCTTTTCTAAATTACCTTCTAAAATAGTTATAATACTTTTTTCTTGTTCTAGTTCTTTATTGATATAAGGAAGAATCATCATTGAAAAATGTATGCTGCTTATGTTAAAACCACATACTTTTCTAATTTTTAAATTCCCCATCAAATTCAACCCTCCCTAAGTTTCTACTGGTAAATTTTACCATTTATTTTTTATTTCGTCAACCTAAATCGTACTCTATAATTCGACAATTAAATTCAATGTATATTTTTAACATTTTTGCTAATAATTATTTTAGGTGGATGTTTTATGAAAGTTTTTAAAAGATTTACAATTTTGTTTTTTTTATTATTTATATATGTAACAATTTGTGCAATATCATATACCAATGCTGTTTGCAATGATATTTCTGATTCTATTTTTAGGCTTCATATTATTGCAAATAGTGATTCAGTAGAAGACCAAAACTTAAAATATATTGTTCGAGATAAAGTTTTGGAATATATGAATACATTAAACACTAATGCAAAATCTAAAGAAGAAATAATGCAAATTGCAAAAGAGCATTTGGATGATTTTAAACAAATTGCACAGACTACTATTTATGAAAATGGTTTTAATTATGAAGTAAATGTTGAAATTGGAAATTTTGAATTTCCTGTAAAAACATACGGAGACATAAGTTTTCCGGCAGGATATTATGATGCTTTAAGAATTAAAATTGGAAACAGTAGTGGTCAAAATTGGTGGTGCGTAATGTTTCCTCCGTTATGTTTTATAGATGTTTCTTCCGGAATAGTCCCAGATTCTTCTAAAGAACTTTTAGAATCTGAACTTACAGAAGATGAATATGGATTAATTTCTGGATCAGAAAATGAAACTAATGTAAAATTTAAAATTGTAGAAGTATTGCAAAACTTTAAGTTTAGTGGTATATTTATGTAAAATATAGAGTGTATTGTACACTCTTATTTTTATCATCAATATTTTGGAGGAACTAATGGAGAAGCTAGTTATAACAGGTGGTACGCCACTTAAAGGAGAAGTTACAATAATTGGAGCAAAAAATTCAGCAGTAGCTATTTTGCCTGCTACTTTACTTATAAATGGAGTTTGTACTATTAACAATATACCAAATATTTCTGATATCCAAAACTCTTGTGAAATATTGGAAAGGCTTGGTTCAAAAATAACTTGGAATGGTAAACACAGTTTAACTATAGATAATACTAATATTTCTTGTACTAATGCACCTATAGATTTAACTAGTAAGTTTAGAGCCTCTTATTATTTACTTGGAGCTATGCTTGGCAGATGTGGCTGTATAGAAGTTGGGCTACCTGGAGGATGTAATTTAGGTCCAAGACCTATAGACCAACACATAAAAGGTTTTGAAAGTTTAGGGGCAACTGTAGATTTATCTCAAGGAAAAGTTATGGCAAAAGCTAAAAAATTAGTTGGTACTACTGTTTATTTAGATATTGTATCCGTTGGTGCAACAATTAATATTATGCTTGCAAGTGTTTTAGCTGAAGGAACTACAATTATTGAGAATGCTGCTAAAGAGCCTCATATTGTTGATGTTGCAAATTTTTTAAATTCTGCTGGTGCTAACATTATTGGGGCTGGAACTGATAGCATAAAAATTACAGGTGTAAAAGAATTAAAAAAAGACATTGCATATTCTGTTGTTCCCGACCAAATAGAAGCTGGTACATTTATGTTAGCAGCTATTGCAAGCAAAGGCGATTTAATTTTAAAAAATTGTATCCCTGAACATTTAGATTGTTTAACATCAAAAATTTTGGAAATTGGTGGCAATGTGGAATACAATAACGACACTATTCACGTTTGGTATGATAAAAAAACCACCAAGGCTACTATTACAACTCTTCCATATCCTGGATTTCCTACCGATCTGCAAGCACAAATTGGAGTTGTTTTAGCACTTTCAGAAGGTACAAGTATTATAAATGAAAGTATTTGGGATTCAAGATTTCAATATACTGCCGAATTAAATAAAATGGGTGCACAAATTACTGTGCAAGGAAAATCTGCAATTTTTCAGGGAGTAGACAAGTTGTATGGTGCAAATGTATTTGCTTCTGATTTGCGTGCTGGTGCAGCACTTATTATTGCTGGAATTGTTGCTTCTCGGCACTACAGAAATTTACAATGTGCACTACATAGATAGAGGCTACGAAAACATAGAAGATAAATTTAATAGTATTGGTGCTAAAATTATAAGAATTAAAGAATAAAGGATGATTACAAATGCTAAAATGTTGTAGCTTATATAGCGGAAGCTCAGGAAATAGTTTTTTTATACAAAGTGAAAATACAAAAATTTTAATAGATGCAGGAGTTAGTTGTAAAAAGGTAGAACTTGCCTTACAAGAGCAATTTAATTTAAGTTTAGACGATATTGATGCTATTTTTGTTACTCACGAACATATAGATCATACAAAAGGCTTAAGTTTAATATCTTCTAAATATAATTTACCAATTTATGCAACTTCCGGCACTTGGAATGGCATAAATCAAAAACCTAATAAGATTTCGGAAGAAAATAAAAAAATAATTACTCTAAATAAAAGTTTTAATTTTGGAGATTTAAGGATTTTTCCTTTTCCTACTCCACACGATGCACTAGAACCTTGTGGTTATAATATTTACAATAATGGTTCTAAAATTTCAATTGCAACAGATTTAGGTCATATTGACGATACACTTTTAGATAATTTTAAAAATAGTTCTCTTTTGATGCTAGAATCTAATTATGAACCAAATATTTTAAAGGTTTCTTCTTATCCTTACCAATTAAAAACTAGAATATCTAGTAAAAATGGTCATCTTTCAAATGGAGAAGCCGGTGAAACTATTTCAAAATTAGCTGAATTCGGTTTAAAAAATGTTTTGTTAATTCATTTAAGTAAAGAAAATAATGTGCCTGAAATAGCTTATGAAACTGTTTTAGAGAAATTAAAAAATAATAATCAATCATTAGAAAATATTAATTTAAATATTGCTCCTAGAGATAATCCTAGTAAGATATTTAATATTTTATAATATTTATATACCATTTATTAAACTTTATTTACTAAATGGTATTTTTGTTATAACTTTAGAAAAAGAGCTGTTGCCCTAACAGCTCTTTTTTAGACAAGAGTTAGAAACAAAAAAATTTTTTAGAAATAAAGGTTTAATAGAGTTAAATTTTTATAGGGGGCTGTAGGGGCAAGATTATATTTGTTTCATTAACACTAGGGCATTGTTTAATAAAACTATCTTGTGGGATCCCCTACAAGATTAAAAACTATTATTAAATAGAATAATTTCTATTTTTTGAGGTTAGAAAATAAATATTAATAATATAAATTAGTATTTTATTTAATTTATATTAAAATACTTTTTTATTTTCCATATTTAATTTTTTTAATATTTTTTTTACTTGGATTTTTATAAGAACTTGTCTGACAGTAAAAAAAATTAGAATAAATAATAAGAAATAAATTTTCATTTTATCTCCATTAGTTTGAAAAAAAAATTTTTTTGACACAAAAATAATACTACAATTTCCAGTATTTGTCAATTATTTTTTTACGACAAAATATTCCAAATTACGACAGATATAAGGATTCCAATAAAATCTCCTATTAAGGCTGCCCACAAAACAAATCTAGTTTTCTTTATTTTTACTACACTCGTATACACCGCAATTGTATAAAGAGTTGTTTCTGTGGACCCCATTATAGTTGCCACAATTAATCCAATTTTACTATCTACTCCATATGTTTTCATTATATCTGTTCCTATTGCAAGTGAGGCACTTCCTGAAATTGGTCTTAAAATTGCAAGAGGCATAATTTCTTTTGGAAAACCTATAAAATTTGTTACTGGTGATATTATTTTTATAATTAAATCAATAATCCCTGAAGAGCGGAGTGCACCTATTGCAACAAATAATCCAATAAGTGTAGGAAAAATGCTAAAAACTATTTCTATACCTTCTTTTGCACCTTCTAAAAATATATCAAAGACTTGCTTTTTTTCTTTTAGTCCATACAATAAAATTATTAAAAAAATTAATGGAATTGCTAAATTCGAGCAATAATTAATTATTTTCATATGCACCTACTTCTTTTTAATAAATATTTTTGCTGCAGTTAATGCACTAAATGCTGCACAAATAGTTGCGCACCAAATAGGAACTAACATTTTTGTTGGATTTTCTGACCCTAAAGAATTTCTTATTGCAATAACAGTTGTAGGAATTATTTGTATTGATGCTGTATTTAATACAATTAATATTGCCATAGAATCAGATAATTCCTTTTTATTGTTATTTACTTTTTGCAAACTTTGCATTGCTTTTAGCCCTAAAGGAGTAGCTGCATTTCCAAGTCCCAATAAATTTGCAATTATATTCATAGATATTTGTTTATATGCTTCATCTGTTTCTTGAACATCTGGAAATAATCTTTTTAAAATTGGCTTAAAAATTTTTATTAAAATATTTACTAAATTAGTTTTCATTGCAATTTTAATAATCCCACACCACAAACACATAGTGCCAAGTAAAGTTAAGCATAAATTTACTACACTTGTTGTAGATTCAAAAATAGAATTATTTGTTTGTGGTAATGTGCCAGTAATAATGGCATAAACAAATGAAATTATTAAAAATATTGGCCAAATTTTATTTAACATATTTCTCCTAAAAAATATTAAACCTTTAAATAAATATAAAATTAATATAATATTTTTCAAATTTTATATTAATTTTTTAATGCATTTCTATTATTATTTATTTATGCTCATTTTTAATATTCATTACCAAAAAAAGGAAAATTTTCTTATTTTATTGACCACTACTGTTTTTTATGGTATTATATGTTTACACTAAAGATGTGTCGAATTTTGTATTTTTTTAGGAGGTAATAATGTTGAAATCTACAGGAATAATTAGAAGAGTTGACGAACTAGGTAGGGTTGTTATCCCAATTGAATTAAGAAATAAATTTGGAATTACAGAAAAAGATCCAATGGAAATATATGTTGATGGTACATCAATTATACTAAAAAAATTTGAACCAAACTGCATTTTCTGCAATAGTTCAAAGAAACTAATTGAATTTGAAGGAAAACAAATTTGTGAAAAATGTGCAAAAGCTATTGCAAATAAAAAATAAACCTCAAAAGGTTTATTTTTTATTTATAAAGTACTGATAAATTTCATTTTTATTAGTATTTTTATTTTTTGCTATTTTTTTAATAATTTCTTTTTTATCTAGTCCTTGTTTTTCATAATATTTATAAAGTTCGTCTAAAGTTAAATTTTCTAAAAACACTTCATTTTCATCTTTTTCTTGTGATTTTTCTACTATTAAAACAAACTCACCTTTTGGTTCTGAATAATTTTCCAGTATTTCAGATATATTTCCTCTAATAAATTCTTCGTGAATTTTTGTAATTTCTCTTGCTAAAACTATTTTTCTATCTCCTAATATTTCCTTCATTGTTTCTAATGTATTTATTAATTTATGTGGTGCTTCATAAAAAATTAATGTGCTATTTATTTTTTTTATTTTTTCTAATTTTTCTTTTTTTTCTCTTTTATTTACTGGTAAAAATCCAATAAAATGAAATTCTGTTGTATCTAATCCTGAAGAAATAATTGCGTTAATTGCTGCACAAGCCCCTGGAATAGGTATTACTTGTATATTATTTTCTATTGCATTTTTAACCATTTCTTCTCCTGGGTCAGAAATTCCTGGAGTTCCTGCATCCGATACAATTGCTATATCTTTTCCTTCTTTTAATTTTTGTATTAAAATATCAGATTTCATTTTTTCGGTTTGTTTATAATAACTAATTAATGGTTTTTTTATTTCCAAATGATTTAATAGTTTTAATGTATGTCTTGTATCTTCTGCAGCTATTAAATCTACCTCATTTAATATTTTTATTGCCCTTAATGTTATATCATCTAAATTTCCTATTGGAGTTGCAACTAAATATAATTTTCCATTCATAGAATTTACCTCTTCCTTTATTATTTTAGTGTTTTTTATTATATATTTCTAAAATCTCATCAGTATATTCTCCATTTTTTTTATAAACAATTAATGGTTTTTCTACCTTCAAAAATTTTTTTGCATTTTTTATTGCTTTTATTAATATTAAATTTGATTTTTCTCCTTCTTTAGGATAAATAAATCTTATATTTTTAGGTTCTAATTTATATTTTCGTAATAATTCTGCAATATCAATTATTCTTTCCGGTCTATGGACCATATATAATGCACCTTTATCTTTTAACATATCTTTTGCTATTGATATTATATCTTCTAAATTGCATTTTACCTCGTGTCTTGATATTATTTTTCCTTCACTTTCATTTTTCAAGCCAGATTTATCTTCTTTATATGGTGGATTTGTAACCACTGCATCAAAAGAATTTTTTTCAAGTATTTTATTTAAATTTTTAATATCTTCATTTATAATTTCTATTCTATCTTGAAGTTTGTTTAACTTAACACTTCTTGTTGCCATATCTGCCATATTTTCTTGGATTTCTACACCTATTATTTTAGTATTATTTGTTTTGCCAGATAATAAAATTGGCAATATACCAGTACCTGTACCAAAATCTATTATTTTACTGTTTTGTTTTATTTCTTTAGCAAAATCAGATAATAGTACACTATCCATCCCAAAGCAAAATTCTTTTTCATTTTGTATTATTTTTAAATTTTTAAATTCTAAATCGTCAATTCTCTCGTTTTCTTTTAATTTTATTTCCATATACCCCTCGTAACATATTTTTTCTACTAGAATATTATATAATATATTAGTTTATTTTTAAAGAGATTTTAAATGTAAATTGTACTTTGCGTGAGAAACTTTATTTTCCTCTTATAATGCTCCCGAATGTTTATTTATTTCATTTTTTGAAAAAACCCCCTTCTAAATTTTCTAAGGCATTAAAAATGCCAAGAA
>OIYS01001210.1_pt1 | contig 13930 bp, 13 predicted proteins | sample 1588271 | NCBI WGS metagenome assembly OIYS01 (sample SAMN03283286) | human gut metagenome | biome: human-associated habitat; material: feces | host: Homo sapiens | place: Peru | collected 2012
TGGAAGATGTATATACAGCAGTGAAAAGATTAGCAAGAGGAACACTATCAGATGAGGATAAACTAATAATAGAGGTAACAAATGATGGAAGAGTAGATATGGAAGATATCTATAAAATGTTAAAATACATAGCTGGAAAAATAACTGTGTTATAATAGAAAGTACAAATTAACAGATACAACTTGTTAGTTTGTACTTTTATATTATATATATATGTTTCTAGACATATTTTGTTTTTTGTTGTATAATGTACATTGTATTGATTAGGAGGAGAGAATATGGCTAGAAGGTTTATTGTTGATCGTGAGGATATAAAATATTTTTCTAAAGATGAAAATATCATGGAGATAAAAGGAAAAGAAGTAAAACATATACAAGTTTTAAGACATGATGTGGGAGATGTAATTGTTGTAAATGAGTACGTATGTAAAATTAATAAAATGCATAGTAATTATATTGAATTACAAATTATAAGTGAGGCTAAAAAACAAGGAGAACCAAATATTGATTTAACACTCTTTGCATCTGTTTTAAAGGGAGATAAAATGGAGTTTATAATTCAAAAAGCAGTTGAACTAGGAGTTAAAAATATTATTCCTTTTATTTCTAAAAATACAATAGTAAGATTGGACGAAAAAGGAAAGAATAAAAAAAGAAAAAAATATCAGGTTGTAGCAAATGAAGCGTGTAAACAATGTGGTAGGACAGATATAGTAAATATTCTTGAGATAGCAAATTTAGATGAAGGAATTCTAAATAAATTATCTGAGTATGATGCTTGTATTTTTGCTTACGAAAACGAAAAGAATAGAAGTAGTTTACATGATATACTGGAGATATCTAAAAAGAAAAATTACAAAAAAATTGCTATGATTATTGGACCAGAAGGTGGATTTACAGCTGATGAAGCTGCAGATATAAAATCAATTGATAAATGTAGATGCGTAAGTCTTGGGAGCAGGATACTTAGGGCAGAAACTGCAGTTATTAATTTAATATCAGTAATAATGTATGAGTTAGATAGTGGTAATATTGAAATATAACATATTTAGAAATTGGGGTGGTGTTTTGGAAAAAGAAGTAGTATATTCTCTAAAAAATGTGAAAAAAACATATGTAAGTGGAAGTGGAAAAACACACGCTTTAGATGGAATAAGCTTTGATATATTAAAAGGAGAAGTTGTTGTTATTCTTGGCCCTTCAGGATCACGGAAAATCTACAATGCTTAACGTTTTATCTGGAATTGATAAACCAACAAGTGGAAAAATTACATATTTTAATAAAGAAATAGGAAAACTTTCAGATAAGGAACTAACATTATATAGAAAGAATAACCTAGGTTTTATTTTTCAATCATATAATTTAATTCCAAATCTTACCATATATGAAAATATAGAGTTAGGTGCACATTTATCTTCCAATCCCCTTAATATTGATGAACTTTTAGAGATAGTTGGACTAAAAGATATGAAAAATAAATTTCCTTATCAATTATCTGGAGGCCAAATGCAAAGAGTAGCAATTGCAAGAGCAGTAGCTAAAAATCCATATGTTCTATTTTGTGATGAACCAACAGGAGCATTAGATGAAAAAATGGGAAAACAAACATTAAAATTAATACAAGATATAAATAGAAAATACAATACTACAGTAATAATTGTAACACATAATCCTTCTATTTCGTATCTTGCAAATACTGTAATAAAAATGAATAGCGGAAAGGTAGCTGACATTCATAATAATGAAAAAATAATGGATGCAGAAGAAATAAGGTGGGCATAAATGGGTTTGTTATTTTTAAATGCCTTAAAGGGATTAAAGAAAAAGAAAGTACAAATGGCAGGAATAATCTTTTGTATTATTCTTGCTACGGGAATATATACAGCGATGAGTTCTGCACTAGATAGGATGGAAGATAGGTACCATAATTATTTAAAGGAGCAAAATGTTGAAGATTTTGCATTTGTTCCTAAAATTGATTACTCTAAGGATTATACAGTAGAAGAAATTGAAAAATTAAAACAAAATGAATTAAAAGATATTCCTAAAGAACAAATGGATATAGTAAATAAATATGAAATGACAATTGGAATGGATGATTTTCCAAATTCAGATATAATATATCAATATGTAGATTATATTTTTAACTTAAACTCAGCCAATGATAATAAACTAAAAGAAAAGGTAAAACCTGCACAAGAAAAATATGATTTTAGTTATTGTAAAGAAGTAGCTAAAGTTGATAGTGAAGATAAAAAGTTATATAAAGCTATACCATATGACAAGGATAAGGAAATTAATATTCCATATTTAGTTGAAGGAAATATGCCACAAAATGATGGGGAGATAACTGTACTTTCAAGTTTTGCAAAATATAACAATATAAATGTTGGTGATAATTATAAAGTTGGAGATAAGGAATATAAAGTAGTAGGTTTTGCATATTCACCGGACCACATATTGCCAATGCTATCAATTAATAGCCCTATATTTAGTGAGAAAAATCATAATATTATGTATATGACAAATACTACATTTAATGATTTTCCTGGAATTAAAGAAGTGGCATATGTAGGTGCATTTAATGATAAAGAGAAAATTTTAGATTTTGAAGCATTAACCGATTTATTTACAAATGATGAGAATATAAGTCTAGATAGTACATCTATGATGAGACTGGCTAGAGTAAATTCACTTGAAGTTGAAATAAGTACAAATAGAATTTTTGCAAAATATTTTATGTATTTACTTCTTGGTATTTCAATATTTGTAATTGTTGTAGTTACTAAAAAGAGAATTGAAGATGAAAAATTACAAATTGGTGTCTTAAAAGCACTTGGATATAATGGGGTTAATATTGCTGTAAGTTATCTTGTTTATCCTATAACTGGAAGTATTATAGGTGGAATCCTTGGATTCTTGATAGGAGCTTTATCATCAGGGTATTTATCAAATATGTATGTAAGTTATTTTAATTTACCAATAGATGGCTATAAATTCAACATAATGTATCTTGCAGAGGATGTATTTATACCTATTTTAATACTTTCATTACTTGCCTTTTTAATTGCGTTATTTATGCTTAGAAAAACTCCACTTAAATTACTAAAAGAAGGAAGTAATTTAAAGGTTAATTTGTTTAGTAGGTTTGTAACGTTTATAACAAGAAAATTATCATTTAAGACAAGATTTAGGTACTCACTTGCTTCAAGATCAATAGGAAAATTAGTTATAGTGACACTTACATCTTTTTGTACAGGACTTCTTATTGTACTAATATTGATAGGTTTTAATATGTTCTCGTCGATGCTTGATAAAACATTTGATGGCCTTAAATTAAAAAATCAGGTCACATATATAGGTAACATGAGTGGAACTAGTGATACAGAAGACTATATTTATACAACAAATATGAATTTAAAAGAAGTAGTGGATAGTAATGGAAATTCTCATGAAATAGAAAGAAAAAAAGGCGATGATGAAAAGGAAGAAGAATACAGTATTAATGTAAATGGAATAGATAAAAATCCAAAACTTATAGAAATTAAAGATAAAAGTGGAAATAATTTATTTGAAAAATTAAATGATAATAATGACATTATAATAAACGAAAATATATCAAAAATTGCAAATGTAAATATAGGAGATACTTTAGTTCTAGAGTCAGGTGATAAAAAATTAGAATATAAAGTTGTAGCAATTAATGAATCATTTATGGGAGCTTCCGCCTATACAATTAGGTCAAACCTTGCAAAAGAATTTGAAAATGATGAAATGGTATATAACATTAAATTTACAGATGATAATAAATATTCTAGTATGTCAAATTTAACTAAGGAAGAATCTGATAAGATAGCAAATATATTAAGTATAGAAGATCTGCAAGATAATCTAAAGAATCAACTTTCTGCTTCAAATGGCTCTATATATGTTGTTATAGGTTTTGCATCTGTTATGGCTTTTGTAATAATCCTTATAATTGCAAATGTTGTAGTAGAGGAAAACAAAAAAACAATATCACTTATGAAAGTTATGGGCTATGATGATAAATCTGTAAGCTCTATTGTTTTGAATATTTATACACCATTTATAATTATTGCATACTTGTTAGCAATACCTGCTATGAAAAAATTACTTGAATTTATTGTAAGTAAACTTACAGGTAGTATGGATTTTGCAATACCAATAGAATTTTCATGGATAAAGGCATTAATAGGACTTGCTGGACTTTTAATTTCATATTTTATTGCAATATTTATATCAAGGCGTGTACTAAACAAGGTGCCACTTTCAGTTGCACTAAAAAGAGAGTAGGTGAAGTAGTTTGAATAATAATAAAAAAAATACAAATAATATTGATGAAAATAAATTGAAAAATACTAATAAGGTAATATTAAGTTTAAAAGATGTATATAAGAAGTACTATTTAGGTCAAGTGCCAACTAATGCTTTAGATGGTGTTAATTTGGATATATATGAAGGAGAAATTTTAGTTATACTTGGTCCATCTGGTTCTCGGAAAAACTACTTTATTAAATGTTCTATCTGGACTTGACAAACCGACAAGTGGGGATATAATATATAATGAAAAAGATAATATTGCAAAGTATAGTGCAAGGAAAATTACTAAATTTAGAAAGAAACATTTAGGTTTTATATTTCAAACGTATAACTTGTTAGAACATTTAAATGTAAGGGAAAACGTAATTGTCGGAAAGAAATTAGGTAGAAGTTCAGTAAGTGTCGATGAAATAATTGATATTGTTGGTCTAACACGTCATAAGAAAAAATACATGCATGAGTTATCTGGCGGTGAGCAACAAAGAGTTTCAATCGCTAGAGCTATAGCTAAAAGGCCTGAAATAATGTTTGCAGATGAACCAACAGGAGCTTTAGATGAAAAAACAGGAAAAAGGGTTTTAAAAACATTGGTTGATATAAATAAAAAATATAATACTACAATGATTATTGTAACCCATAATCCTGGAATAGCTGAACTTGCAGATAGAATAATACATGTAAACAGCGGCAAAATAGATAGACTAATTATAAATAAAGAGAAAAAAGAAGCAAAGAATATATCCTGGGGATAAAATGGAGGTTTAATGAATAATTTAAGAGCAAATGAAAATGAAAGTATGTATTTGACTGATTTGGTTATATTAAAATGTATAAAAGAAAGACTGAGGGAATTAGCTTTAGATAAAGATTTTTTAAAAATGAGAAAATATATACAGCATGGTACTACAAATTGTGTTTTACATTCTATTGCAGTTACACATTATAGTCTTATCTTTGCATCAAGACTTCACATAAAGATTGATTATAAAAAGTTAGTATATGGTGCACTACTTCATGACTACTTTCTATATGATTGGCATGACAAAGATAAAAGCCATAAATGGCATGGATTTAGACATCCAAAATTTGCTCTTAATAACGCATTAAAAAAATGGGATTTAACTGATGTTGAGCAAGATATAATAAAATGTCATATGTTTCCGCTTACCTTTTTTTCGGTACCAAAATATAAAGAGAGTCTTATAGTATGTTTGGTAGATAAAATGTGTGCTACATATGAAATTTTTGCAAAGAAAAATCCATATAAAACCATAAAGATATTATATAATATAGATAAATACATAAAATAATTAAGCCTAGGGAAATCCTAGGCTTAATTATTTCAAAAAATGCTTTGGTAAAATTTAATATTTTTATAAGTAACGTTTCTTATTACATTTAAAGTTTTTTAACCTTAAATAATTATTTTGCTAATTCTTTTATCCTTATAAGTTCGCTTACTGTAACAAATGTATAGCCCCTATTTTGTAAAGTATCAACAATTTTTGCTGCTGCTTCAACACTAGTATCAAAACTATCATGCATAAGAATTATATCATTTCCCTTAAATTTTTTCATAACATAATTATATGTCCTTTCTGCATTTTTGAATTTCCAATCAAGAGAGTCAACGCTCCAAAGAACACTAGTTAGACTATGGCTATTTAAAACATTTTTTATCTTTTTGTTCATAGAACCATAAGGAACTCTAATAATATTTGGAGATTTACCAGTTATATCTTTAATTATATTTTTTGTTTTGCTTACTTGTTCTAAAATTTCATCTTCATTGAGCTTAGTAAATAATTTATGTTCGTAACTATGTATACCTATTTCGTTTCCAGTGTCATTTTCAAATTTTAAAACCTCGGGAAATCTTTCAATTTCGCTTCCAAGAACAAAGAATGTAGCGGGTACCTCCCTTTTTTTTAATTCATCTACAAGTTTGGTGGTATACTTACTCGGTCCATCATCAAAAGTAATAGCTACAATTTTTTTATTCTTGTATTGATTAATTAAAAATTTATCATTTTCTTTAATATTTATTTCTATACTTTCATTTATTTCTTCAGGAATTGCAATTAAATTTGAATTTGAAGCATTATGCTTGCTTGACGGACCGTATTTTGCATATATTATTATCAAGGAAATAAATAATGTAATAAAAAGAAGAAACACAATTTTATATTTTTTTAATATTAATACTTTCATTATTACACCTCTATGTAATAATATGAAATATTAAAATGGGCTATGCTAAAATATGTTATTATACTTGAAAAATATATTTTTTTGTAGTAATATATGACTGTATTTAAGAGAGGATGAGATTTTTGAATAAAGATATAAAAGTTGTATTTATGGGGACACCAGATTTTGCAAAGTGTTCACTAGAAAGATTAGTTAAAAGTGGATATAACGTGGTAGGAGTATTTACAAATCCAGATAAGCCATCAGGAAGAGGCATGAAACTAAAAGCCTCAGAGGTGAAGGTATATGCAAATGAAAAAAATATACCAGTATTTCAACCTGCAAAGATAAGAAATAATCCTGAAGTTATAGAAATATTAAATAAATTACATCCAGATTTGATATGTGTTGTAGCATATGGAAAAATACTTCCAAAGGAAGTATTAGAGTATCCAAGGCTTGGATGTATAAATGTACATGGCTCTTTACTTCCAAAATATAGGGGAGCAGCTCCAATGCAATGGGCTATAATAAATGGTGAAAAGAAAACAGGAATTACTACTATGTATATGGACGAGGGAATGGATACAGGAGATATGCTTTTAAAAGAAGAGGTAGAAATTACAGATGAAGACAACTTTGAGACAATTCATGATAAGTTAAAAGAAGTAGGTGCAGATCTTTTAATAAAAACACTAAATAAAATTGAAAATGGAACAATAAAAAGGCAAAAACAATCTGATGATTTTTCCATTGCACCTTTGATAAAGAGAGAAATGACTAGGATTGATTTCAATAAAACAAGTAGAGAAATATTTAATTTTGTAAGGGGGCTTAGTCCTTTTCCTGGAACATATATGGAAGATAAAGATTTAAATAAATATAAAGTATTTAATGTAAAAATTGTAAATAATGATATTGGAGAAGAAACCAAACCAGGTACAGTTATAAAAGTTAATAAGAGTGAATTAGTTATTTCTACTAAAGATGGGGGAGTAAGCATACTTGAAATTCAGCCACCAAATTCTAAGAGAATGGATATTGTTTCATTTTTAAATGGAAATAAAATATCTGAAGGAAAAATATTTAGTTAATATGTAAAAAAGTGTGAAAAATGAAATTAAAAAATCATGTTTCACACTTTTTGCAATTGTACCTTTATAATTTCCTGCCACAATGCAAATTTACATATGTGTTTAAAATTAATGAGCTTGTACCACAATTTTATTTTTGAAATAATTACAATTGGATTTTTTTTATTATTCCAGGTTCGTAAAGAACAATAATGGAATTTTCGATAAAATCAAGAATTACATTGCTACGCTTTACTTTTAGAATCTCTTTTATAGATTCGCCGTCTTTTTTTAGTATTGTACAATTTTCATCATTTGGTTGTTGTACCAAATAGATAAACATACCAGAACTTAATTTGTATTGATCTATAATAGAGTACCAATTTTTTAATACTATGTTACAATCAGAATACTTAATAAGATTTTTTTTACCATCTTTATCATTTACTAAGGCAAAATCCTCATTTAGTGGTAATATATTAGATATCTTAACATTTTGTAATCTATTTTCTATATTAGCTTTTGTAATAAAGTGGTAACTATCATCAAAGAAGTCTTTTAAAATGAATGCATTTTGTCCAAATGCTCTTATTTCATTTGACAAGAATATTCTCTCAGATTTTTGCAAAAACGTAGGCTTTATCATAATGTCAGATTTTCCAGGCTTTTTTACAAGAGTATAAATATGTGATGTAATATATACTTTGTAATAATCTTTATCAAATTTTTCAAAGCCATATTTAATATCATGACAATATTTTGGATCAAAAGCAAACTGTCCCGTTTTAACGTTTAGTATAGTGTATGAACCATGAAAGCGAAAAGAATAAAAAACATCTTCAATGTGTTTTATTTCTTCCTCAGCACAAATATTTTTGCTTAGCGGCTTAATTTCTGAGTTTATAATTAAGGCAGGAAAAAATAAATTATTTTCGACTTTTATAAAATACACGCCATTATAATAGGATATTTTTTTGCATTTTTCATCTTGCATTGATATAACCTCACCTGTTTCCTTGGAAATAAGAAAATAGTTTCCATGTATATCACTTACAGAAAAGTAGTCATCATTTAAATCATACCAAAAGGAAAACCACTTATTATCAAATAAAGGTTCGCCATCAGATTTTTTTATCAAGGTGGATAAGCTGTCATTTCTTCTAACAATAAAACTGTTATAATTGAAATCATGCCAACTGCTATACCAGGCATTTTCGTATTTAAATAATAGACTATCTTTGTCTAATAGACTCCAAAGATTGTCCCTGTTTTCAACGAGAACTCCAGCTTTTATTATTTTATACGATTTAAACTGAAAATCTTTATAAACAGGATTAAGCGTTTCCTTACTTAAGAACGTAAATAGGTCATTACTGTCGTATGCAATAAAAAAATTATCATTAAATTTTTTTATTTTAGTTATATACATTGAATTTAGCTTCTTAATGGTTTCCATCTTTAGCATCTCCTTTATATTATGCATATTGTACTTAACTTTTAAGAATATACATAATGAATGTTCAAAAATAAATTTTACCTCCTTTTTTATATATAAATTAAAACATCCATTTGTATGTTTTCAAAAAAATTATTTCCAAGCCATTATATAATGCTATTTTTTAAATGTCAAGTGTAATTACAAATTTTAAATTTAATTGAAACTAAAAAACTTGCTATTTTTGTACATTTGTAGTAATATATATAAAAGAAAAGAGGATGTAATGGAAAAGTTAGATATAAATAATTTTACATTAAAAGAATTAGAGGAGTATGTTGTATCTTTGGGAGAAAAAAATTTTCATGCAAAGCAAATTTTTAAATGGATACACAAACTTAAAGTAATAGATTTTGATGAAATGACAGATATCTCAAAATCATTAAGAGAAAAATTAAAAGAAAATACATATATATTAACAATGAATGTAATTAAGTGCCAAATTTCACAAAAAGATGGGACAATGAAATTTTTAATAGGACTTAACGATGGATGTGCTATAGAGTCTGTATTTATGAGATATAATCATGGAAATACATTATGTGTTTCTACTCAGGTTGGCTGTAAAATGGGATGTAAATTTTGTGCGTCAACTAAAGAGGGATTTGAAAGAAGTCTTAGTGCATCTGAAATTGAAGGACAAATTTTAACTGTTGAAAGATATACGAATCAAAAGATATCAAATGTTGTATATATGGGAATAGGTGAACCTTTAGATAATTATGATAATACTGTAAAATCAATTAGAATAATTAATAATCCTCAAGGTTTAAATATAGGAGCAAGACATATAAGTTTATCAACATGCGGTTTAGTATCAAATATATATAGACTTGCAGATGAAAATATACAATGTACACTTTCTATATCACTTCATGCAACTACGGATGAAAAAAGACGTGATATTATGCCTATAGCAAATAGGTATAGCATAGATGAGTTACTTAATGCTTGCAAAGATTATATCAAAAAAACTGGTAGAAGGATAAGTTTTGAATATGCTCTTATAAGTGGGAAAAATGATAGTTATGAAGATGCATTAGCACTTGCTAAACTTCTTCGTGGAATGATTGCACATGTAAACCTTATACCTGTAAATGAAATTAAAGAAAAGGACTATAAAAAAGCAAAAGAAAAAAATGTTGAAAAATTTATGAATACATTAAATTCAATGGGAATAGTTACAACAGTAAGAAGAGAATTGGGTTCTGATATAGATGCTGCATGTGGCCAATTAAGAAAGAAATATATAGAAAATAATAATAACTATTGAAAAAAGTTTTTAATAAATGATATAATATATTAAAATAGAGGTGAAGTATGGAGTTTGTTGCAAAAACAGATGTTGGTTTAAGAAGAAGTAATAATGAAGACAGTTACTTTGCAAAAAAATATAGTGATGATGTAGCTCTATATATAGTTGCTGATGGTCTTGGTGGTTATGAGGGTGGAGAAATAGCAAGTAGGCTTTTAACGCTCAAAATGTCAAGATACTTTGAAAAACATTTAAATGATAATTTAAAAGATGAAAAATTTATATCTGAAATGTTGTTAAATTCACTTGAAAAAATAAATAACGAGATATATAAAATGGAAAAAACGAATCAAAAATATAATGGAATGGGTACAACTGTTGTTATTGTTGCAGTTATATATGAAAAGATTTATTTTTTGTCTGTGGGGGACAGTCGATTATATTTTATTGATGATAATATGAAAAGAATAAAGCAAGTAACAGAGGATGATACATATGTAAATACCCTATTAAAAACAAATGCAATAGAACAAAAAGATGTGGAAAATCATCCACAGAAACATGTTTTAACAAAGGCTATAGGTGTATTTAAAGAGGTAAATACGAAAGTAAATGTTTTAAATGAAAATAATGGATATCTTTTGCTCTGTACAGATGGACTTACAAATATGTTAGATAATAAAGCTATTTTACAGATTTTAAAGTTAAATAAGTTTGAGTATGTAGCAGATGAATATATAAAAAAAGCAAATGAAAATGGTGGAGTTGATAATACAACTGTTGTAGTAGTAAAACTATAAAGGAGAGAAAATTTTATATGGATATGATAGGTAAAATACTAGGTGGTAGATATGAAATTATAGAAAAAATTGGTGAAGGAGGAATGGCAGAGGTATATAAAGCTAAGTGTCATCTTCTGAATCGTTATGTTGCAGTTAAAATTTTAAAGCCTGAGTATTCTAAAGATGAAACTTTTGTTAAAAGATTTAGAAGAGAAGCTCAGTCTGCTGCTGCCCTTACGCATGCAAATATTGTTTCTGTATATGATGTTGGAACAGAAGGTGATATAAATTATATTGTAATGGAGCTTCTTGAATCAAAAACCTTAAAGGATTATATTGAGGAACATGGAGCAATGCCATCAGATTTAGTTTTAAAAATATCAGCTCAAATTGCGTCAGCTTTAGAAACTGCTCACAAGGCACATATCATACATAGAGATATAAAACCACAAAATATTGTTTTAAATAAAAATATGGTTGCAAAGGTTACAGACTTTGGAATAGCTAAGATTACAAATGTTCCAAGTGCTACAATTACAAGCTTTGGAAGCACTATGGGCTCTGTACATTATTTTTCACCTGAACATGCAAAAGGCGGATATACGGATGAGAAATCAGATATTTACTCATTAGGTGTAGTAATGTATGAAATGGCTACAGGTAAACTTCCTTTTGATGCAGAATCCCCTGTGTCAGTTGCATTAAAACAAATTCAAGAAGAACCTGTTGCACCGATAGAAATAAATTCAAAAGTTAGTCCTGCATTAAATCAGATAATCCTAAAGGCACTGCAAAAAAGTACTGCTCTAAGATATCAAAATGCTACTGAGCTTATTTCAGATATTTCACAGGCGTTATTAAGGCCTAATTCATTAATCTTAAGACCAGCTTCTTCAGTTGAGGCTGGAGCAACACAAGTTATTCCAATACTTGGAGAGGATGATGGCGTACCAGAGGCAGTTCCAAATTTAAGGACAAGGGAACCAAGGCGTGCAAATGTTATATCTACACGTGAAGCTATAAAAGAAGAAGTTCCTAAAGAAGATATAAATACTGATGAAAAAATAGATGAAGATTCTAAGAAAAAAGATCCAAAAACGGTAAAGAAAAAGAAAATAATAATTATTTGTATAATATCAGCAATTGTTTTGGTAGCTGCAGTAATTGGAATATTGGTATATAATAACTCGAAAAAACAATCTGAAGAAAATAAAGAAATAGAAGTGCCAAATTTAGTAGGTAGAGCATATGAAGATGTGGTAAATGAATATTCAAAACAGGGAATAGAAATAATTAAAGATAAAGTAGAATATAGTTCAGAGCAACCAGAGGGAGTTGTTATATCACAGACACCTGAAAAAGGCACAAAAACAAAAGATAAAAAAATTAAAGTAGTTGTTAGTAAAGGCCAAAAAATGGTCGAGGTGCCCGATGTTATAGGAAAAGACATTAAGGTTGCAACATATGAGTTAGAGGACACCTTAGGATTTAAAGTTGAACGTGAAGATGTTGTAAGTGAAAAGGTGGCAGCTGGGATTATTATTTCGCAAGAAAATAAAAAAGGTGAAACACTTCCATATGGTTCAACAATAAAATTACAGGTAAGTAAGGGAGATGGAAAAGAGACAGTTGTTGTTCCTAATGTTTTAGGTAAAACAGAATCTGAAGCTAAAAGTGCACTTGAGGCACTAGGTCTTGTTGTAAATGTAAAATATTCTGAAGATAAAACAAAATCAAATGGAATTGTAATAGCACAAAGTTATCCTCAAAATCAAACTCTTAAGCAAGGAACACTGGTTGATATAACTATAAATAGAATTTTACTTACAAAAACAGTTTCATTAGATTTGCAAGAATTACAAGGTGGAACAGCAAGTTCGGCAGATACTATTAATGTAAAAGTAACTGCAAGTATTGATGGAGGGGCATATAATACGGTATACAATCAATCTGTTGACCCTAGTACAAAAACGGTATCTGTTGAGATTAATGGATATAGCAATGCCACCCTTAAAGTATACTTAAATTCAAAGCAGGTAAAAGAGTTTACAGTAAGTTTTAATTAAAAATAAAAAGTACTCATATTTAAGTTGTAAAATGTATATGAGTACTTTTAAATATATAAAGAAAGATAGAGTGATATTTTGATAGCAAGAGTGAAGGAAATTGTTTTAAATGAATATATGATTGAACTTGAAGATGGTAAGGAAGTTAAGGCAAGTTTAAGAGGAAATATTAAAAAAAAGAGTGGAATATTAGTTGGAGATTTTGTTTTTGTAGTACTAACGTACGATAGGTATATGATTGAAAAAATATTACCAAGAAAGAATTCTATTATACGTCCACCTGTTGCAAACATTGATAATTTAGTTATTGTAGTATCCTTAGCTGCTCCAAGCCCTGACTTTTATCTTTTAGATAAACAAATTGTTCTTGCAATATCTAAGGGAATTTTACCAATAATCGTTATAAATAAAATTGATTTAAATATTTCAGACAAAACAAAGGAAGATTTAGAATATATAAATAATACATACGGAAAACTTGGAATATGCATTATTATGGTAAGTGCCAAAGAAAACATTGGAATTGATACTTTGAAGGAAAAATTACATGGTAAGGTATCAGCATTTTCTGGAAATTCAGGCGTTGGAAAATCGAGTATTATAAACAATATATTTGGAGTAAATACACAAACATCTGAAGTTTCAGTAAAAGCAAAGAGAGGAAGACATACAACTAAACATGTAAAAATATATAAAGAAGAAAATATGTATATATTAGATACACCAG
>OIYS01001214.1_pt1 | contig 13877 bp, 14 predicted proteins | sample 1588271 | NCBI WGS metagenome assembly OIYS01 (sample SAMN03283286) | human gut metagenome | biome: human-associated habitat; material: feces | host: Homo sapiens | place: Peru | collected 2012
AGGCTTTTTTACTATGATGTAAGAGGATTGGTTAACGTATTACTATTGGAGTTTTTATGCTCGCACGATAAAGTGTTAACTAACCTCTACATTCAATATTCGATTAAGCAAGTTGAGTTTATTACTCGTATAAAGAACCAAAATGAAAATTTGTAGAAGAGTTAGATCCAATCATTAAATTATTTATTTTAGAAGGAGGAAGTTATGAAATATGGAGTTGGAATTGATATTTCAAAAGGTAAAAGTACAATAGCTATTTTAAGTATTGAAGGAGAAGTAATTAAAGAACCTTTTGAATTTAGTCATAGTCAAAATGATTTAGATAATTTAGACTTATTATTAAATCAATATTTAAAAGAAGATTTAAAAATTATTATGGAAGAAACAGGAACTTATCATTTACCAGTATTGTCTTATCTACTTGAGAAAGGTTATTGTGTAATTGCTGAAAATGCTTTTAGAATTAAGAAATATTTAGATCGTGGATTAAGAAAGGCAAAGACGGATAAAAAAGATTCATTAAAATTAGCTGAATATGCCTGTGATAATTGGTACAAGTTAAAGATGCCTATTATAGAAGATAGTAAATATAAGAATTTAAGATTTTTATCAAGGCAATATTTTGCTTTTAATAGTATTAAAGTACAACAAAAAGTAAATTTTTCTAATTTAACAGACATGTTATTCCCAGGATATTATGGATTATTAGATGAAAATAATTATATTCTAGGTTTAAAAGTATTTCAAAAATATTCTTTAGAAACAATCAAGAATAAAAAGTTAGAAACATTTATAAATGAAGTTGATAAGATTGCACAAAAAATAGGACATAAAAGAGCTGGTATTACATTTGCCAAAAAAGTTTACGAACTAGCAAGGCAATCAGTTCCATCATGTCCATCTTCTGAATATACACAATTAATTATAGATAATTGTGTAGTTGCTTTAATTCAATCAATTGAAACAACTAAAGAAATTATATCAAAGATGCAAGAAATTGCCAATACATTACCAGAATATGAAACTGTAAGGAGTATGCCAGGAGCTGGTCCAAGACTTGCACCACTTTTAATTGCTGAAATTGGGGATGTTAGAAAATTTAAAGATTCTAGTAGTTTGATTGCTTACGCAGGAATAGACGCACCACCATATCAATCGGGACAATTTGAAGCAACAAATAGACATATATCTAAACGTGGTAATAAATATTTAAGAAAAACTGGTTATGAAGTAATGAAAGCAATCAAATCTTTTTATAGTATTGGTAATGAATTCTATGATTATATGTTAAAGAAAGAATCTGAAGGCAAAAAGAAAAAAGTCGCTAAAATAGCAGCTTTAAATAAGTTTCTAAGGCAATATTATGCCAAGTTAATTAAGTTATACAATTAAAAAAATTTTAACCTTTATTAAGGGGTTTTTGGCGTGCAATAATTTTACAAATCAAAAAAATTTAAATTATTTATAAAAAACTATTGATTTATATTAGCAAGTTTTTTATTTCTTCTAGATAATAATGAATTGTGTGCTTAACAAACTTATATTCATTTGCTTTAATACAGGTGACAAAAGTTTATTTAAATTAACTACCTTTTTTTCGATATCCTGAACAGACTTTTGCGGTTCTAAACTAAATTCAAGCTGGCAGCCGGGTTCTAAGGTAATAGTGTCATGACCTTGCTTAAGTCCGATTATATTGTATGAATCGGTAATATAATCCCAATTTTCGCGTTTGGCAAAAGTTCGTAACAAATTACAAATGCCATATTCAGAATAATAATCTGTCGCCAAACCGGTTTGGGATTTTATTGGTAGACGTTCATATTCTAATCCTATTTTAAAATCCGATTTCGTTTTACAGCCGGATGTATAAATTTCGCGAATATCTTGAAACTCAAGGCGTTTTTCTGTTTTTGTAATACTCAAGAGAACCTCCGTAGATTAATTATAACACTAATTGAAAATATCAGAAAAATTTTAATAATAATATTAGTCTGGTTGTGGTATTATAATAGGTAAGATGAACTATTTTGAACGCGCTAAATATTTTAAAACTAAAAAAAGATTAGGACAAAACTTCCTTATTAATGGAGAAGTTATCCAAAACATTATTGAATACGCTGGTATTCAACCAACAGACACAGTTGTAGAAATTGGTCCCGGAGTTGGTTTTGTTACAGAACAATTAGTAAAACATGCTAAAAAAGTTATCGCAATTGAACTGGATGAAGAAGCAATACATGAATTAAAAAAACTTGATGCGCCTAATTTAACAATTATCCATAAGGATATTCTAAAAACAGATTTATCTGAATTATGTGATGAAAAAATCAAGGTAGTTGCCAATATTCCATACTATATCACAAGCCCGATTATCGCACACTTACTCGGTGAAATAGACGATTTGCATAATAAAAACAGAGAAAAAATAACTGATATCTTACTGATGGTTCAAGAAGAAGTCGCAAGAAGAATGGTTGCAAATGAAAATTCTCCGTCAAAACAATACGGATTGTTAACATTATTATCTCAATTTTGGGCAGAAGTTGAAATAAAAGAATTAGTCGGCAGACGTTCGTTCTTTCCGGCTCCTAAAGTTAATTCGGCTTTGGTAAGTTTAAAGGTAAGAAAAACTCCACTACTAGAACTTAGCGATTACACACACTTTAGAAGAACAGTTAAAGCTGCATTTTCACAACGTCGTAAAAATCTTAAAAACTGTTTGCTGAGTGGTGGTTTTTCGAAGGAAAATATCCAAAAAGTAATGAGTGAGCTTGGATTGGATGAAAATATCAGAGGCGAAAAACTTTCTCTTGAAATGTTTGGAAAATTATCAGAAGGTTTATTAAAATGCACCAAGTGAAAATTCAATGTCCTGCCAAAATAAACTTAACTCTAAAAATAACAGGAAAACGTCCTGACGGATTTCATAACATTGAAAGTATTATGCAAACAATAAGCTTGTATGACTATTTAAGTATTAAGCTTGAAAAGGCAGATTCTTTAAATATATCTCTTGCCGGTAATAGCAATGAAATTCCGTATAATGAAAAAAATTTGGTATATAAAGCTGCAAAATTATTTTTTGACAATTACGAAAACAACAACTACAACGTAGAAGTTTATATTGACAAAAGTATTCCAGTATCAGCAGGACTTGCCGGAGGAAGTACAAATGCTGCTGGCATGTTGTTCGGATTAAACCACTTGTTGAATAACCCGCTATCAAAAACGGAAATACATTCACTTGCTGCTCAACTCGGTTCTGACCTTAATTTCTGTTTGGAGGGCGGAAAGCAAATGACGAGCGGGCGTGGTGAGGTTTTAACTCCTATGAAATTTGAAAAGTTCAATGTGTCCTTAATTAAGCCACTAGACTTAGGTATAAGTGCCAAAGAGGCTTATACAAGATTCGCAGAACGAAATTCCGCCAAAGATATAGGACGCGAAAATTTTGTAAATGACTTGGAGTGGGGAGTAATTAACGATTATACACAATTACGATACATAAAAGAACAATACCCAAATTCTGTAATGTCAGGCTCCGGCTCAACTTATTATCTTGTTGATGAAAATTTTGCGCAAGAAAACGGATACTGGGTAAAAAATGGTCTGGAAAGTATTCCAAGTGGTGTTTGTGTCGTCGATTAAAGTTCTTACTTATGATAAGTTTCGTTTCTCATTATTTTGAATGCTCTATAAATTTGTTCAATGAGGAGAAGTCTTGCAAACTGATGTAAAAAAGTCATCTTTGAAATGCTCATTTTATAGTTCGCTCTAGCTGAAACTTTTGGAGAAATTCCACAAGAAGAGCCTATTACAAATATAACCTCACTAATACCATCATTAATCAATGTTTCCAACTTCTCGGAAAATTCCTCGGAAGACAATTGTTTCCCTTTTATTTCCATTGTTATAACGTATGATTGAGGTTTGATATGTGCTAAAATTTTATCGCCCTCTTCATCCAGAATTCGGGAGGTTAAATTTTCATCTTTAATTTCTATCGGTTGTAACTCAATAACCTCCAACGGAACATATGGAGTGAGTCGTTTTGAAAATTCATCAATACCTTCTTTTAAAAACTTTTCTTTGATTTTGCCAAGAGCTATAATTTTAATTTTCATTATTATCACCTGCAATATAAACACTTTGAGAAGGGAACGCAAATTCTATACCTTCTTCGCGGAATTTTTTTATAACTTCCATCAAAAATTTTTCTTTAATTTTCAAATATTTAGGAAATAACTTTGTTTTGGCATACGCATTAACTCTTATGTTAATGGAACTGTCATCGAATTTATCAAGATTAACGATATAATCCTTCGAGATATCATCGTGAGCGGCTAAAATTTCTTCCAAAATTTTTATAGCTCGTTCAATTTTTTCATTACTTGTGTCATAAGTTATGCCAAATGTTTCAAAAATTCTTCTTCTATGCGCCGCAGAAACATTTATTATCGCTCCGCTTGCGACAGAACTGTTTGGGATAATAGTAAGTGCATTGTCTAATGTTCTTATTTTAGTTGAGCGCATATTTATATCTTCAACGGTACCTTCATACTCACCGAATTTTATATAATCCCCAACCTGAAATGATTTGTCAGATACTATAGAAATAGTTCCAAATATATTTGCAAGAGCTGCGTTTGCCGCAAAACCTACTGCCAAACCGGTAATCCCGAAACCTGCTATCAAGGATGATACAGAATATCCGTGAGTTTGTAAAAACGACGCTAATATTACAAAAAATATCGTAAATTTTAATATTCTGTTAATTGGTGGGATTATTTTTACCATTTGAGAGTGGCTATTTGCCGTAATAATTTTATTTTTTAATCTTGCTTCAAGAATGTCTAAAAATTTGCAAATAACTGTAAGAACAATTAAATTAATAGCTATTTCTACAATAAAACCAAAATTTATATCCTTTAAAACTTCACTTATTCTATGAAAATATCTGATAAAATCACTTAGCATATGTTATCCCTTTCAAATTTTTCTTAATTATACCATAGATGACAAAATACAAAATGTTTAATTTAATAAACAAATGGGCTATGTTCATTTGCATAAACAAATTCACAATCATCGTTTATAAGATTTTCAAAAACTCGTAAAACTTGAATTTCACTCTCAAAATGACCTACATCAAAAACAACAATAGGGCTATCTAAAGCCGTATGGAACTTTAAATCTCCTGTAACAAGAGCGTTTGCTCCATGGTTATAAGCTTCCTGTATAAATTCGGTACCACTTCCCGCGCAAAAAGCTATTTTTTCTAAAGTTTTAATATTTTTATTATTAACATAGCGCATATTGGGAGAAATTTGTTTTAACAGTTTTGCAAATTCGACAACAGTTGTATTTGTATTGATAAGTCTTAAAAATCCATCTGCAATAATTTCTTGAGAATTGAAACCAATATTTTTAATAAGGGTATCAGTTGTCCCACCGTTTGCAATATCAAGATTTGTATGCGCACAATACATATTGATGTTTTTATACTTTAAAGGAACTTCGAAAAGCGGATGGTGAGAAATTATCATGTCGCAATTCTGCTCACATGCCTGTTTAAAAACAGAGTCAGTTATTGTAAGTGTAAGCATAATTTTCTTAACCTCTTTTTGGTGCGTTTCTACAAGCCACCCTGAACAATCCCAAGGTTCAGCAGTATTTAACGGTGCAAAACATTCTATTCGTTTGGTAATTTGGTACTTATCCATAAATTACCTCTAAAATTTTAGAGGCAATTTCAGTTTTTGTAGCTCTTGCGACAGTAATAAGCGTTCCATCTTTTTTTAGGATAGAAACCTCGTTATAGTCGCTGGAGAAGCCTATATCTTTTCTTGAAATATCGTTTGCCACAAGAAAATCACAACCTTTTCTTGTGATTTTTTCTTTTGCATTTTGCAACAAGTTTTCACTTTCGGCACAAAATCCGACAATAACAGGCTTATTCCCGCTCTTTCTTTGACACAAATTCTTCAAAATATCTGGGTTTTTTACAAGTTGAACAGAAATTTCGTCTTGTTCAGTTTTTTTCATTTTGTGGTTAATTATCTCTTTTGCACGGTAATCAGCTACAGCTGCCGCCATTATTATACAAGTAGCTCCATCAAACTCTTTGTTAACAGCCTCTTCCATTTCTTGTGCAGATTTTACTTTAACAACTCGGTACGGCTTTTGAGTTTCAATAGTTGATACCAGAATAACATCTGCGCCTTGTGAGTATGCGCAATCGGCAAGAGCAACCCCCATTTTTCCAGAAGAATAATTTGAAATATATCTTACAGAATCAATTTCCTCAATTGTTCCGCCTGCAGTAATAACTATTTTTTGCCCAATAAGTTTTTTCCCTGTATTTAAAATTTTAACGGTAGCCTCAAAAATTGTATTCAAATCACACAATCTGCCTTTTCCATCTGTTCCACAAGCCAAAAATCCACTTTCAGGTTCTAAAATTTGGTAGCCTGAATTTTTTAATTTCTGAATGTTTTCTTGAACAAAACAGTTTTCCCACATGCCGGTATTCATAGCAGGTGCAAGAAGAATTGGCTTTTTAAAAGCACAGGCAATTGAGGTTAGCAAGTTATCGCAAATTCCGTTTGCAAGTTTTCCGATAGTATTTGCTGTTGCCGGAGCAATTACCATTACATCAGCTTCATCAGCATAAGAAATATGTTCCGGTTTAAATTGCGCAATGTTAAATTCGTCAACTCCAACGTCATTTTGACTTAATGTTTGGAGGGTTAGTTTTGAAACAAAGTTAAGAGCATTGGGCGTACAAACGACGCGAACGGATGCATTTTGTCGCTTGAACATTCTGATTAACTCACAAATTTTATATGCTGCTATACCGGCAGTTATCCCGATTAAAACTTTTTTCCCGCTTAACATTTTTGTTCTCCGGTTATTATTTTTTCTAATGTATTAACTGCATCTTCAAGGTTGTCATTTACAACTTTATAATCATATTGTTTAGCAAGTTCCAGTTCGGCTTTAACTTCATTCAATCTTTTTTGAATAGTTTCTTCATCTTCGGTATGTCGACCGCGAAGTCGTTGTTCAAGTGCTTCTAAAGATGGTGGAGCTATAAATATCAATACCGCTTCAGGCATTTGTTTTTTTACTTGTAGAGCCCCTTTTGTTTCTATCTCCAAGATTATATCTTTGCCTTCTTCAAGGCATTGTTTAATATATTTTCTTTTTGTTCCATAGAAGTTACCGGCAAACTCTGCCCATTCTAAGAATTTATCATTTTCAATACATTCTTTAAATTTTTCTTTCGACAAGAAAAAGTAATTTATACCATCAACTTCTCCCTCACGGGGCTTTCTTGTTGTGCACGAAATCGACAGCATAAAAGACGGGTTTCTGCTTAAAAAAGCTTTTAAAACAGTACCTTTTCCGACGCCAGATGATCCTGATATTACGAATAATTTTTTGCTCAAATTTTTGTTCATACTATAATTATACAATGAATATTTTATATGAAAATTTCTTGGCAAAATTTTTGAAAAAACTTAATACAATATCTGACATCCCTAAATTAGCAAAAGAATTCACAACAGAGCTTGCAGAAGAACTGTCAGCCCAATATTGTTCTATCTATATTAACACTCAAGATATAGAAAAGACAGCACTTTTCAAATCTTTTCATGTAAAACCTTTTAAAAATGAGATAAAAAACAAAGCCCATAAAATCTACACAATAGGAACAGATTTATTTAATGACGGTTACGAAACAACCGAAATTATTGACCTGTTGGAAAAACTCTCAAATGATAAAACTATCGTTTTGCCTATAACCATAGGCGAAAATCTAGTCGGATTTGCAACTATTATATTCGAAAACTCTGCTAAAGACGTCATAAACATTATTAATATTGCTATGGAGTATTTCAATTCAAGACTTGAAGTTTTATCACTAAAAAATGCACTAGAAGAAACTAATAAGCAAAAAATCCACTTTTTAGCAAGCATTTCACATGAATATAAAACTCCACTAAACTCAATAATCGGATTTTCAGACATTCTTAAACCCAAAATTTTTGGAACACCTGAATATAAATACATAGACAACATTTCTAAAAGCTCAAGATTTTTATTAAGCCTTATTCAGGATATTTTGGATGTATCAAGAGCAGAATTTAAAACTCTTGAATTGTCATACTCTAAAATCCGTCCAAAATCCATTATTGAAAATATTATCTTAAGTTTTGAAGAAACAATAAAAAAGAAGAACGTTAAAATGTTATATACCTTGATGGATGTTGAGATAACTGCAGATTTACGTCGTTTTCAGCAACTGATTTATAATCTCATCTCAAATGCCATCAAGTTTAATAAAGTCAATGGAACAATTACAATTGTTACTTATATAGATGAAAAACAAAATTTTGTATTTGAAATAAAGGATACCGGCGATGGAATTCGCAAAAAAGATTACAATCTTATTTTTAATTTTTTCTCACAAGTAAATCGAGATTTATTGAAAAGACAACAGGGTTCCGGAATCGGGCTTGCTTTATGCAAAATGATTATTAATGCCCATAAGGGGAGTATCGGTTTTAAATCTAAACTAAAATCAGGTAGTACTTTCTGGTTTAAACTACCAATGAATGGGGCTCCTACAGATAAATAAAGCACCGTTAGTCCTTTTTAATATGCTAAAATCAGACTTTTATACACCATCTTGTAAAATTTTGTTACAAATATAGCAAAAACATTTTTTTAGGAGTATTGTACATACATTACATATCTGATGGAGATGTTAGTAGATGAGAATAAACAGCGTAAACAGTTATAGCAGCCCGATAAATTTCGGATATAACAAAGAGTTAAATGACAAGGTTAATGACAAATTAAAACATGCTAAAGGGAATAAACTCGCAGCGAATGTTTTACTTAAGTCAAATGAATATTGTAACAATATGGAGGATATCATTCGTTCTACCCAAAAAGAAAAAAATCCATTACTTGAGGGGTATGCTAAAGATATATTCCTACAGTTAAAACCGGTAGTTACAGACATCATTGACGAAAGATTTCCTGAACTGAATTACAGAAAAACGGAAATGGATGGTTATAAGAAAGAAATAAAAACAAAAAAAATTAAAGATGATTTTCATTGGCTAAAGTCTATATCTGAATCACTAATGAGTGACGAAGAATTTAAACAAGTATTCCAAGAAGCCAATAAAATGCCTCCTGAAGATGCCGTTGTCAAAATAGAGTTTAAAAAAGCAGATGAAGATGACTCTAAAAAAATCGACCCGAACAGTGAAGAGGGTAAATATATAGATCAATACAAATCAAAGAAAAAAGATAAACCGCACCCTGGAGAAAAATATGTAGAAAAATTTGTTCCTAACGAATACACTCCGACAGGATTTTCAAGTCTAGGCGGCATGGATGAATTAAAAGATATATTGGTTGATAAAGTTATCTACCCGTTAAACCATCCGGAAGAAGCTAAGTTAGACGAAATTGAATACGGGAAAAAAGCCCCTCGCGGAGAATTGTTATACGGACCTCCGGGGTGTGGTAAGACTGCTATTATACAAGCATTATCTGCTGAAAGCGGAATTCCTTTGTATAGCTTAAAAATAGCTAAAGCAGGTTCAGAGTATGTAAATAAAAGTGCTACTAACGTTCAATCTGCATACGACTATGCCGCTAAAGTAGCTAATGATACAGGAAAACCGGTATTCTTGCTTATGGACGAAATGGAGTCAATGACAAGACGCCGTAAAGGTGACGATAATGGAGTCGAAGATGCGAAACTTGTTAGTACATTATTACAAATCATTGAAGAAGCCCGAAGCAAAAATGTTTACATTCTAGGTGCAACAAACTGCTTTGACCAACTTGACGATGCTATCAAGAGCAGATTTGAAGACAAAATCTACATCGGCTTACCTGATGATAAAACAAGGAAGGAAGTTTTAAAGGTTCTTTTGAATAAAAGAACCAAAGGTATACCTTTGGCAAAAAATGACGAAGAACTTGACAAAGTAGTAAAATTAACTAAAGGTTTTTCAAATAGAGATTTAACCATTTTGACAGATAAAGCAGCTCTTATTGCAAGAAAAGACAACAGACGTGATATGCTTGCATCTGACTTTAACACACCTGTTGCAGAAAATCAAAATATGAAGGTTAAAGAAGAATACTACCAATCAAAACAAAATAGACCATCAATCGGATTTTCAGGTTCTTCTACAGCAAATGCAACAGTAAAAACAAATAAAAGTTTAAACTATATTGGTTAAACAAAATAAGAATATAAAGAAATCCCCCTTTTTACAAAGGGGGATTTTTATATAGAGAAAGGGGGATAATTATTGGGATAATTTATTTTTTTGCTTGAGCTTTATTTATAGCATTTTGTGCATCTTGAGCACTGTCGTATTTGCCGGTACCAGGAACTTGTTTCCCGTCAGTACAGTAAACAACAATCCATTTTCCGTTACGTTTAACTCTTGCGTATTTTCTGTCACCGGTACCTCTGACAACTCTTGCATCTGCAAAACCTTTCTTAGCTTTTTCTGCTGCATTGTCTGCCAAATGAACAGTTCCACCTTTTAAGTCAATTGATTCTGCAAGTTCTCTATGTTGTCTATCAACATTCTTGATTGCAAACTCACCGGCACTCAATTTCTTCTGCAATTCTTTGAACATTGGAGTACCTTTTTTGATTGGTTTACCATCAGCATCAACATAAAGTTGGGCGTAATGGTAAGGTCCACCACCTTTAATGATAGGAATTTTCTTACCGGTTGCAGGAAGTTCTTGAGGCTTCATACAAGGTGGATCACATTCTTCTTCCGGTTGAACCTGTGGAGTTTCTTGAACCGGATTTTCTGGTTTTACAGGCTCTTCAGGTTTTTCAGGTTCTTGCTGAACCGGTGGGGTTTCTTCCGGCTTTTCAGCTTGTTCCGGTTGTTTAAATGCATCGTAAGCTTCTAACCTATGATTTGTTTTAGCATCTTTGTCTTTTACAAAAGCTGCACCGATTAACATACCGGCTGCCCCTAAAATTTGACCTAAATGGTTATGAGCTACAGCTTTTGCAGCAGCATCTGCATTTGCACCGCTACAACCACCTGTTGCGGCTGCATCGGCAGTAGCGACAGCAGTTGCGGTAGCGCCACCAAATACACCGGCAGCTACGGCACCGCCAGCCATTAAGCTACGATATAACCAAGTTCTATCCTTTTTATAAGCCAAACCTGCTGTTTTTACGGCATCTTTTTCTGCATTTTTGCTGATACCACGTTCTTGTGCATGTTCAGCTCTGTCTTTTAGTGTCAAACGATATGCGCTTGTATCTTGAACCATTTCAGCTTTATATTTGTCTGGGTCTAAGATATATGCACCGTTTTTATCTTTTACTAGCTGTCCGTTTTTATCCTGTAAATAATATTTTTCAGGATTTTGGTTAATCATACCAAGAACTTTTTTGTTTTTGATTAATGTAACATTGTAAAGTTTTTCAGCACCTTGCTCTTTTAATGTTTGCTTAAATGCTTTATATTGTTCTTCGTTTGTGAATGGAATAGTCACTTTAGCTTTTGCTTGTTCCATTTCGTTTTTAACTTGATATTTTGCAAGTTCTTCTGCTTGCGCTACGGTATATTTTCGATAACCGCCTTCAGTTTTTTGAGTAAGCAAATAGTTTTCCAACTCAACTTGACGAGCGGCTCTTGCTTCCTTACTGTTAAAAAAATCACCAATCTTTTTTGCATCTTCAGGTTTTACTGTAGATACGTCTTTGTCCGCCATAAAAATAGGAGTTTTTGTTTCCTGCTTAACTGTTGGCTGTGGATTTACCGCTTTAGACTGTAAATTTTGTTTTACCAACAATTCATCAGCACCAATTCTGTCTGCCATAATCCCTTGTCCTTTCCCCGTTTTAAATTACTTAATTTATCCCTGTACACTTATAAACAATTTTTGCATTCAAAAATTGCCTTTTGGATAAAGGGAAAAAACACGACTTTGACTAAAATCGTTTAATAATGGGCTTTTTCAGGCACCACCTTGCGTTAACATTTCTTAACAAATATATTTTAAAGCACCCTTTAGGCGAATAAGTTTTTGTTTTGAAGTTCCGATACCGGTTAGAAGCATCGTAGACTTTTTATTCGTTTTTTCATCTTCAATATTATACCTGTCATACAATCTTTCAGATAGCTCAAAACCAGACATATTAGGAACTTTCACCAATATTTTAGTGATATCATCCCCAAAGAAACGACAATTCTGACACTCTTTTTTGAGATTTTCAATATCGCTAATTAAGGTTTCAATCTTTTTTCTGCCACGCTTTGAATTAAGAAACTTAATATTAGCTTCAATCGATGCCAATATAGGATAAGACGGAGATGTTGTGGAAATAAGTTTAAGCGCACTATTCAGGTCACAATCACTATTTGTGTGAACCAAAGCTGTCGGGTTCAGTCCTCCGGCGGTTTTATGCAGCGATTGAACCGTAAAATCAGCAATATTTACAGCACTTTGCGGCAACTTATCAGAAAACGGATACAAAGCGCCATGCGCCTCATCTACAATCAGGTAAACTCCATATTTTTGGCAAAGCTCTTTTATATCTTGAATTGGAGAAACAATCCCCTCATAACTTGGAGAAGTTATAATTACAGCTGAAATATTATTATTCTTAAGATATTGTTCTAAAATTTCAGGCGTAGTTTGTTCCGGAACATCCCATTCATCATTTATTTTCAAATCATAGTAGACAGGAACAGCACCTGCAAGTTTAACAGCATTATGATGACAAGAATGAGCATCTCGCCACAACAAAACTTTTTCACCAGTCTTAACACATGCCAAAACCGAAGCAATTATTCCACTAGAAGAACCGTTTGTTAAAAACTTAGTAGTCTTTGTCCCATAAATTTTTGTAGTCTCTAATTCAGCCTCTTCAAGCGCCTGTTCCGGATTGTGGCATTCGGTTTCTGAAATATCATATTTATATAAGTTTCTCAACTTATGGAATATAAAATACTCCTGAGAATGTGACGGAGTTGTAAAAAGCGACTTTCTACAACTTTTTCTAAGTAAACTAACCAGCCCCAAATTACACCTACTTGTTATTAATTTCAATACTTCTCTTAGTGCAATACTGGATTAAAGTCATTCTGTCCTTATTTTCATTGAATAAAAAACGACCGGAATGTGTATATGCACCATCTTCCCCTTTTTCAATTCTGATAGGCAAATAAGTACAAGTAACACTCATATCTTCCGTTAAAGGAAGAGTAACTTGGTATTTCCCTTCAATGTCCATATTCTCAGAAGTCTTAAATTTCATACCACCTGCTGAAATATCAAGAGTTGTAATTTTGTAGGAAGAACCTGATTCAGACTTAACTTCAAGTTCATGCATAAATTTGATACGCGTAAACTTTCTTCTTTGCAAGAATTTATGACGAGCAGGACTTGCGATTTTAAGAGTTTTGTCAGCAATATCTTTTGCATAAGATTCAAAATACAAGGTACCATGAGCAGTATTCGTATAAAACTCGCAATAGTTATTTTTCAAAATACCGTCAGAATCGTAATCCAACTCTAAAGTAAACCCGTTATCTGCAACCTCAGTAACGGTACCTTTGTTGGCGCATTTGAAATTTGCCGGAACCATAGTAATACGTTGACCTTTTTCTATTAACTCTCTCATCTGCTTAACCTCTCAAATAATCTCTCTTGCCCATATTATACATTATTCTTGTGTTTTTTACAAGATGTTATTCAAGTTCAAGCAATGAGATTTTTATGTTCATTTTCAAATGCATGGTGGCGAAAAACGTAAGCGATTTCCACCGTTTCACTGTTTTACACAAACATGTCAT
>OIYS01001215.1_pt1 | contig 13857 bp, 14 predicted proteins | sample 1588271 | NCBI WGS metagenome assembly OIYS01 (sample SAMN03283286) | human gut metagenome | biome: human-associated habitat; material: feces | host: Homo sapiens | place: Peru | collected 2012
CGTCCCAGCAAAGCCGAAACCTCGGAGCCTGCCTGCGTGAAACGGAAAATGTTATCAATAAACAAAAGCACATCCTGTTTAGAAAAATCTCTAAAATATTCAGCAGCAGTCAAAGCAGAAAGTCCAACTCTCATTCTGGCTCCAGGCGGCTCATTCATCTGACCGTAAATCAATGCTACTTTATCGATTACGTTAGACTCTTTCATTTCGTTCCAAAGGTCATTACCTTCACGAGTTCTTTCACCAACACCACCAAATACAGATACACCGGAGTGTTCTTGAGCAATGTTGTGAATTAATTCCATAATCAAAACTGTTTTACCAACACCAGCACCACCGAACAAACCGATTTTACCACCTTTTTGGTATGGTTGTAACAAGTCAATCGCCTTAATACCTGTTTCCAAAATTTCAATATCAGTATTTTGATCAACAAGTTTAGGGGATTCTCTGTGAATCGGTAAATAAGTATCTGTTTCAACAGGTCCCATTTTATCAACAGGTTCACCGATAACATTAAGAATTCTACCCAAAATAGGTTTACCTACAGGGATTTTGATAGGTTCATTAGTATTAAGAACCTTCATGCCTCTTTTTAAACCGTCAGTAGATGACATAGCAACAGTTCTCACCTTGTTAGAACCAAGCATTTGTTGAACTTCTGCAACAATGTAGCTGCCATCTTCTTTTTCAATATGTAATGCGGTATAGATTTCAGGCAATTCACCTTGTTGAAACTCAACGTCAATTACCGGTCCGATAATCTTAGTGATAAGCCCTTCGTTCTTGTTTAAAGTCTCCATATACACAACTCTCCTTTAATAAACACATGTTACAACAAGAATTTTTTTTTCGCAAGGTTTATTTCACATGCCCGTTTTAAAGGAGCAACGAAACATAGTGTTGACAGGTTTATTTGCAGGAAGTAAACTGGTTATATGGAAGTAAAAGTTATAGGTGCCGGACTTGCCGGCTCGGAAGCTGCTTTACAGCTTGCAAAAAGAGGAATAAAAGTAAAATTATACGAAATGCGCCCTAAAAAATCTACAGGCGCACACGTAACAGAAAAGTTTGCAGAATTTGTTTGTTCAAACAGTTTAGGGGCAGCCAATTGCTCAAATGCATCAGGACTTCTAAAAAAAGAAATGCAAATTCTCGGTGGAGAATTAATAAATATCGCCTTTGAAAATTCTGTTCCGGCAGGCGGAGCTCTTGCAATTGACAGAGAAGGTTTTTCACAAAAGGTTACCGATATAATTAATGCAAACGAAAATATTGAAGTCATCCGAGAAGAAATTACAGAAATTCCTGACGGGATTGTCATTATGGCATCAGGCCCTTTAACCAGTGAACCTCTGGCTAATGCCATTAAAGACTTTACACAAAGTGAACATTTACATTTCTTTGATGCAATAGCGCCTATCGTTGAAGTAGATAGTATTGATTTTGAAAAAGCTTTTTACGCAAGTCGTTATGACAAAGGAGAAGCTTCCTACATCAATTGTCCAATGAACAAAGAAGAATATGCAAAATTTTATGACATTCTTATAAATGCTCCTAAAATAGAGTTGAAAGAATTTGAAAAAGGAGCAAAATTCTTTGAAAGCTGTTTGCCGATAGAAGTTCTTGCCTCAAGAGGAGTAGACACCTTAAGATTTGGTCCAATGAAGCCGGTTGGCTTGATTGATAAAAGGACAGGAATAGAAAACTATGCCGTAGTCCAATTAAGACAAGACAATTCCGCAAAAACTCTTTATAATCTGGTAGGATTTCAAACAAATTTGAAATGGGGAGCGCAAAAAGAACTTTTACATTCAATCCCAGGACTTGAAAATGCAAATATCGTAAGATATGGCGTTATGCACAGAAATACTTTTATCAATTCTCCAAGACTATTAAACGCAACTTTGCAAACAAGGAAACGCCCGACATTATTTTTTGCAGGACAAATTACCGGAACAGAAGGGTATACAGAATCCATCGCAAGCGGTTTATTAGCGGGAATTAATGCTGCAAGATATATCAATGGAGAAAAGTTGATTGAATTACCAAAAGAAACAATTCTCGGTGCTTTAACTCACTATATATCAGATGAAGAGCATACAAAATTCCAGCCAATCAACTCAAACTGGGGATTAGTTCCGCCCGTAGAATTACCTAAAAAAGAACGGAAAAATAAGAAACTAAAGGCTGAAATAATTTCTGCAAGATCAATCGAAACACTAACCAAACTTGTAAATTCCTTATAATAAATTATGCATTAATCAAAGATTTTGCAAACTCAATTGATTGTTCATTAATCTCACCACCTGCAAGTTCTGCAAGAGCCTTAATCTTGTTATCGCCCTGTAGAACATAAACTTCAACTTTTGTTTCATCTCCTTGAGATTTTCTTACGTAAAAATGCTTATCTGCTTTAGAGGCAATTATCGGTTGGTGAGTAATCAAAATTATTTGATGATACTTTGAAAGCTCTTTTATTTCATCCGCAACACTCTGAGATGCTTTACCGGAAATTCCCGTATCAATTTCATCAAAAATTACCGTATCAATATCATCAGACTGCGCAAAAATTGACTTTATTGCAAGCATAACTCGAGAAATTTCACCGCCTGATGCAACCTTCGCTAACGGTTTTAAATCTTCTGAAACATTTGTTGAAATAAGAAACTCAACATTATCCGCACCATCAGCACTTATCTCTTTATCTGTCACAGAAATTTCAAAACGAGCCTTTGGAAGTTCCAATTTTTCCAGTTTTTCCTGAATATAAACAGATAAAACTTTTGCGTAATTTTTTCGATTTTCACTTATGCGGCTTGCTATTTCTTTAAGTTTTGACTTCAAACTTTCAACTTCTTTTTCTAAAACTTCAACATTTTTAGATGAAAATTCTATCCCTGATAATTCGGCGGAAAGTTTTTCGTGAGTTTTCAAAACTTCTTCCAAAGAACCACCATACTTGCGTTTTAACTTGTCTAAAAGATATAATCTTTCTTGTATTTCATTTAGTCGTTCAGTGTCGTTATCTAAATTTTGACTATAATCACGCAGCTCACTTCCTATATCATGCAAGTTTTCAATAACATCAATAAGACGCTGTTCAACTTCTTCCAGCTTTGAATCAAGAGAGGCAGCCTTTGACACATTTTGTTTAATTTTACCAAAAGCTTCCAAAATAGAGCCATCATCACCATTTATCGCCCAATATGACTGTCCGGTTAACTCCTTTAACTTTTCAGCATTTGCTAAAACTTCCAACTCCTGATTAAGTTCTTCATCTTCACTAGCACTTTGGACTTCAGCGGCTTCAATTTCATTTACCTGAAACTGTAAAAACTCAATCTGCGCTTCAGTATTATCCGCAGAATTTTTAGTCTGTTCAAGCAAATTTTTAGTATCTAAATACTTTTTATAAACTTCCTTATACTCTTCTAAAGTTTTTCCATAAACATCTTTTGCATAATTGTCAAGCAAATTAATATGATATTTGGGCTGCATAAAAACATATGTTTGATGTTGAGAATGAATATCCAAAAACAAAGATTTTATTTGTTTCAAAAAATCTTGATTAATCAAACTTCCATTAAGCCTTGTTCTAACTCCATTTTGCGAGATTTCTTTAGTCAAAATTATTTCATTGCCGCAATCATCAATTCCGTTTTCTTCAAATAAAGATTTCAAATTATGTCTTTTATTCTCTATAACAAGCTCAATTACAGCCTTATCAGAACCGTGTTTTATAACATCCTTAGAAACTCTACCGGCAAAAGCCGTATCAATAGCACTTATCAGAATACTTTTACCTGCGCCTGTTTCACCGGTAATAACGTTCAGACCTGAATGCAAATTTGCCTCAAGTTCATCAATCAAAATATAATTTTTTAATCTCAATTGCTTAATCATAACAATAGGATATCTTAAGAATATCAATCTTGCAACACTGTAAAAAATATTAAAAAACGGTTGGGAAATTCCCAACCGTTCCCTTAATCCTCAATAAAATCTTTAAAGTGAGTAATATCCATATCTCTCATCTTTTTTATTGCAATATCTTCTAACTGCCGTATCCGCTCCTTTGAATACCCCAGCTTTCTACCAACTTGTTCCAATGTTAACGGCGTTTCACCATTTATTCCAAACCTACAATTGATAATACTTTTTTCTCGTTCAGTAAGAGATTTCAATAAAACGGCAACACTCGTTGCCATACTAACTTTTTTTACATGTACATCAGGCGAGTTGTAACTTTTATCTTCAATATAATCACCAACGCACAAATCATCAGTTACAGGAGTTTCCAAACTAATGGGTTCTTTTATTAATGCCCTTTTTATTGAACTTATGTTTTTTAACGTAAACCCCAGCCTTTTTGCAACTTCCATATCTGTAGGTTCTCTTCCAAATTCAAAAGTCATCTCAGAAAAAGCACGTTTATATTTACGAATTTTATCAGACATATGAATTGGAATTCTTATAGTTTTGGAATTGTTAGCAATAGCACGAATAATTGTTTGCTTAATCCACCACGTTGCATATGTTGAAAACTTGCAATTCTTTGAATAATCAAACTTCTCCGCGGCCTTTATTAATCCGATAGACCCTTCTTGAACCAAATCCATAAATAAAACACCTTGCCCTATATATTTTTTTGCAATACTTACAACAAGACGCAAGTTTGCCTGCACAAGCTTTCTTTTCGCAATTTGCGCGTTATGCTCTTCCCCTTTTTGAATAGCTTTCCCCAAAACTTTTTCTTCTTGCGCATTTAAAAGTCTTATTTTCCCAATATCTTTCAAATACATTTGTAATATATCGTCTTCCTTCGCAATTGAACTAAAAGTTTTTGGCTCTGTTATTTCTGTTGTCGGTTCAATATTTGTATCAGAGCCACCAATATTACAAGAACTCCCTTCAAAATCACTATAAAGCGTATCAATAGCTAAATTTGTACCTAAATTCATCTCATCCTCTCCAGCTTCCTTCGACACTAAAATATACTCAATATCATTGACGAATAATTTGAAAAAATGTTTCAAACCAATAAAACACTCCCCAAAAAACTTGTAAATAATTTTTCTTTAAACTATTATTCAGCTATAAGGAGTATCCGGTGGAACAAGATTACAAATATTACTTAGACTTAGGGATAACTGAAACAAACAACGGGAATTACGACAAAGCACTTACAGCTTTAGATAAAGCGTTAGAACTAAAACCTCAATCAGCTTTATGCTATTTTTCTAAGGCAATTGCTTTTTATAACAAAGGCGACATTGAATCAGCTTATGCAAACTACGGTAAAGCAATTGAAATTGATAATAAAATGATTGATGCTTATTACAACAGGGCACTAATCGTCTTAGCCGATGAAAAGTCTGACGTAATTGCACTCCAAAATGCACTAGAAGATTTTAACACGGCAATAACACTTGATACAAAATTCGTTGATGCATATTATTATAAAGCAGTCACCCAAAAGAAATTGAAAGATTACAACGGAGCACTTGAAACCTTAAACAAAGTTCTTGAAATTGAACCAAACGCAATTTATTCAAAAGCTTTGAAAAAACTATTACTTCAAAAATACATAAAATAACCAAAAGGAGAAAAATCATGGACTTAATAGATTTATTTAAAGAACGTTATTCTGTTAGAAAGTTTAGTGATAAAAAAGTAGAACAAGAAAAAATAAATCTTATCCTTGAAGCAGGTAGACTTGCGCCAACTGCTGTTAATTTCCAACCGCAAAGAATTTATGTATTAGAAAGCGCAGAAAGTCTTGAAAAACTAAAAAAATGTACAAATTATCATTTTAACGCACCACTTGCAATGCTAATATGCTATAACAACACTACGAGTTGGAAAAGAGGTTACGATGGCAAAGATATGGGTGAAGTTGATGCCTCTATTGTCGCAACACATATGATGTTAGAAATAACAAGCCTTGGACTTGGTACCACTTGGGTTGGACATTTTGATCCGGAAAAAGTTATCGAAGAATACAAATTGCCACAAAATATAATTCCTGTTGCAATTTTTCCTATCGGATATCCTCAAGAAGGTCTGACACCTAATCCTCGCCATTATGAACGAGTTGAACTTGATAAAACAGTTAAATTTATATAGCAATTAAAAAAAAGGAATAAAAATAATGAAAATTTACCCCACAAACATGAGATTTTGTGATTACGTATGGAAAAGACAAATCGAAAAAGGAATTGTAAAACCAGAAACTCAACAACGATTAATTTCGGTTAAAGAACACTCCCTTTTATATGGCTTTGTCAACAAAACTCTTAATGGAATTCAAAAAATAGATGAACATAGAAAATTTATTTTACAAGAAAGTTTTAACCTAACTCCACAAAAACTTATTGTAAATACTGATATTGATTTTAAAAACTTAACCCCAACTAGAAGACCCCTAAAAGTTTTCCGCGGTATTAGTTATGCAGAACACATGACACCACAAAAAACCAAAATGTATAATAAGGCAATTTCCTTGAAAAAAGGAGATAAAATCCGAATGGCTGAATATGCATATTCATCAGAAGATAGAAATTATGCAAACATGTTTAGCAGTAGTAAAAATGGAATAAATTACACAATAATAGTCCCACAAGGTGCCAGAGTTTCAAGGGTAAGTGTATCAAAAAACGGGATATATGATGAAGTAGTTTTCCCAAGAAATTCAGAATTTGAATGCACAGAACACTCAATCGACAAAAACAGCAATCATAATATTTTATTAAGATATATTCCACCACAAGAACCTTGGCGAAAATTTAACAATCAAAATAAATTATAATATATATATCAAAATTTTCTGCATGGAACAATATTCTACTTAAAAACTTGATTTTTGACTTTTATTGGCTCGTAATACAATAAAAGATTGTACTAGCATACAAGAAAACTGAACTTTAAGACACTTTAGATAGTAAATTTACAAAACAGCTTTGAGTTGTAAATATTTATGACCTAGCCCTTGAAAAGGTAACTTATTCATGTTATACTATAATAGGTATGAATAACAAACAGTTTACAGCAGAATTAACAGACGAAGCAGAAGAACAATTATTTGCTTTATCTGTTGATAACAGAGTCAAAATTGCCGAAGCTATCAGAATATTTGAAAATGTCGGTACGCAATACAAGAATATCAACGACTTAGGAAACGGTTTGTTTGAAATAAAGCCCAAAGGGATTAGAGCGTACTTTATGTATGACCCAAACAGAAGACGAATTATAATAGTCGGTCTGATTGTTTTAAAGGAAACGCAGAAAGCACCATCACGATATATAAAGCAGGCTCGCAAAAACATTGAAAGATACCTTAACCAACAGGAATTAAAGATATGAAGAAACTTAGAACATTAGAAGAAATATTGGACGATAGAAAGTTCTTCACCGAAGAACAAGCAGAACAAGTGCGTAAGCATTCTGATGAAGAAGCCATGATGATATTACATGGTGGAAAACGTGATAATGCAGGTAGAAAACCTGCAATTGAGGGAAACTCACGCAACAGAGTTATTAAAGTTTCTGATGATACAAAAGAAGCAGTTAATTATGCCTACTCTGTTGGAATTGCAATAAACCTAGAAGATGTTAAGTTGTTGCAGTACATCAAAGAACACGGTTTGACGTTAGCAAATTTGAAACAAGCTTAAACAAAAATATAAATTAAACACTAAGTTCAGATTACTTATTTGTAGTGATTTGAACTTTTGTTTTATTTGGGCAAGCTTTAATTCTTTAGGTTATAACTATGTGAGCAAATTGTGAGCAGGTTCTTTCTATAACAGCGAATTTTTAGTGATGAACCTCATGCTTAGAAGTTCTATTGGGAACCCTTGAACTTCTGAAACACAATCAGGGCATAAAAAAAGAGCCCTTGAAGGCTCTTTTTCTAAAAATGGTGGGCGTTAGAAGACTCGAACTTCTGACCCTCTCCTTGTAAGGGAGACGCTCTACCAACTGAGCTAAACGCCCTTGCCATTGCTGACGAGATTTATCTTATACCAAACATTTTTTAATGTCAATAACTTTTTTTTATTTAATCGTCAATTAACTTAAAATTCGGTGGAAGTCGTCTTTCCAGCTCCATTACAAACTCCGAAAAACTCATTCCCAAAGCATTTGCCAATTTCCATAAAGTCGTTATCTGGACATCTCTTTTGCCTTTTTCCAACATTGCTATTGAGCTGTTTGAAATATCATACTCATAACTGAATAATAATATTCCCTTATTTTGCTCCGTTCTTTTCTCCCTAATCAGATTCCCTATTACACTCAACAGTAGCTCTTTTTTTGAATTTGAATTTTTTTTCACATCTTGCATATTTACAATTTTAGTAATGTATGATAAATTAGTTATAGCTAATTAGATATAGTTTATTAAATATAGAGGTCGTAAAATGAATAAAAGAGCTTTCACATTGGCAGAAGTTTTAATTACTTTGGGAATTATCGGAGTTGTAGCAGCGTTAACCATCCCAATGCTTATTGGTAAATATCGAGAAAAACAAACCGTTACTGCAGTTAAAACAGCATATTCAATTTTTTCTCAAGCATATATGAGATTAAACGCAGACTATCCTGATTTATCACAACTTGTCGATTCTGACTTAACAGATAAAGAAAATGCTCAAGTATTATTTAATGAACTTGCTAAATATATGAAAACTGTCAGGAGATGCGATAAAAGTAAGAACTGTATGGGGGTAAAATATAAAAGCTTGACAGGAATTCCGTTGTATCGAAGCTGGGACGATTACACTAATATTGAAACCGGTATCCTTGCTAACGGAATGAGTTTTTGGGTTCTTAGTCTTAAACACTCTATGGGCGAAGAAAGAGAGTACAATGGACAAATCGGTATCGACATAAACGGTCAAAAAGAACCGAACCAACTTGGAGTAGATTTCTTTTGGTTTACAGTCGATAAGTATGGACGAATTTACCCTGGGAGAAGCGGAAACAAACCGGCTCATACATACACGAGTTGTGACATAGAAAATACAACAAATGGCATGAATGGATATGGATGTACCGAATGGATTTTAGAACACGAAAATATGGATTACTTAAGACACCGTATAACTGTTGATTTACCTGAAGAAAATCAAGATACCTCAGGAACTTCTAAGTAGTTAAGAAACTTTTTGTTCCACTTGACCGGCAGGTTCAGTATGCCCAGCTTGTTCAAGTTGTTTCGGAGGAACTTCCTTAGTTTTTGCGGTACCTGTTTCAATACCGGCAATAGTTAATGCAATAGGCACCAATCTTGAAATAATATCAGGAATTGGTCCTTTTTCAGCCATCAAAGAAACAACCAAACATACGTCATCAATATGTGGTGCAAAATCTGTTATACGAATTTTTCTATCAACTTTTATGCCATGAACTTTTTCGTTAATATAATTAGAAGTCTTGTTACCTGCAATAATACCTGTTCCTAATGATACAGCACTTATCACAGTCGGACACAAAATGCTTAAGAATTTGTTTCCTTGAATAAACTTGGAAACTTTTTGTAAGGTAACATGTTTTGTTTCACGTTTAGCTAATTCTTCAAAATTTTTGTATAATGCCGTAGGGCCTGCGACAAAACCAAGAGGAATCGCAATATCACCTAACATCTGGTTAACAGCCTCGTTACATTTATCTTTGAAACTTGTATCTTTGTTAAAAAGAGTTCCTCCGATAAGCCCACCTAAAACCGAACCGGCGCCCATTGTTAGAATTTCTTTTGCTTTGAAATCTAAAACATTGCCGTTATTTTTTTCTTTATTTGTAATCTTGAAAATAGCCCAATCTTTTATTGGAGTTTTAGCTATTCTGGACGGACTCAATGAAAAACCTTGGCGTTTGGAAATCAAAGCTAAGGCACTGGCAACCCCCAAAGCGGAAGTAGCAGCAACACCCAATTTTTCCAAATTTTCTTGGCGTTTTGTTGGATTATTTTTAGCCTTTTGAGTATTTATCGGCGTAACTATTGCATTATTTACAGGCTGTATCGACATTATTATCGTCCTTCGTTTCTACTTTCTATCAAACACGATGAATTTTCAAGATTGCTAGTTTGAGCAAAAATATTAACAAATCTTAAATCTTAATTGGGGCGAATTCACTAATCTTAATTTGTAACGAAATTTTAAAATAAAGACTTTTGAGGGCAAAAAAATATATTTAGTTGCTTTATACTGGGAGTAAGTGTAAAAGAAAAATCTTTATGGTAGTAAAAGTATCCCCAATAGCTGCAAATATATATAAGCCACAAAAATCACATATGTTCATGAAAAGCATGGCGAGCGGTGGTTTGGCAAGATTTATAATGTTAGAAGGTATTGTTGAAGCAGGAAGAACATACCAAGCTACAAAACGTGGCGGTTTTGATGAAGGGCGTGAGCGTATTACGGAAGAATTCACCGGAGCAGTATTTTGGTTAGGCGGAGTTAAATTCTTTAACGCCATAAACGATAAAATCGGCAAATGGCTTTTGGGCTTACGGACTGCTGACTTCGACTTAGGTAGCGACAAGGCAAGGAATCCTCTTGCTAACTTCTTACACAATGAAAAGAGTACAAAAACCGGCAGAGCATTTACCGAAAGTCAAATTGCCAAATTTAAATCTGCTAAACTTATCGCTAGCATATTAATGGCGAATACAATGATTGGTTTTGTTGTTCCAAGACTCAACCAAGCAATCACAAGAGCATACCATAGAAAAGATGCAAACAAACAACAACCACAACAAAATATAAGCATGCCGGTAATGAACATGGATAAATTCTTGTCGAACGCTAAAAAAGACAAGAAAGATGTATCATTCAGCGGTTCTCCTCTTATGAGCCTTGCCTTTAACCTTGAAAACAATACAACATGGCAATTACTATCAACCGATGTAGGTACAGCAGGCGGACGTACAATCAGCGCAAGAAACAATGATGAAAGACGTGAAATTCTCTTCCGTGACTTGACTTCCATCTACTTCTACATGTTCAATATGCCAAATATGAATAAATGGTTGAACAAAATTGAACAAAACGGCAGAGGAACAAGAGTCGATTCCGTTAACGCTGATTACGCAGCAAAACATATGCAAGAAATTCTCAAAGCCAACAACGGAAAACTTACACCGGAAGAACTTGCACACGAAATGTTCGGTCACGAAGCAAAAGAATTATTCAAAAACAAATTCAAAAACTTCGCTGAAACAGAAATCAATATTCCACAAAAAGTTAAAGATGAATTCAAGGGCGGATTCATGCCAATTGAAACATTTAAACAAAAAATCACGGAATTTGTTCCTGCAGCAGAAGTCGAAAAATACACAAAACTTGCAGAAAAAATGTCAGCTTTACAGCCAAAAGTTGCAGAAGTTGGCAGAATTACCCTTGAACAAGCAGAACGAGTATTCAAGGGTGGTTACCTCAACGATCCAGAGTTCCTTAAAAACTTGTATGAACTTTCATTCGGAAAAGATAAAAAATCAGGTATCGCAAACTATCTCAACCCTTACAAATTTATTTCGGATGGAGATGTTAACCTTGTCGACAGCGATTTGAAATACTTTGTTCAACAAATTATCGAAAAAGCCTCTAACGCAGGTAAAGATATTACATCAGACTTTATCGAAAAAGCTGCAAAATCTAACTTTAGAAAGAATGTATTGAACTGGGGCTCAGGTTTCGTAGTATCAGCATTGTTCTTATCAACACTCATTCCCAAAATACAATACTGGTTAACTAAAAAAATAACAGGAAGCAATGCATTCCCTGGAACAGAAGAGTACGCAAAACAAAACCAAGTGGCAAATAATAATACAAGTGTTAACAAAAAATAATTAATTTATAATACGTGAAACAATCCTAATATAAGCCCAATGATGGCTGAAATTCCCAGATAAATCAAAGGATCCCGCTTTACTTTCAAAGTCATTATAAATAGCGCAATAAACAAAATTATTGCCCAAATGTTTGTAACGTTTTCTCTAAATATTTGGACACCGAAAGATGCCAAAAGCCCACATCCTGCAGGTTTTAGCGCATAAATTGCAGCTTGAACATGCCGGTTGGTTCTAAATTTTTCGAGTAACTTAAAAACAATAACTACCAATATATAAGATGGTAGGATAACTGCGCTTGTCGCAATAAAAGCACCCAAAATTCCGGAAGTAGCAAAGCCTGAAAAAGTTGCGACATTAACCCCTAAAGGCCCTGGGGTTATTGATGATACTGCAATCATATCGGATAACTGTTTTGACGTATACCATCCGTATGTATCAGAAATATGATAAAGGAATGGCAGCGTTGCATAACCTCCGCCAAAAGAAAATAAACCGGTCTTAAAAAATTCATAAAGCAACTGGATATAAACCATTACTTGCCCTCCGATTTTTCGTTTAACGGTTTAATCAATCTATAAGTTATCCCGATGAAAATACTGCTCAAAATTACAAATACCGGAGAAACCTTAAACACGGACAACACAAGAGCATATATAAAAATTAATGTTGTAAACTTATCAAAAATACTTTTCGGAAACATTTCCTTTACCGCAAGATACAATAAAATTACAACACCAACCCCAACACCCCAAAATATAGAATGGATAAACGGATTATGAACAAGTTTTTCCAAAACACTCGCAACTAAAATAATTGATACAAAAGCCGGAGAAATTACACCTGCAAGAGCTGCCACAGCCCCCAAATATCTACCAAGTTTAAACCCTGTAAAAATTGAAACATTTGCAGCTATTAACCCTGGCAAACTCTGAGATAACGCATAATATTCACACAACTCATCATCCGTAATCCAATCTCTTTTTTCAATCAACTCGGATTGGAGTAATGGTAAAATAACATATCCGCCACCAAGCAACAGTGTTCCAATTTTGAAAAATATTTTATATATATTCCAACAGCTTTTATCCATAAAAACATTATACTGTCTAAATATTATTAGTCATCCATAAAATACAAGTTTTATTTGCATGTAAAAAGTTTTCTTTATATAATTATTATGTCTTGTAACAAAAATAAGGAGAAAAATTATGTCAAGAAAACCTATTATTGCAGGAAACTGGAAAATGAACCTTTTAAGAGGTCAAGCTAAAGATTTATTCGAAGGGATTAAAGGTTTCGTTAAAGATTACAGCGCAACCGAATTACCTACAGTAGTTGTAGCACCTGTATTCACATCAATTAGTGCAGTAGAAGCTGTTAAATGTGATTGCGGTTGTGGCGGTAACAAAATATCTATCGCCGGTCAAAACTGCCACTGGGAAAATTCAGGCGCATTCACTGGTGAAATTTCTGTTGAAATGCTAAAAGATGCCGGTTGTGATTATGTTATCATTGGTCACTCTGAAAGAAGACAATATTTCTCTGAAACAGATGAAATGATTAACAAAAAAGCGAAAGCAATCTTGGCTGGTGGCTTAATCCCAATTATCTGCTGTGGAGAAACTCTTGAACAACGTGAAGCCGGTGTTACAGATGAACACATCGCATCACAAATCAGAGCTGCATTAGCAGGTATCTCAAACGAAGATGTTGCCAAATCAGTTATCGCTTACGAACCAATCTGGGCAATCGGAACAGGAAAATCTTGTGATGCTGACGAAGCTAACAGAGTTATCGCTATGATTAGAAATGTTGTTAAAGAAGTTGCAGGTGCTGCAGCTGCTGACTCTATCAGAATTCTATATGGCGGTTCTGTAAAACCTAACACAATCGAAGAACAAATGTCACAATCAGACATCGACGGTGCTTTGGTTGGTGGTGCAAGCTTGAAGGCTGATAGCTTTAACGAAATCATTGCTAACACAATGAAAGTTAGTGTG
>OIYS01001220.1_pt1 | contig 13817 bp, 15 predicted proteins | sample 1588271 | NCBI WGS metagenome assembly OIYS01 (sample SAMN03283286) | human gut metagenome | biome: human-associated habitat; material: feces | host: Homo sapiens | place: Peru | collected 2012
TGAAGCAGGGAATGAATATGTATGGGTGCCAGTAAAAGATGGAACATTAGATAGAACAGGTTGGTTTGATAATGAACCAACAAATAAAACCTTAGAAGAAATATCGAAAGATTTTAGCGATGAAGACTATATGTTATATGTAGCGAAATACTATGGATATAATAATGCGGAAGAAGCAGCAAAAGGAGAAGGCTTTACAAATGATGAAGGGGAAGGCGATACAAGTGCTTGGCTTGCAGATAATTTTGGTACCTGGGAAGAATTTTTTGATAATTGCTTTTATGAATTTTGCTTAACTAGTGAATATACAGAAACACTACCGTCAGATTTAATAAATAGTATAAAAACATATAAAGGCTTTTATATAGGAAGATATGAAGCAGGAAGTAAAGAACCAAGAACCAATGCAAAAGCAAGCAACTTAACAGAAGTTTTAACTAAAAAAGGACTATACCCATATAACTGGATAAGTCAAACAAATGCAATAAGTAAAATAGCAGAAATGTATACAAATAAAGAAACATATGGAGTAGAAGCAATTTTGCCATATGGAGCAATGTGGGATAAAACCATAAAATTTGTAAAAGATGATGCACATAATGTAACAGATAGTACAAATTGGGGAAACTATGGAAATCATAAATTTACATTTAGTGGAAAATATTCAAGTAATAATGGAAGCACTTGGTCAGAAGAAAAAACTAATGAACAAAAGCCAGGAGGAACAGGAGATGACTATACAGCTTGGCTACTAACCACAGGAGCAAGGGAAGAAAATAAAGCAAAAAACATTTATGATTTGGCTGGAAACGTTATGGAATGGACTCAAGAGTCCGTCTCTACGAGCTACCGAGTTATTCGTGGCGGCAGTTACGTCAATGGCGGCAACAACTATCCTGCTTCTGACCGTAGCAACGGCTATCCGAACTTCACTCACAACACCATAGGTTTTCGCTCCGCACTTTATATAAAATAGCTTGCTATTTTATATAAACGTAGGTCGAAAGCGCTAATAGCGATAAACTAATTTCTGTTTAAGACTAGTGGCAGGGTAAAATTTAACTGTGTAAATTCAAAAAAAATTTTGAATGCACAGTTATTTTTTTGTGCATAGAAAGGAACAAAAAATGTAAAAATTAATTTAACAGATTTTCAAAATAGAAGTACAAAAACAGGAAATTTTTGGCTAAATTGTAGTTTGTGCGAGCATTTATATGCAAATTAAAAATGTAGGGGCGATTTTAATCGCCCGAAATAGAATATGATTACAATTATTTTTGTTCAATATTGTTGATTTTTTTCACACATAATGGCAATGTAATCTTGCCATTTTTATTTATTTGTGATAGAATTTTATGAATTAAAAAAGAGGAGAGTGAAAGAGTAGTATGAGTGAGAATAAAAAGTTTTATGTTACAACACCTATATATTATCCAAGTGGTAGATTCCATATAGGAACAGCCTATACAACAGTATTGGCATATTCAATGAAAAGATATAAAGAGCTAAGAGGGTATGACGCATATATGCTAACAGGTTTAGATGAGCACGGACAAAAAATACAACAAGTTGCACTTTCTAGAGGAAAAACACCACAAGAACACGTAGATGAAATAGCAAAAATAGCAAAAACATTATGGGCAAAAATGAACATTAAATATGATGATTTTATAAGAACTACAGAACCAAGACACACAAAAGTTGTAGAAGAGATTTTTACAAAGTTTATGGAAAATGGCGACATCTACAAGGGAGAATATGAAGGTTGGTATTGTACTCCTTGCGAAACATTTTTTACTCCTACTCAATTAGTAGATGGTAAATGTCCAGACTGTGGAAGAGAAGTAAGTATGATGAAAGAAGAAGCATATTTCTTTAATATGAAGAAATATGAAGCAAGACTTATAAAATTTTATGAAGAAAATCCAGATTTTATAGATCCTGCATATAGAAAAAATGAAATATTTAATAACTTTATAAAACCTGGTCTAGAAGATTTATGCGTAACTCGTACAAGTTTCGACTGGGGAGTAAAAGTAAAAGGTGATGAAAAACATGTTATTTATGTTTGGCTAGATGCACTTACAAATTACCTTACTGCTTTAGGATATATGTCTGATGATGATAGCAAGTTTAAGAAATATTGGCCAGCAGATTTACAAATTGTTGGAAAAGATATTATAAGATTTCACGGTATTTATTGGCCTATTTTCCTAATGGCTTTAGATTTACCATTGCCTAAGAAATTATTAGCACATGGCTGGGTAATGATGAAAGATGGAAAAATGTCTAAATCGAAAGGAAATGTAATATACCCAGAAACTTTAATAGATAGATATGGATTAGATGCTACAAAGTATTTCTTGTTAAAAGAACTTGTGGGAGGACAAGATGGTGTATTTACACCAGAAGGATTTGTAGAAAGATACAACTCTGAATTGTGCAATGATTTGGGAAATTTATTAAATAGAACAATAGGAATGATTAACAAATACTTTGGTGGAGAAATTCCAGAAAAACCAGAAAAATTATCTGAATTAGATAAAGAATTAGAAGATTTTATAAATAGCCAAATTAAAGAAGCAGAAAAAGAAATGGATGAGGCGCATATAGCAAATGCATTAGATGAAATTTGGAAGATTATATCAAGAGCAAATAAATATATAGATGAAACTATGCCTTGGGTATTATTTAAAGAAGAAAAAACAGAAGAGTTAAAAGATGTTATGTACCATTTAGTAGAGACTTTAAGAAAAGTAGCAATATTAATTATGCCATTTATGGAAGAAACATCTGAAAAAATGTTTAAACAATTAGGCGTAGAAAATGAAAAACTTAAAATATGGGATAGCTTAAGTGTATACCCAGAATTTAAAAATTTAAAAGTGGTAGAAAAAGGTGAACCTATATTTGTAAGACTAGATTTAGCAGAAGAAACAGAGTTTTTGAAAAAAGAAATGCAAGCAAAATAGAAAGTAAGAGGTGGAACATAGAAAATGAATTTATATGAAGATTTAAAATGGAGAGGATTAATACAAGATATAAGTGATGAAGAATTAATTAACAAATTAAATAATGAGAGCTTAACATTTTATATAGGAACAGATCCAACAGCAGATAGTATGCATATAGGACATTATTCATCATTTTTAATATCTAAGAGATTAGCTAAGTACGGACACAAACCAATATTACTAGTAGGAGGAGCAACAGGATTAATTGGAGATCCAAAACCAACAGCAGAAAGACCAATGATTACAAAAGAAGAAGTAGAACACAATATAAAAGGCTTAACAAAACAAGCACAAGAAATATTTGGATTTGAAGTTGTAAATAATTATGACTGGATAAAAGACATAAACACAATTGACTTTTTAAGAGATTATGGAAAATACTTTAATGTAGGTTATATGCTAGCTAAAGATAAAGTAAAATCAAGAATGGAAACAGGTATTACTTTTGCAGAGTTCTCATATATGATTTTACAAGCATTAGACTTTTTACATTTATATGAAACAAAAAATTGCACACTTCAAGTTGCTGGTTCAGACCAATGGGGAAATATAACATCAGGAATAGAATTAATTAGAAGAAAGTTAGATAAAACAGCATATGGAATGGTTATGCCACTAGTAACAGATTCAAATGGTGTAAAATTCGGAAAAACAGAAGGAAATGCTTTATGGTTAGATAAAAACAAAACATCTAGTTATGAATTATACCAATACCTAATAAACCTTGAAGATTCAATGATTATAAGTTACTTAAAGAAATTAACTTTCTTAAGTAGGGAAGAAATTGAAGAGATTGAAAAAAGACACAATGAAAAGCCAGAACTAAGGGAAGCACATAAAATATTAGCAAGAGAGATAATAACAGATTTACACGGAAAAGAAGAGTATGAAAAAGCAATAAAAATTAGTGAAGCATTATTTAAAGGAAATTTTGAAACTTTAACAAATGAAGAACTAAAAGATGCTTTTAAAGGAAATGAAGTAAAAGAAATTGAGCTAAACAAAAATATAGTGGATACACTAATAGATTTAAATGTGGCAACAAGCAAAAGACAAGCAAGAGAATTTGTTTCTAACAATAGTATTGAAATAAAAGGACAAAAAGTAAATAATTTAGAAACAGTAATAGATGAAACATTCCTTGTAAACGGAAATTTTCTAATTGTAAAAAGAGGTAAGAAAAACTACTATATTGGAAAAATAAAATAATGTTAATATATTTGAGGGCGATTTTAAACGCCCTCAAATACATTAAAAATCGTAAAATGTATTTTGTTTTAGATTGCCGGCACAAAATACATTTTTTTTATGATTATTATTGACACAAAAAATACTTATATGATATAAATTAATTATAATAAATATAGTCATAATTTATTATGAAAATTTAAGGAGGTATTCTAAAGATGAAGACAAGAAAAATATTAATAAGCCTACTATTTGTTTTAGCTTTAACAGTACTATTAGGAGCAACAACAGCTTATGCAGCAGACTTTACAGTTTATGTTAGATATAACGATGTAAATAATGGTATTGAAGTAACAGATGAAACATTAGTTAGCGAATTAAAAACAAAAATTAAAGACAAAATTGGAATGTTAGAAAGTGAACAACGCTTAACAATTGGTGATAACAGCGGTAAAGACATTGTTTTAGAAGATAGCAAGAAACTTTCAGAGTATGGAATTTCTAATATGAAGAATTTTATCTACTTAAGAAAATTAGTGACAGAGGAAAAAGCATTTACAGTAAAATCTGTTGTTCCAAAAAGTGAAGATGAGGCTTGGCCTGTTTTGGAAGATATTTCAGTAGAAAATGAACTAACTTTTAACTATGATACAGCCAATTCAACATTTACAAAATTTGAAGCTACTGATAAAAATAATTATTACACAAACATAGTTATTACTTATAAATATGATGAAAATGTTAAAAAAGTAGTAGATACTATTACTAGTAAATTACCAAAAGACCAAGATACATTTGAAATTAAAGATTTAGAACTTATTAACTATTGGCTAAATGGTGGAACAATTTATTATTATTCTGGCGAATTAATGTCATACATAAATTATAAAAACTTTGAAATTGATTCTAGAGCTGGATCAGGTGAACCTTTATATACTGAAGAATATGGTGTAGCTAATTTTAAATATAATGGAACTACATACTATGTAAAACCTTGGTTTGGAGTTGCAGGAGAACACATTATATATGTTCCAACAAATACTCCAAAAGAAGATTTAATGAAAGTAGCACAAGAAAGAATTGATAAATATATAGGAAAAGGAAAAGCTGTATTAAGCAATATGGGAGCAAATCCTTTCCAAGATGAATCAGATGAAGTATTGGCTAAATCATCAGATGGAAATGTATATAAAGTTACAATGGGAGACCAAGAACACTATATTGTTATAGTAGAAGACTCACTTAAAATGTTTCAACCAATCTATAGAACATCAGATGTTTTAACAGATATTTCAGTTTTCTCTAGTGATGGAACATTACCACTTGATACTTTAATCCAAGTTAAAAAAATAACTAGTGGAGATGAATATGAAAAAATAGTAAAAATATTAAAAGTTACAGACAATGAAATGTTTGACTTAAAACTATTTTCAAATTCATTAAACGATTATATAACTGAATTAGAGAATGGTTACTTTGCAGTAAAAATTCCTGTAACAGAGAAATTCAAAAATGGAGATTTAGTAGTTTATTATGTTACAGATGATGGTAAAGTAGAAGAACACGAAGTTACACTTACAGATGGATATGCAGTATTTACAACTAATCACTTTAGTGTATATACTTTAGCAGAAAAAGTTACTGAATCTGGACCAACTAAAGATCCAGAAAATAATAACAACAACAATACAGTAGAAAATGGTGAAACAGAAAATAACAACAATAATGCAAAAGCAGATGTTCCAAAAACAGGAGATAACATTATTACATATGTTATAATCTTCTTAGCATCAGCAGTAGCACTTACTACAGGATTAGTATTAATTAGAAGAAAAAAATAATATAATAAATATTATGTATGGGCGGCTTTTAAACCGCCCATATTTATTTACATATAAAATTATTAATAAAAATACAAAAGCAAGTAATTAGATTGAAAATTACTTGCTTTTATGATATAAATAACTAGTAAAACCTAAAAGGAAAGGTGTAAGGTTTATGGTATTTATAAAAAAATATAAAACACCAAATCAATTAGACGATATTATAATGAGCAGTGATGGGGAACTTTTAACAGGACTATGGTTTGAAAATTCAAAAGAAGATAAATTAAAGCGATAAATTGTAAAAAAGTTGGGAAAAGGATGGAAAATTAAATATGGAAGATTGGTTAAAATGGGCAATAGAAATTCAAAGCCTTGCACAGGCGGGATTGGCATATACCAATAATGTATATGATATAGAAAGATATGAAAGATTAAGAGAAATTTCGGCAGAAATGATAGCTAGAAAAAGTGATATAAACCTAGAAAAAACAAAAGAATTATTTTGCAACGAAACAGGCTACCAAACTCCTAAAATAGATACAAGAGCCGTTATATTTAAAAATAATAAAATATTATTAACTCACGAAAATAATGGCACTTGGTCATTGCCTGGAGGATGGTGTGATGTACTAGAAAGTGTTAAAACAAATACTATAAAAGAAGTAAAAGAAGAAACTGGATTAGATGTAGAAACAGTTAAAATAATTGCAATTCAAGATAGAAACAAACATAATAAACCTGTATATGCTTATGGAGTATGTAAAGTTTTTGTACTTTGTAACATCCTAGGTGGCGAGTTTACAAAAAATATAGAAACAACAGAAATTAAATATTTCTCATTAGAAGAATTACCCGAAAATTTGGCAGAAGAAAAAACAAATAAAGAACAAATTGAAATGTGCTTCAAAGCATTTAATAGTGAAGATTGGCAAACACAATTTGATTAATAAAAATGTAGTTAGATTAGTTTTAAATAAAAGCTAGTCTAATTTTTTTAAAAATTTTTAAAAAATATTGATTGTTGATAAAAAATATTATATATTAAAAATATCGAAAGCAATAAATTTATATAAATTGCATATAATATTATTGCTAGAAATAGCAAAAAAGTTGGTGAATCCAGCCGTTAAATTGGAACTTAAAAAAGCGGTGAATCCAGCCATAAATTGGAATTTGAAAAAGCGGTGTTTCCAGCCATTAAATTGGAACTTAAAAAAGGGGGATTAGAGGTCAAACTCTAATCCTTTTGCATTATAGTCCGTAAGCGAAAACTTACAATTTATATTTTAAATTACAATTTGAAATATAAAAATATTGCAAAAGAAAAAATAATAATATAAAATAGAAAAGAAGCATTTATTAATGCTCTTAAAACCATATTTAATAAATAAAAATTAAAGGAGGAAATTTTTGAAAGATCTTAAAGTGAAATTGGATTCCGTAATATCTTAAAATATTAATATTTTAAGAAAAGAGGAAGAAAAATGAATATAAAAGATTATGGATTAAAAGATAAATTTATAAATACAAATAATGAAAATAAAATCATTGCACGAATTACCGCAACACATAAAGATAGATACGAAATTGTAAGTAACAAGGGAGAAGGATTCGCAAAAATAAAAAGAGGTTGTTATTATGATAACCCGAATAGCATTTACCCTACAACAGGAGATTTTGTTGTAATTGAGTGGAACTCAAATGGAGATAGTATGATTTGCGAAACATTAAAAAGGGAAAGTTCTTTTTCAAGAACGGCATCTTCAAGCGATAGAAACCATAAATTGCATAACCAACACGAACAACTAGTTGCAGCAAATTTTGACTATGTATTTATTATGCAATCACTAAACAACAATTTTAACTTACATAGAATAGAAAGGTACTTAAGTTTAGCTTGGGAATCTGGAGGAATACCTGTAATAATATTAACCAAAAGTGATTTGGTAGACAATGTACAAGACTACATTTACGAAGTAGAAAATATTGCAATTGGTGTAGAAGTATATGCTGTAAGTTGTGTAACAAGAGAGGGGCTAAAAGATATAGAAAAATACTTTTCTAAAGGTAGCACTATAGTTTTTTTAGGCTCATCAGGAGTTGGAAAATCAACACTTGTAAATACGCTTTATGGAAAAGAAGTAATGAAAACCTCAGAAATTAGGCAAGAGGACTCTAGAGGAAGGCATACAACTACATCAAGAAACTTAATAATGTTACCAAATGGTGCAATGATTATAGATACTCCTGGGATGAGAGAACTTGGAATGTGGGATGCACAAGAAGGCATAAACAAAACATTTCAAGATATAGAAAAATATACTAGTATGTGTAAATTTTCAGATTGTACACATACAAACGAACCAGGATGTAGAGTATTAGAAGCAATAGAAAATGGAGAATTACCAAAGGAAAGATTTGAGCAATACTTAAAATTACAAAAAGAGTCAGAATATAATACTAATTTCGAAGGGTATTTGAAGGAAAAAAGAGATAAATTTAAAGAAATATCTAAGAAAAATAAGCATAGCAAGTACAAGTATAAGTAATTCAATTACTATAAGAACAACAAATACAATGAAAAAGATATTAGAATTATGTAATAAAATATAATTTTAGGAGAACGGTAAAAATGAAAAATAAAAAAAGGATTATATTTATAATTATATCTGTATTGTTAATATTAATGGGTATAGCAATACTAATTACAAATAAGAACTTAAAAAATTCTAATTGGTATTTAAGAAGTTGGATTATAGAGTTAGCACCTTATATGATATCTTTAGGAATTATGACATTGGGAATTTTGGCCTTAAAGGTAATAAAACTAAAGGAATTACGAATTGCTCTTATAACTTTGTGGGTAATAATAAATTTAGGAATAGTGTTTGCAGAATTTATAGTTTTAGCGTGGGTTATTAAATTAGATGTTGTAAAGGAAATTGACGGAAAAAAATACCTAGGAGTAGAGTATTATACTAATAGATTAAGAAAAACTATTACTTATTATGAAGAATATAATGCGTTTGCATACCACAAAACAGACGAATACATAGAAGAATTTTATAATTATAACGACTATGAACACCCTGAGTATAGGCATTATTATAAAACACCTAGAACTGATTCCATAATATATTACTATGATAAAGAGGGAAATGTTACCGATATAAAGACATATGATGAAAATTAAGGAGGTACAAATATGATAAAGCTAGTATTAGTTAGACATGGACAAAGCGTGTGGAATTTAGAAAATAAGTTTACAGGATGGACAGATGTGGAATTATCAGAGAAAGGAGTTTCAGAAGCAAAAGAAGCAGGAAAAATATTAAAAGAACAAGGATTTGAATTTGACTTGGCCTTTACTTCAGTATTAAAAAGAGCAGAAGATACTTTGGACTATATATTAAAAGAAATGGGAGAAGAAAACATAGAAATTAAAAGAAGCTGGAAACTAAATGAGAGACATTATGGCGCATTACAAGGTTTGAATAAAGACGAAACAAGAGAAAAATATGGAGCAGAGCAAGTGCTACTTTGGAGAAGAAGTACAGATGTAAGACCACCAGAATTAGAAGAAAATGACCCAAGATATCCAGGAAATGATCCTAAATATAAAGATTTAAGCAAAGAAGAATTGCCTAAAACAGAGAACCTTACAGATACAATAAAAAGAGTTTTAGAATATTGGAATTCAGATATTAAGCCAGAATTGGAAAATGGTAAAAGAATTATAATAGCAGCACACGGAAATAGTTTAAGAGGACTAATAAAATATTTAGATAATATAAGTGATAAAGATATTATAAAATTGGAATTACAAACAGGAAATCCTATATGCTATGAACTAGATGAAGATCTAAAACCTATAAGACATTACTATTTAAAAAAATAACAAAGTGTTGTAGAAATTCCAATAAATATTAACGATTATTGTAGGGGCGATTTTAATCGCCAGCAAACATATTTGCTAATAGTAAGGAGAAGTATGATGGGCAATAATAATGATGATTGGGATGAAATTGTAAAATTGTATCCAAAACAAAATGCGAAGTTAGATTCTTAAAAAAGGGTAAAGGAATAATATATGCGTATTGTAATAAAGACGGATTAATAAAAAAATATATATAAGTAAGATAAGCTACATTTATCGCTGCAATGGAGCCTTATAGCAAATGTTAAAAAGCATTGCTTGTGGCAACGAAAATATTGGCGTATAATCCTTTTTAAGAAGGGAGGCATTTATAATGCTAAAAGAAAATATTAGATTGATTAGAAAACAAAAAGGACTTTCTCAAGAAGAACTTGCTATTAAATTAAATGTAGTTAGACAAACAATTTCAAAGTGGGAACAAGGACTATCAGTCCCTGATTCTGAATTATTAGTTTCATTATCTGAAGCACTTAATACTCCTGTGAGTGTTTTACTTGGAGAAACTATCTCTGAAGAAAATCCAGATAGTTTAAAAGAAATTTCTGAAAAATTAGAGATAATAAATTTACAACTATCGCAAAGAAATAAAACAAGGAAAAAAATGATTTATTGGATGCTAATTTTGTTATGTGTAATTATAGTAATAATTTTTATTTCTTTATTCTTATTAAATAGTCCTTACTTTGACTGGAATTATAACAATCCAGAAGAGGCTGTTTTAGGAGTTGCTTTTCATTCATTTGAATGGTTATTTGTTAGAATAGCACCAATTATCTTTATTATATCAATTGTTGGGATTATATTATTATGAGAATCAGATAATTGTTAGAGTTTAAATTTATTGTAAGGAGATGTATTATATGAAGATAAAAATAGGCGTTGGAATAGGAATATTTTTGATATTAGTTATAATTGTAGTAAAACTATTTATTAGCTATGGGAACAGATAACCAAAAGGGATTATACAGTATAGGAATTTCAAACTTTAAAGATATTAAATTTGAAAAAGGACAAGAAATTTTAGTATATTTTAATGGAGCAGTATTGACATCTTATCCAGCACAAATTGGAAATGTTGGAAAAATAAAAATTATAAAAGATAAAAGTGACATACAAATACCTGATAATATAATAAGATTCTGTTACAATACTAAAGATAAGGTAAATGTTATAATATCTGAGTTAACCAATAGTGGTATTGCATTAACTATAACAGACACGAATGAATTGGCATATAATTATTCTCATAGTTACACAATTAATAAAAAAGTAAAGAATGAAAACTATACTGGAGTTGGCCAGAAAATAGGTGAAGATACAGAAAATTCTACTTCTGGTTTTACTCGGTACAGGAGCTCAATATATTTGGAAAGAAATAAATAGAACATCCAATATTTCAAGTGAAAATACAGAAATATATAATTTACCAAATATGAATGAAGAAGAAAATTATTTAGTAACAGGCAGAAAATTTGATTGGACTAAATTATATGTGATTCTTGAAGAACGGAGAGTATGAATTCGTTTTGTCGGATGATGATTCACTTACAATAAGAATAATGTTTACAATAGATAAAGACGGAAAGCTATTGTATGACAAACCGGTTTTTTAATAGCAAATTTTCAGATTATAATATATGATGTTATCTAAATTAGATAACAAGTAATTTGTAGGAGGAAATATTATGGAAAAAGAAAATAAAATAAAAAGTGAAGAATCAAAAAAAGAACAAGAAAATTATATGACAATGGGTATGAGCTTAGGAATGTGCTTTGGCGTTGCAATAGGCGCTGCGATTGGTTTTGTAATAAATAATATCGGCATTTGTATGTGTTTTGGAGTAAGTATAGGTATGTGTATTGGAATGGCAATAGGTTCATCAATAAAAAAAGATGAAAAGAATAATAAAAAATAAGAAAGCTAAATTGCAATTTAGTAGTTAGAAAAAAGTAATTTATGGAGGAAAAATATGTTAGGAATTTTTATTTTATTAATTATAGCAATGCTATTAGTAGTTAAGTTTTGCAAGAAGACATTAAAAATTGTATTATCTATTATAATTGTTTTAGCTTCATTATATTGGATTATTATATCTGTTGATATGAATAGAGTACATAGTTTTAGAGAACCTATATTTGCTACAATTAAGCAAGAAGATGATTTGACTATGAAAACAATAATATATCAAGGATTAGGCTATGAAGTCAAAATGGTTAAAGATGTAACAAATGATAAAACAATAAAAATAGAAATGTATATGTTTGATAAAGTAATTGCAGGAGCTATAGAGTAAAGAACTATACAAATTACAATTTTTGTAGTTTAGAAAATAGTAATTTGTATAAATGTTTGTATGCAAATTTGAAATGTAGGGGCGATTTTAATCGCCCGTCCTTCGAAGCGCGGGATACCAAAAGTTGCCCTCTTTTTTTATGAGTATCCCGCTAAAAGCTCCGCTTTTAGGCTCTTATTTGAATTCGGGGCGACTCCCTCTTCCTGCAGAATTATCCATTGGATAATTTTGCAGAATAGTTGCTTATTAGGTATATTTATGCTATCATAAAGAGCAGATAAATAGTAATTTTGAAAAAGAAGGAAAAAGATTATATGAGTCTATCATTAACATATATAGTGTCACAAATTTTAGTAATAATTTATTACTTGATTTATAGTTGGACATTTCATTTAAAAGATAGTAATAAAATTTTAATATTTGGAATTATTGCTACTATTATTAATAGTATATCTTATGTGTTATTAAATGCATATACTGGAATGGCAATGTGTTTTGTTGCAATAATTAGAAATTTATTGTTTTCAAAAGATAAAAAAAGTACATTAAATTTAACCTTGATTTTTGCATTAACACTTATTGCTTCTGTTTTTACTTTTGATAGTCTCTTTTGCTTATTTAATATAATTGCCACGCTAATTTATACATATGCTCTTTGGCAAAAAAATACAAAAATATATAAATTATTAGGTATAGTTGTAAATGGACTTATGATAATTTATAATATATATATACAATCAATTTTTGGAGTTATTTTAATAAGTATTGCATTTATGAGTTCTATAGTAGGATTTTTGAGGGTAGAAAAAGAATCAAGATAGTGTTGCCACTATGGTTGGCAGAATTAGTAGCTCCAATTTGCGAATTATATTATAACATAAAAAAGCAAACACCATTATTTACAAAATATTCCCTATATACATTATCCTCAAATTCCAATTTTAGTAACGAAAAAGCTAAAAAAGAATTGGATTATAAAAATAGAGATATAAAAGATACAATTAAAGATACATTAAAATGGCTAAAAAAGATGAATTATATTAAATAACACAAATTGTATGATTAAAATATAAAATATTGATTATGTACAGTAAATTTTAAAAGACTTTGACAAATAAGAAGAAAATATTTTTAAATTAAGAAAAGGCTTAAAACTTTCACAAGAATAAATTAGCAAAAAAGTATGACATTACAAGACACAATATCAAATTGGGAGTTAGGAGAAACATCTCTAAATCTAGAACATTAAAAATGCTATCTAAAATATTAAATTTTAGCATAGATGGGTTACTAAATAATGACATTAAATCAGTGATGTTTGAAAAAAATAGTAACATAGAAAAAATGTAGAAAATACAAAAAAGTACTTGCAACGACAAAAAATATATGATAAAATTTTTACAATTTGTAGAGAAATATTTCTGAAATAAAAAATAACTTGGGTATTGGAAGGACAAGATGACTGAATTTCCAATACTTAGCTTTGTAATTTTTATTTTAGGATATTTCTTTTTTTTATATAGAATCAAGAGTTTTGGCAAAACTCTTATTTTATAGA
>OIYS01001223.1_pt1 | contig 13794 bp, 15 predicted proteins | sample 1588271 | NCBI WGS metagenome assembly OIYS01 (sample SAMN03283286) | human gut metagenome | biome: human-associated habitat; material: feces | host: Homo sapiens | place: Peru | collected 2012
GAACCGGGTAAGGGATACTATGTCTCTACTTTTATCTTAAATGAAAGAGCCGTGGGAAGAATAGTGGTTCAGAGGGTGCTGTGGCAAAGTGTTAATAATTGGTTTTTTTTACGGCATTATTGGAATTGATGTTAATATAAGCGAGGATTTAACTACTATTAAGGGGATTTTGAGTAATTTTGTAGTGGAAAATCAATAACTACAAAAGATGGTAAACGAATTAGTTGAACTCATCAGCACTCAAGCTCGTAGATTCGGCGACCGCGAGGCTCTCCGTTTCCGTGATTACAAAACCCAGGAATGGATGTCCATTTCTTGGAATCAGTTCAAAACCAATATTGAACGAGAGGCTAAATCGCTATATAAAGCAGGTTTGGATGTGGAAGACAAGGTGGCAATCTTCTCCCAAAACTGCCCCGAAATTCTGACCACTCACTTTGCCGCATACTACAACCGTGGCGTGGCTGTGCCCATCTATGCCACCAGCAGCAAGAGTGAAGCCGCCTACATCATCAACGATGCACAGACTCTCGTTCTGTTCGTGGGCGACCAACAGCAATACGATATTGCGATGGAAATCGTTGACGAATGTCCGTCACTGAAATATGTGGTCACCTACAATCCGCTCGTTGAGAAGCGTGCCGACGATAAAATCAGCATGACTTGGGAAGAATTTCTCGACTGGGGCGAAGATGCCGACGTTGAACTTCTGAACAAGCGCAAAGAGAGCGCTTTGCCATCCGACCTGATGGTGCTCATCTACACTTCCGGCACCACTGGCGTGCCTAAGGGTGTGATGCTCTGCCACTCCAACTTCAACGCCGCTATTTTGGCACACAACATGCGCATTCCAACTCTGAACGACGAAACCGACTTGTCGTTGAGTTTCTTGCCTTTGAGCCATATCTTTGAATTGGGTTGGAGCGTAGTTTGCCTTGCAAATGGCATTCGCATTGTGATCAACTACAATCCAAAGGAAATTCAAAAGACGGTGAAGGAGGTTCACCCCACTTGCATGTGCAGCGTGCCTCGCTTCTGGGAAAAGGTATATACCGCTATTGTCAACAATGTGGAAAATGCCGCACCTATGGTAAGAATGCTCTTCAAGCGCGCAATAGCCGTGGCTAAGAAGCGTGAGATGAAATATGTGCGCACTGGCAAGAAGGTGCCTATGCTGCTTGAGAAGCAGTATCAATACTTCGACAAGAAGGTGTATAGCCGCCTGCGTTCCGCTATCGGTTTCGAGCAGCCACACCTCTTCCCTACCGCTGGCGCTATGCTCTCCGACAATATCACCGAATTTCTGCGCTCGATTGGTCTGCCTATCACCATTGGCTACGGATTGAGCGAAACCACCGCCACCGTATCGTTTGTGCCCGACACCAACTGGGAATTAGGCACTATCGGCACTCCTATCCCTGGCGTGAAGGTGAAAATCGGCGACGAGAACGAAATTCTGGTAAAAGGTCCTACTATTATGAAGGGCTACTACCACAAGCCTGAGGAAACCGCTAAGGCAATCGACAAAGATGGCTGGTTCCACACTGGCGACTGTGGCGCTATCAACGAACACGACCAACTCATTATCACAGAGCGCTTGAAAGACCTTTTCAAGACCAGCAACGGCAAGTATATCGCACCACAAGTGCTTGAAACTCGCCTCGGTCAAGACCTCTTTATCGAGCAAGCCGCCGTGATTGGCGATGGCAGAAAATTCGTGTCAGCACTCATCGTGCCTTCTTTCGATGCGCTGAAAGCCTACGCTAAAAAGAAGAAAATCGAATATACCGACATCGCCGACTTGGTGAACAACAAGGATATTCGCAAAATGATGGAACAGCGCATCAACGAATGGCAAAAAGACCTTGCCAGTTACGAACAAATCAAGCGTTTCATCTTGATGCCTCGCCCATTCACAATGGAAACTGGCGAACTCACCAACACGCTGAAAATCCGCCGCAAGGTAATCAACAAGCGCTACGCTAAACTCATCGATGCAGTTTACGCAGCCGCTGAAAAAAAGTAAATTTTCTTACAGAAGTTAAGAAGTTAAGGAGTTGAAGAAGTTTAGACGATACTTTCGCCTCTCCTTAAATCATGTCACGACTTTTAGAATTAAATAAACATAGTATTAACAACACAAATCATTGAGCTCAGATGATTACACAAGAACAATTAAAAGAGATACAAGAACGCTCGGATGCGTTGAGGAGGTATCTTTGACATCGACAGCAAGAAAATTGAAGTAGAAGAAGAGGAATTACGCACACATGTGCCCGACTTCTGGCTCGACCAAAAGGCTGCCGAAGCACAAATGAAAAAAATAAAAATGCTGCGCTTCTGGATCGACAGTAGCAAGGAAGTGGAGCAAGCTGTGGGTGAAGTGGAAGTGGGATTCGACTTCGTGAAGGAAGGCGTAATCTCGGAAGAAGAACTCGACAACCTCTACAGCGTGGCTAAAGACAAGATTGAGAAACTGGAGTTGCGCAATATGCTGCGCGGCGAGGAAGACAAGATGGACGCTATCCTGAAAATCAATTCAGGAGCAGGCGGCACCGAAAGTCAAGACTGGGCATCGATGCTGATGCGCCTCTACTTGCGCTGGTGCGAACGCCACGGCTACAAAACATCTATCGAACACCTCATCGACGGTGATGAAGCCGGTATCAAATCGGTAACCATCAGCGTGGAAGGCGCATTTGCCTACGGATATTTGAAGAGTGAGAACGGTGTGCACCGCTTGGTGCGTGTGTCACCCTACAATGCCCAAGGCAAGCGTATGACCTCGTTCGCATCTGTGTTTGTGACTCCGCTCATCGACGATACCATCGAGATTGAAATCGACCCTGCACGCCTCACTTGGGACACTTTCCGAAGCGGTGGCGCTGGTGGTCAGAATGTGAATAAGGTGGAATCGGGTGTGCGCGCTCGCTATCAGTACAAAGACCCATACACTGGCGAGGAAGAGGAAATTTTGGTTGAAAACACCGAAACCCGCGACCAGCCAAAGAACCGCGAAAACGCACTCCGCAACTTGAAGTCTATCCTCTACAACAAGGAGTTGCAACACCGTCAGGAAGAGCAACGCAAAGTGGAAGACTCAAAGAAGAAAATTGAATGGGGTAGCCAAATCCGCAGTTATGTGTTCGACGACCGCCGTGTGAAAGACCACCGCACCAACTATCAGACAAGCAATGTGAATGGTGTGATGGACGGCGACATCGACGAGTTTATCAAGGCTTACCTTATGGAGTTTGGCGCTGAATAAGCGTCACGCCCACATTCTATGAAAGAAAAATAACGATGACAAAACAAAAACTCCTACTGGTAAAGGTTGGGGGCAAGGTGGTGGAAAACCCCGTTGCCCTCAACCAGCTTATCAGTGACCTTTCTAAACTGGAAGGCCGCAAGGTGATGGTGCACGGTGGTGGCGTGTTGGCTACGAAAACCGCCGCCGCTCTCGGCATCGAAACCACTATGGTGGAAGGCCGTCGCATCACCGACGATAAGATGATTGATGTGGTGACCATGGTTTATGCCGGTTTGGTAAACAAGCGTGTAGTCACGCTCCTGCAAGCGAATGGCACCAACGCCATAGGTTTGTGCGGTGCCGACATGAATGTGATTCTCAGCGAGAAGCGCCCCGTTAAGACGGTGGACTACGGCTGGGTAGGCGATGTAAAAAAGGTGGATGGCAAGGCGCTCTCGTCGCTCATCGAGAATGGCGTGGTGCCTGTGATGGCTGCACTCACCCACGATGGGCAAGGTCATATCCTCAACACCAACGCCGATACCATCGCCGCCGAAACAGCCAAAGGACTTGCGCCATACTACGATGTGACACTGGTTTTCTGCTTCGAAAAGCGTGGTGTGCTTCGTGATGCCGACGATGATGACAGCGTGATCCCATCGCTCAACCGCAGCGAATATGAGGCGTTGAAAAGCGAGGGCGTGATTACCGATGGCATGATTCCAAAACTCGACAACGCTTTCTCCACCATCGACAATGGCGTGAAAGAGGTGATTATCACCCATGCAAGCAGCCTCGGCGACCTCAGCCAAGGCACACACATCAAATAATTTGGCTTTCAGTCTTAAACCAAAACGGCAACTGCAAGTCAAACCAAGAAAATTGATAACAACAAAACAGAAATACGATGAATAAGTTTTCAAAAGGAGCAATCTGCCTTTCCGTAGCACTTGCCTGCGCTTGGGGAGCCAAAGCTCAAAATGTGGAGCTCACACCCGACTTCTGCAACGCAGTGAAGCAATACGATGTGGTACAAACTTTCCACGACGGTATGGCTGCCGTGCTGAAAGACGGCAAATGGGGCTATATCAGCAGCGATGGCAAAGAAGTGATAACTTGCAGCATTCCGAAGCAATACGATGTGTGTATCGACCGTGAGGACTACGGATTTTTCCGCGACAACGGCTATATCCGCAACTTCAGCGAGGGTATGGTGCCTGTGGCAAAGGAAACCTCTGGTGCGAAGCACAACTACGAGCGTGTGCTGAAATGGGGCTACATGAACAAGGAAGGCAAACTGGTGGTGGATTATATCTACGACGAGGCTGCCGACTTTAGCGAAGGACTCGCATGGGTTGCCAACGACGAATATCAGGGATTTATCGACAAGCAGGGCAATAAGGTGCTCGACGGCTCAAAATACTTCGTTGCCGATGCCGGTATGCTCAACTATGCGTTCCACGACGGCTTGGCTTGCGTGGTGAAGATGGACGATGAAGGCAATGCCAAGTATGGCTACATCAATAAGCAAGGCGAAGAGGTGGTGCCCTGCAAATACGATGCCGCCAATCCATTCAGCGAGGGCAAAGCCGCAGTGGCTATATATAAGGAAGACAATGCCGATGCGCAATTCCCCTACGAATACAGCTACATCGACGTCAAAGGCAATGCGCTTTTCTCTTGCAAAGAGGGTTTGAAAACTGGCGACTTCCACGAAGGCATGGCATGGTTCACTTCCAACGAACAGCAATACGGCTTCATCGACACCACTGGCACAGAGGTGATACCTATGCGCTACTACACCGATGAGATCGCAATGCCAAAATTCATCGCCGACTTCCACGAAGGCTACACCCTTTCGGGAGCGGAAGACTTCGTAGGCACCGAATCAATCACCGTCTATCGCTTAATGGATAAGATGATGGTGCGCCCAGCGTTCAAGGTTGAAGGACCCGTTTACGAAGGCGTGGCGCTCAACTCTGCCGACAAGAAATTCGGCTTCATCAAGCCCGACGGCACCCAAGCCATTCCATGCGAATACGACTACACCCCATCATGCGTGTCAGGCGACATGCTTAGCAGCAGCTACCGCTTCAGCAACGGCGTGGCAGCCGTAAGAAAAAACGGCAAATGGGGCTACATCGACCACAACGGCAACTCCACCTTCTAACCCCACCCCTCCCCCAAAAAGCATCAAAAGCCGCGTTGCTCTCACGAGTGACGCGGCTTTCGTTTTTTTGAAAAAAAATTAGCAGTTTCTAAATAATTGTGTTACTTACTATGAAAAGCATTCTACTATTAATCTTTGTTTTTTTCTTACTTTTTGTTGAACACGCCCTTTTGGTAAAGGTATTGTCCGATTTGCACCGCATTGAGGGCTGCGCCTTTCTTGATTTGGTCGCCCACCACCCAGAATGTCAAGCCATTGTCGCTACTGTAGTCTTCACGAATACGGCCCACATACACAGGGTCTTGACGGTTCACATAAAGAGGCATCGGATATTCATTGCACGATGGATTATCTACCACAGTAATACCTGGGGCTCCCATCAGCGCGCGGCGTGCCTCGTCGGGAGAGATTGGACGCTCGGTCTCAATCCACACCGACTCGCTATGCGCACGAATCACTGGCACACGCACACATGTGGCACTCACGCGGATATCTGAGTGCATGATTTTGCGTGTTTCGTTATACATTTTTGTTTCCTCGCGAGTGTAGCCATTATCCATAAACATATCGATGTGTGGAATCACATTATATGCCAACTGGTGTTGGAAATGGCGAACGGTCACCGTGTCCTTATTGGTTGCGATTTCTGAGAATTGGAGCGCGAGTTCGTCCATCGCCTCCAAACCGGCGCCGCTGGCTGCCTGATAGGTGGAAACCTGCACATTCTTGATGTGTGAGATATTGTCGAGTGGCTTCAATGCCACCACCATCAGAATGGTGGTGCAGTTAGGGTTGGCGATGATATTGCGTGGAGTGCAGAGCGCATCTTCAGCGTTCACTTCAGGCACCACCAAAGGCACATCGTCGTCCATGCGGAAGGCACTTGAGTTATCAATCATAATGGTGCCGAACTTGGTGATAGTGGGTGCAAACTCCTTTGCTGTGCCAGCACCTGCCGACACAAACGCGATGTCTATACCCTTGAAGTCGTCGTTGTGCTGCAACAGTTGAACCACATGGTCTTTGCCACGGAAAGTGAATATACGACCAGCACTACGCTCCGAACCGAAAAGCACGAGCTCATCGATTGGGAAGTTTTGCTCATCGAGCACTCTCATAAATTCCTGTCCAACTGCGCCGCTGGCGCCAACAATAGCAACTTTCATTTTTTCACAAAATCGTTTTTGATTAAATAACACGCAAAGTTAGTGTTTCTTTTTGACTAAAGCAACACTTGCCATACACATTTCCTCCGCACCAACTATCTTTTAGAACACACAACCCTCTGTAAAAGGCTTGCGCAATATCATTTTTTGCAAAATAACGGAAAAATCGCTAACTTTGATGTGATGAAAATTCTATTTGTAGGCGACGCGAGCAATATGCACCACTGTCTGGCACAGCAACTGCGCAAGATGGGGCATCACGCCATTGTGGCATCTAACGGTTCGGGGTGGATGAACACCGGCCGCGACATTGACTTGCGACGCAATCCCGGCAAAATCGGGGCTGTGCAATATGTGGCTAAACTCTTGACAAACCTGCACAAGATGCGTGGTTTCGACATTGTGGAACTATCCAACCCCATTTTCTTGCAACTGAAGCCATGGCGCATCAAGCCCATTTTCGACTATCTGAAAAAGCATAACGGTAAGATTGTGCTCTCGGCACTCGGCACCGATTATGTGTACTACCACGCTTGCTTCGACGGCAAAACATACCGCTACAGCGACTACATGATTGGCAACGAGCCATCGCCATTCTACCAATCGAAGGAATATGTGGAATATGAGGAAGACAACTGGAAAGCCGACTTCATGAAGCGCCACAGCGATTATGTGCTGGAGCGCATTGATGGCGTGGTGGCTTGCCTGTGGGAATACTATGTGGCTTACGCACCGATTATGGGCGATAAGGTGATTCACGCGGGGCTGCCTATTGATGTGGATAATCTTACGCCACACTTCATTGACGAAGAGCCCGAAAAGGTGCGATTCTTCATCGGCATTCAGCGCAACCGCAACATTCTGAAAGGCACCGACCGCCTGCTTGCCGCACTTGAAAATGTACATCGCGAAATGCCCGACCTGTGCGAGATTGAGCGTGTGGAAAATCTGCCCTACGACGAGTATGTGCGCCGCATGAACCGCAGCCATGTGCTGCTCGACCAACTCTACTCCTACACGCCAGCCACCAACGCACTTCTCGCTATGGCGCAAGGCATGGTGGCAGTTTCGGGAGCGGAACCTGAATATTACGATTTGATTGGCGAAACCACCAACCACCCCATCATCAACGTGCGCCCCACTCCAGAGGGCGACATCGAGGAAAAACTGCGCTGGATTGTAGCCAACAAGGCACTACTGCCAAAATTGAGCCACGACAGCCGCGATTTCGTGGTGAAGCACAACGCCGCCTCAGTAGTGGCAAACCGCTACCTCAACTTCTGGCAATCCCTCTAAAAAAACAGGAACAAACCATAGGGACATGCCTTCGGCATATTTCAATCCCAACAACAAAAAGCACAATCACAAACCGTCACATTTTCAATATATTACGGCAAAAACCACAGGAGGATGCGCTCTAAAGTGCATCCTCCTGCTTTATTTATGGGCTGAATTTTTACAGATATTTTTGAATTGCTTTCTTCAATTCAAGTGGGTCTTGAATGCGTTCCTGAATTTCGCCATTCTTGTCGATGATGAATGAGGTTGGAATGCTATACACTTGATATTGCTGCACATACTTTGATGCCTCGCCTGCTGGGTCGTAAACGGCAATCCAAGGAATGTTTTTAGCAGCATCACGCCATTCGCCGAGGGTTTGGTCCAAACCAACTTGGAAGATGGTCACTCGTCCCTTATATTGGGTGTAGATGTCGTTGAGCACCTTGTTGAACGCTGGAGAGAACGATTGGTCGTACATGGTGAAGTTGAGCAGCACCACGCGGCCTTGCGATGCCTCTTTGGCAAGCGAGTGCTCCACGCCCTTGCTGTCTTGCAAAGTGATGTCGAAGAGTTTCACCACCTCTGCCTGAATCTGTGTGCCACCCGAAATGCCAGCAGCTGCACGGCGGCGCTTTTGAGCCTCAAGCGTCATGTTCACGAGGTATTGAGTGCGTGGATCGTCTTTGCGGTATGAGTTGAACGCGTTAGCCACAGCGCCAATAATCTTCATATCCCTGTCGTTCATTGGGTCGAACAGAGGGTGGCCGTTGATGTATTTGTTGATAATGAAGTAAGCCACGATGCCTGAGCCGTATTCATCAGCGAGAATCTGATTGGCGAGTTGCTTCTTCCATGCCTCAATCTTTGATGCTGGAGTGCCTTCCTTCGCATATTCGATGGCTTCTTTTTCAATCTTGTTGATTAGCTTTGCGTGTTCGGTGCCGTCGATGTTGAAGTCCTTGTCAAAAGTTTTCAACTTAGAGTCGATGGTGATGCTCTCAATGCTGTCAACTGTAAAGTAAATCGACTTGTCGGCACAGCGCAAACGATAGATGTTGGGATATTCTGGAGCGTCGTATGAAATGCTATACGAGCCGCCACCGTTGGTGGTTGTGGAATCGAGAATAAACCAGTTGCCATTGTTGGCCACTTCAAGGTAAAGGTTGGTGGTGTCGGCAGCGCCTTCCACATTACCCGAAACTTTAAATTTGTTGCCGCCCGTACATGCGCAGAGCATCGCCATAGCGGCAAGCGAAAGGAAAAGAATTTTCTTCATTATGTAATTTTTATTTTTTTCAGAAATTATTATGCGAAGTTAAGGGAATTAGGGCGAATTAGCAAATGAAACGCCCACAAATTTCGCTTACAAACCCAACACCAAGCCCACAGAAAGAGTGCGGATTTTGGGATCGAAGCCGTCTTTTATCACTCGGCAAGGGCTGTATCTCACATACGCGCCCACTTTTCGGTAATTCACGCCAGCAATGGCGTCGAAAGTGACCGGCGATTGGTGAATGTCGTTGCTGGTAGTTTCCTTCACCTTGCCTTCTGCGCCCTCATACTCGGTAAGCACGCTGGCATGAACATTGAAATTGGTAATCTCGCCCACAAACACATCCACATGGCTTCCGATGCGCTGACGGAAGATAATGGGCAGTTCGAGCGCAAACACCTTCAGGCGCGATTTGCAAGACTTGGCATTGGCAGGGTAAGGACCTACGGTCAACCCATTTTCACCCAAGCCGAAACGCTCCGCCGAGCCTAATTTATAGTTTTTCCAATCCAAACCCACACCCACGCTGATGCGCTGGCCATGGCCTGTGTTGTATTTTGCGCCAATCACGTTGAGCCACGATATTTCAAACGACTTGCCCATCTTCACATCCGCTTCTGTCGATATGCCATCCACGAAGCCAAAAGCAAGTCCGCCACTGGTGATGTTCCACCCCACACTGTCGGTGAGCAGCGGATACCAATCCACCTGAATATACTCTTTCTCCTGTGCTTTCGCATATTGCGATGTGCCGAAAACCACAGCAAGCAGAGCCACTGCATATAAAATTCGTTTCATACCGCAAAGTTAATCAAAAAAATGTAAATTCGTGTCGATTTCATGTGGTGAGATTTGGTATTCTGAATCTAAATGTATAAATTTGCTGAAGTACTATTATATTCACCTTATTATAAATCACTTAATCATCTAAATTATGGAAGCTAAGTTTTATAAATGTCCTATTTGCGGCAATGTGTTTGCCGTGATTGAAGATTCGGGCGTGGTGCCTGTGTGCTGCGGAAAACCCATGTTGCACCTCAACGCTATGCAGACCGACGGCGCGGCAGAGAAACACGTGCCGGTAGTCACTCGCCAAGAAGATGGCAAACTCAAAATCACAGTCAGTTCAGTGCCCCACCCCATGACTCCAGAGCACCACATCTGCTTCGTGGCTGTGGAATCGTGCTGCGGCCTGAAAATCATTCACCTCGACCCTGCCAAACCAGCAGAAGCCGTGTATTGCGACTGCGGTGAGAAAGTGAAGGCAGTATATGAATACTGCAACCTGCACGGCCTGTGGAAATCCACCGAAATCCCCACCCGCGAATAATCCCAACCACGAATAATCCCAACCCAAGACCCGACTCCCACCCAGCCGGGTCTTTTTTTTCGGAGCATCTGAAACACCCGAAACACCTGAAACACCCGAAACACCTGAAACACCTGAAACACCCGAAACACCTGAAACACCTGAAACACCTGAAACACCGATTGAGAAATTAGACGTTAGATGTTAGACATCAGATGTTTTGATTGTGTAGCGCGAAGATAACGGTCAAGCAGAGCACACACAATGCCAAAAGGGGGTGAACCACACTTGCTCACACATAAACCCAAATCGGTCATTAGACCGTATGAGGATTTTTTAGATTACTTCTTGCGGTCTTACGGCTTTTATAAGATGCCTTTTGCTTGTTTTTAATTCGTAATAGTTCGCTATCACTCATTAAAAGACAAACAAAATTCATTCTTCTAAAACTCCGAAATACCACAAGCCCTAATGACCGATTTGGGTTTATTTCTCACACAGATTCAACGAGATTAAACAAAAAATCATTCGTGAAATTCGAGCAATTCGTGGTAAAAAAATCAGCCACAAATTACCACAAATTACCACAAACAACCCACCAACAGAAAACACCAATTTAATCCATTCAAACCCAATTTACACCAATTTTAATTATAAAGGAATATGGGTTAAAGAATGTCGCTAAAAAAAACTCTAGCGACATTACTATCAATATGGTTATTTTAATTTAATATGAGGACAAAAAGCTTTTAAGACATCTCCATATCGCTTTATTTCCGCATTATTCATGCTTCGGGCATCATTGCCTAAACGAGAAAATGTTCCATCTGCATTTTGCCGCCAAACCTGAACATGAACAGTTCCACTTTTGAACACACGCCCAGTTCCTATATTGGTGTGATTGTGACTCCAGTCAAAATCCAAAAACAGCTTTTGACCCACATAGACACGAGCCAGACAAATTCCTTTAGCATTTCTTCTAAAATATATTTCAGAAGTATTTGAGTAATAAGGAAGGTTTGTATGTGTATCCTTATCTCCAACTTTTTTAATTAACGTTCCTTTAACGCCATTTATAGTTATAGATGGAGCTAATTTCGTGTATTCAGAACGTCGCCCTTTTTCGTTTCTGGCGAAAAAATCTGATCCATTTCCCATTATTCACAAAAATCAAAATTACGGTTATAATCCACATATACATAGTCGGTTTCACGCAACCATTCCAATAGAGATAGATTTCTATCCATAAAGCCAAGTTCTTTAAGGTTAAGAGCTAAAGCTTCCGATAAGTTCATCACATGTTCTTCAAATTTTCCGTCACAGCCAATTTTGTAGCCCACTAAATATTCTTCATAATACATCCTAACCAGATAAATCTCATCAGGATTATCATACTCTGAAACTAAAAGGTCGTTCAATCCTGTTAGTTCATACTCCTCTTTGTACTGAATATTTTTAAAAAAATTGGCCTCATTTTGTGATACATATTTTCCTGCCATATTTTCAAATAATTCTTTGTCGGCAGGACATAATTCATGTCTTTTATTTTCCATTTTTTTTGATTTTTCTTAAATTAGTTGAAATAAAATCAGGAATAAATTTAATGGGCGTATGGAGACCAGTAACCTGAATCTCTTCTCCATAAACCATAATTAAAGTTGGACTTTTTTCTTCTTCAAGTCTGCGCAAACCATAACACCATTGGTTGTACGAATTAATGTTCTTTCTGTTTCCCATGCCACAAACAGCCACAACGCTATTCATGGGCAATCCGTCAAAACAATATTCAAAAGAGTTCAAACTTCCCCAACTGGCTGTAGGAATAACCTTAAAACCACAAATTTGCCAATAAGCTCCTACAAATCGCGTTCTGAAAATGTTTTGCATATTGTAATAATCTGTAGGATAATCTTTCCACAACGACAAATCCGGAGTAAAAAGATAATCATATTGACTAATGGTATAAGTGGTGTATTCCAAATTACACCATACCGCATCTCTAAACTTAAAATCATGCAAGAAGAAATGAATGGCTTGATTCGAACCATCATATTTTTGGCGCTCTGTATAAGGTACACATAAAAAATCGGTGGGTCCATTATAAGCTTGAATTCTTGGGAATCCGAACCTTGGAGTAAAATCCATTCCATCAATTAGATGCATATTATCATATATTTGTCTCTTTTTGATGCGAATGGGTTTATGTGTGATTTTATACGCACGTCCTCTTTCATTATTTTCTATTTGGTATATAGATTTAGCATCGAATAAGCATTTATTTTTATTGCTCATTTTTTGTGAAGTTGTTTATAGTGGGTTCCCACCCCACTTTAAAAAAAATACAAACTATGCTGAAATGAAATATGAAAGACATTTCAACCGTGAAAAAATGAGCGATTTTCTGTTTTATACTCTTGCAGAAATAGGTCAATTTGACTACTTTTGTAAAAGAATACAAACATAAAACCCGATAAAGAGGGGGAACTAAAACCCTCAAAATCGCTTAAACCCAAGGTTTTACGTACGCCCTTCACTCCCGTCCAAAGCAGTGAAGGGCTTTTTCGTCCCCTAAACTATTAACTATCCATATTTTTTTCTTTTTTAGTAATTCGGGGAACCATCTTATATGCTTCCCCTTGAAGTTCTTCGTCAAATGATGCTGCCCTATGAAGATCAAAAATCACAGTACTATCTTCGTAATTAAAAGATAGAGCATCAAATAGCGCTTTTGTATTCAAACTATAGTATCCACTTGAAATAGATAATTTAAACGCATCTTCATCTGGTTCTGAAGAAACAGATAAAAACAAATTGCTCTCATCCTCACTTTGTGAAAATTTAATATACTTACGCTCAGCAAAAAGCAAAGCATCACTTGTCGCTTTTGTAAAGCCCAACTTTCCTGTTGCTTGAATCGTTGCCTTTAACTTTACTCCGTATTTTTTTGCACTTAAAATTTTCATAATTAAAAATTTTATTACAAACTTAAGTATTATTTCTCAAATGTCCAAGTATTATTATAATAAAACACCAATTTTTAGCAAAAAACCATTCAATCTCCTTGTGCGATTTAATTCTCCTACCGTTGTAATTCTGTAAAAGTATGTTAGAAATAATGTGTAACACCTTGTAATTTAAATGTTTTTGTAAATAAGTGAAAGAGTTACAAAATTGACAATCTGCGTATCATATAGAAAAACAATACTGGTTTACATTCTTCATATTTAGCAAGGTGATTACAATATGTTTAAAAACATATAGAAAACAAAAACGAACCACAATTAGCACTGATTAAACTATAAAATCCCTTAAATTGGCGTAATATTATGGCATCGGGGCGATTTC
>OIYS01001224.1_pt1 | contig 13790 bp, 15 predicted proteins | sample 1588271 | NCBI WGS metagenome assembly OIYS01 (sample SAMN03283286) | human gut metagenome | biome: human-associated habitat; material: feces | host: Homo sapiens | place: Peru | collected 2012
GATGATATTTTAACAGTCAATATTAGTAGTATGATAACAGATGCAGGCCTTCTACCAAAATCTCCAACAGCAGAAGAACATAATATTACTCCAGACGAATGGCTTTCATATAGGGGATATAATGATGTTAAGGTATTCTTCCCAATGATAGAATTTTTATCATCAAGAATAGAAAGTATCACTGATATATATGACTTAATTCAAAGAATTACGATTGAAAAAGCAGCTCTTAAAAGTGTATCAGATTCAAATATAAAAGACCTTCCATCATTTTTAACCCCATCTTATAAAGTAATAAATGATATATTAAATAAGTACTATAATAAAGTAAAAGTAAGAGAAGAAAAAAGAAAACAAAATTTACAAAAACATAAAAGAAAATACATTAAGGCAATAGAAAGATTTTCAATAGAGTCTAAACACGATGTAATAACGGACTTATCAATTGTTGAGTTAATACCAGATGAAGATTATAAGGAACTAGCTTTAAAATATATATATGATCATAATAAAAAAGTCAGTGATAAATTAGAACAAGAACTAGTAAAAGCTAGATCAAACTCTATAGTAGTATATCAACATTTATTATCAGAAACTAACATTATATTAACAGAAGAATTATATAATAAAATTTCCTTTAGAACTAAAGAAGAAATAGAACAAATCACTAAAATAGCCAAAAGATATGGAATAACAGATAGTAATAGTATTTATCAAATGTTAATATCTGCTAATATTGAAACGTTTTCTAACATAGAAAAGTTATATGAGAAGGGAATTATTAGTAAAAAATTTATAACGAAAAGTCCATCAATTTTTACTGAAACTTCTGCTAGTTATAAAAACTTAATGAATTGCATAAAAACATTAAAAGATAAAGATATTCCATATAAAGTATTACATGATAACAGTGATGTCTTAGTAGTAGATAAAAAACTATTAGAAGATAAGTTAAGCACCTTAGATGAATATGGTCTAACTAAAGCCATTAAGAAAAGTACTAATCTAAGATTTTTAGAATCAGAAAATCTAGAAGAATTGCTAGACTTAGTAATAGAGTATGGTTATGGTACTGAGTTAAATTCTAACCTAAACATCTTAAATTTTAGTAAAGAAAGATGGTTACGGCTAAGTATTTTAAAAGAATTAAATGAACTTCCAAAAAATACTGAGGAACTAGAAGAAGTCTTAAGTAATCCAAATTTTATAGTACCAGATCATAATATTCATGAATATGCCAGTATACCAACAGAAGAATATGAAAAAACTTTAAGAAGCCTACTTCAAGAAGAAAGCCTTGCTCCATTTGAAAAATATACTAAAGATAATCTAACATATGATATAAATGGAATTTTAATTTCAAGAAGAAAGGTCGAAAGACAAATTCACGCTGGCAATAAGGCAAGTGTAATTGTAAATGGTTATCAAAAAAATAAATACTAGGAGGTAATAAAGTGAGTTATTTATTAGAAATGAATCAGAAACTATTGGAAAAAATAGCCTTACAACGAAAAGAATTAGAAGACCTAAGAAGAGCTAGCCAAGTTAGCAATATCCAAAGACAAATTCAACCAACACCAGTCGATACTGAAGAAACTATTACCTCTGATATCAAAAAAGAAAGTGGCTTTGAAGAAGAAATAAAAAAATATTTAGAATTATTGGAATTAATAGATAAAGAAGATGATATCGAAAAAGAAGTTTTAGGTATTCTGCCACAAGAAGATGATTATGATAAGGAAAGACTAATTAAAAGATTATATATTGATTACTGTAAGAAAATAAGACAGACAATTGATTTTATTGAATCCGAAAAAAGATATGGCACAGATGAAGAAGAACTGGTTTCATTTTACGGAGAAGTAAAAAAATATGAAGAGATTAAAAACACCCTTAGAAAAAATATGCAACTTGATACAAAAAGAGAGGAAGATAGTATCCCAAAAAACAAACTTCTCTTTTTAACAACAAATAGTGGAAGAGTAAAAGTATTTGAAAGCATTAATGATATGGATCCAAATTATTACCCACCATTAAATGAATTATTTACATCCATAATAGACGGGACATTTAGAGATAGTAAACCACTAATTGGTAATAGTAGATTTAATGGTATACTAGAAGTGAGAAATGTTGATAATAATTTGCGAATTCTATATATGCCATTATCATCAAATTACTATGCAATTTTAGGTGCTATAATTAAAAAGACAGATAGTAACTCTTATTACAGAACAAGCATTATGAGTATGCTAAACAGTTTTAACAGTCAAAAAGAATCACTTGAAAAAGGATTGGAAAATCCAGAATTTTGTAGACAACAAGAAGCATATACCAAAGCCCTTTTTGAAAAATTAAACTTTCCAAAGAAGCAAGATGCTAAAAAGAAAGTTAAGACTACAGCAAATCCATAAAATAGTAAAAGTTGGTAAATATGGTTAGGCTTGGATATTTTAAAAGATTTAGAAAGAGATCAAACTAGCAAAATTAATAAGAAAACTTCATCTCAAAAATAATGGGATTAATATTGTTAGAATATAACAGTATTAATCCTTTTTTAGATCTCATCATCAATTATTTAAAGATCATATTGTTTAAAAAAATATCGAATGCTATAATTAAAATGTAATAGTAGAAGAATAAGTGAGGTGAAAAAATGAGTAAAAAGGGCTTTACTTTAGTTGAGGTCTTAGCTGTTGTTGTAATTATGGGTATTTTACTATTAGTAAGTATTCCAGCTGTGACTAAAAATATTGCTACATCTAAAGATAAGGTATTTTTTTCTAATGTTTCTAGTGTAATAAGCAATTTAAAAAAAGAACGAGTTTTAAATGGTAAAAAATACTGTACTTATGAACCAGAAACTAAAGCTGAAGATATAGAATCATTAACAATAGTAGTAGCAAGAGATAATAGTGACAATAATGTCTATATTGTAACAGCTAAAAGAAAAGGTAGTCCTAATGTACTTGATATTGCAACATTAAACTTTGATGAGTTAACAGCAACAGAAAAAAGTAAATGGAAACCATCCAATGAGGCAGGCCTAACAGAAGTAAAAGAAAAAATATCTGAAGTAGTAGTAGAACACATAACAGAAATGCAACCATGTATTTAAAAAGAAGCCGAAGAGTAAAGGAGAAATATGAAAAAAACAGTGAGGGTATTATTTTCGCTAATATTACTGCTTAATATAGTGAAAATAAATAGTAGTAGTAAAATAATTACAAATAAAAAACAAGTCTCTATCCAAAATACATCTAAAGTTACAGATAGGGAACTTGCTATGTTAGCATCTCTTGTATATGAAGATGTTCCAAATGACAATAACTATAGTAATTCATATCTTAAAAAAGGTTGTACTATAGAGAATGGTGAAATTAAAAAGAGTTGTTATTTTGATGTTGATGAAACACACTATGCAACACGTGATGGATATAAAATATTAGAATATGTAGAGGGTATGTCTGATAGAAAAAGAAATTTATTCACAACAGCAACAACGGCTCGTATAGAAGATGGAGAAAAATATTATTTTTATACTTTTGCTAGTACAAAAGAAGAGGCTAAAAACTGGGAAATTGTAAATTATAAAAAAGTATCAAGTAAGAATAAAAAGAATTCAGTAAGCTGGTCAGGTGAGTTTTCAGCAATTACTTTTAAAAAGGGAAATAATTATGTAATAGCCTTTAGAGGAACAGACTATCCAGACGTTTTAGAATGGTTACAAGATGTGGCTTATGCCCTTGAGGGAGAACATAAACAAGCTAAATATGCTAGAGATTATGCTATTAGTGAATATAATGATATAGTAAATAGTGATAGTGTTGCTAATATATATATTACTGGGCACTCTTTAGGAGCTTATCTTGCACAGATAGGTGGTGCTGCTATAGTTGATGCTGGAAAAACAGATGCTGGATTTGATACTAGTAAATCAAGTCACTTAAAAAAGGTTGTCTATTTTAATGGTATGGGAGTATCAGGGATTGGTCTAAAAACTCAGGATACTAAAAAGTATAGAGATGCTCTTGAATTTCTTGGAAAAACTTCAACAGAAGGGGTATCATCACCTAATACTTTAAGTTATAGCGATGAGAAGAGCAGTGGTAGATTAATTCTATATTCTATGGATGGTGATCCTGTTAGTGGTATTGGTATACACTATGGAGAAATTAGAAAATTACAGCCTGCAGCAGATGCTATATCTAATCATAAAGGAAATCACATTATAGGATCAACTGGTAGAACAGAAAAAGCTTCTAAAACAGTTGCTAAAATAGCAAATCTAATAAAAAAAGCTAAAGATTCTGAAATAAATGATACTAATATAGCTATTAGTGGTAAAGAAGCAGAACAAAAAATTAAAGCTATCTTAGAAACAGCCTTAAGATTTACTGAGTTAAAGAAAAAGTTTAATGATAGGTTTGACAATCTAAGAGATAAATATAATATTGCTCTACCAGAATTAGGAAATAACTATGATTCTGGTATGTATGGTGTTTTTGATATAAAAAATTTCTTTAGTAATTTTTCAAGCATGGCTGATAAGTATGGCTTAGGAGATATTACAGAAGTAGCTAATATATCACACGAGACAGATAGTTTTCTATGTTTAATAGATGATGACTTTGGAATACCTTCAATAACAGGAGCAGCAGTTAACGCTAAATATAGTACATCAAAAAATGCTATAGCTATAAAGGCTAATGGTAAAGATAATTTGCTACTAACAGCAAAAGCCAAAGACGGTTGTATAAGGAGTTATGAATGGTATAAAACAGATGCTAGCGGTAACGTAATATCTAAGCTAAAAACAGATAGGAATAGTATTAATAACTATGTTAATATTGCTGCAGATGATAATATTAAAAATGGTGACGTCATATATTATAAATTAGTTGCTAAATATGGAAATACCTATAAAACTCAAAAACTACAGCCATCAAGCTCTGGCAAATATGACTACGTTTTAGAAAGCCAAGAAAAAACACTTGCTGATGAAGAGGCAAAAACTCAAGGTAAGCCTAAAGTACTAACTCAAATGTATGAAATTAAATATGATACTGAATTACCTAAATGTTCATTTTCAACTAATAGTATAAAGTTAGGAAAGGGAAAAACAACTCAAGTAAAATTTACTTGTACTGATAATTCAGGTATAGTAGCATTAGATAAAAATGGTTTTAAGTTAACGGGTAAAGACTATTATATAAAACATAGTGCAACTTGTAAAAAGAACACTTGTACCATTACTATCAAAGCCAAAGCTCTAAGACTACTAAGAGTAAATACAGAGTTAACTTATAATACTGAAGTCTACGATAATTCAGGCAATCATACTCAAATATCAAATAGATTAAAAATAAGTACTAAAAAATAAGAAAAGGCACAAGTATGTGCTTTTTCTATGGGTTTATTAGTATAATTAACAAAAAATATAAAAATTAACAAAAAGTAAAAAAATTAACAATTTGACATAAAAAATTAAGTATGCTATAATCATATTGTTTGACGCCTCACGCTCAAACCGCATTGAAAAGGTTAGAAACAATTTTACTATTGTACCTTAAGAGCGAGTCTTAAGTTTAAAATGAAGGAGGTAATTATATGAACGCTGTAATTAAAGTTGGTGGAAAGCAATATTATGTTCAAGAAAATCAAGAAATTTTCGTTGAAAAATTAAATGCCAATGTAGGTGATACAGTTAAATTCGATCAAGTATTAATGCTTGATGGGAAAATAGGTAGTCCTTATCTTACTGATGCTACTGTTTTAGGAGAAGTAGTAAAGAATGGTAAACAAAAGAAAATTACTATTTTTAAATACAAAAGTAAAGATAGATCTAATCGTAAGAAACAAGGTCATAGACAACCTTATACTAAAATCAAGATTACAAAAATTAATGGTTAAAAATGGTTAAAGTAGAAGTAATAAAAAAAGATAATACTTATAAAAAAGTTATTATTACCGGTCATGCTATGTATAGTGGCTATGGAACAGATATAGTTTGTAGTGCTATAAGTAGTATTGTAACAACTTCTATAAATGGTATTTTAAGCCTAAATGAAGGTAGTCTAAATTATGAAGTTAATGATGGTAATGTTAAAATTATTATTAATAGTGATGATTTTACAACCCAGACATTAATTACTAATATGATTAGTCTTTTAAAAGAGTTAGAGGAAAAGTATCCGGCTAACATAAAAGTAAAATAAGGAGGAGAATTATGAAGTTTTTAAAGTTAGATATACAATTATTTGCTCACCATAAAGGGCAAGGATCAACATCTAATGGTCGTGATTCTGCAGGACGTAGACTAGGAGCTAAAGCTGCTGACGGACAATTCGTAACAGCAGGAAGTATTATATATCGTCAACGTGGAACTAAAATATTCCCAGGAGTTAATACTCGTCGTGGAAATGATGATAGTATTTACGCAACTATTGACGGTATCGTTAAATTTGAACGTTTAGGAAGAGACAAAAAACAAGCTTCTGTATACCCAGTAGGAGAATAATAAAAACTAAGAGCCATTATGGCTCTTTATTTATATAAAAAAGGAGGGGACAATATGTTTGTAGATGAGGTAAACATTAAAGTTGAAGCTGGTGATGGTGGAGATGGTTGTACAGCTTTTAGAAGAGAAAAATATGTACCTATGGGTGGCCCATATGGTGGTAATGGTGGGCATGGTTCAGATATAATATTCAAGGTTGATGAAGGACTACATACACTACTAGACCTTCGTTACCAAAAGACAATTAAAGGTAAAAAAGGTGAAAATGGTAGAGGAAAAAATCAACATGGTAAAGGAGCAGCGCCAATAATTATAAAAGTACCACAAGGAACAGTAGTAACAGATATTGACACTAATTTAGTAATAGCTGATTTATCTAGAAAGGATCAAGAAGAGTTAATTGCTAAAGGTGGACGTGGAGGAAGAGGAAATACAGCTTTTAAAACTCAGACCAATACTGCTCCAAACTACTCTGAAAAGGGTGAAGAAGGAGAAAAAAGGAATTTAAAAGTAGAAGTAAAGCTTTTAGCAGATGTAGGACTAGTTGGCTTACCAAGTGTTGGAAAAAGTACTATAATCTCATGTGTTTCCAAATCAAAACCTAAAATAGCCTCATATCACTTTACAACCATAACTCCAAATCTAGGCGTAGTTAAATCATCATCTGGAGATAGCTTTGTTATGGCTGACTTACCAGGATTAATAGAAGGGGCATCACTTGGAGAAGGGCTTGGTGATAAATTTTTAAGACATATTGAAAGAACCAGAATAATAGCCCATGTTATTGATATGAGTGGTAGTGAAATGCGTGATCCATATGCTGACTATTGCCTAATAAATAAAGAATTAAAAGAATTTAATGAAAAATTGATGGATAAGCCTCAAATAATAATAGCTAATAAAATGGACTTAGAAAATGCTAAAGAAAATCTAGAAGAATTTAAAAAGAAAGTAGATTGCGAAATATATGAAGTAAGTGCCGCAACTAATACAGGACTACAAAAAGTTATAGATAGATTAAGTGAGTTATTAAAAGAAATACCTAAAAAAGAATTATATGATGATAATCAAATAGAAAATCACATTCTATACAAATTTGAAAAAGAAGAACCATATACTATAACAAAAGAAGAAGAAAATGTTTGGTCAATTTCAGGTAAAGAAGTAGAAAGAATCTTTAAAATGACTAAATTTAATAGTGAAGAAGCCATTTATCGCTTCGCTAAAAAATTAAAAAGACTAGGTATTGATGATAAATTAGCATCACTTGGTGCTAAAGAAGGAGACCAAGTACGAATCTTAGACTTCTATTTTGATTATAAAGATTAAAAGGAGTAGATTAAAATGCTAAAAGTATCTACCTTTAATATTCAAAATGATTATGGTAAAGATCTAACTAAAAATAAGCAAATTATAGATTATATAATAAGTAATAAAATAGATATTATAGGAATCCAAGAACTATTTAAACAAACTGCTAAAGATCTAGAAAATAAACTAAAAAAAGAAAATTATCATATAACTGGATTTTATAGATATAAATTGCCTTTCTTAAAAAAGTACAATGAGAAAAACGCAATTATAACTAATAAAGACATAATAGACACTAAAACTTATTATTTACCATTTATCCCATCATTCACAAAAAGAGTATTAACTAAAACTATAATAAAGTATAATGAAAAATTAGTATCCATTTATAATACCCATCTAGAGTGTAAAATCTTATCTGTAAAGCAAAAACAACTAAATAAAATAATCAGCATAATAGGAAAAGATCCTAATAATATAATTTTATTAGGTGACTTTAACTTAAAAACTAATAAAGATATGTTTAATAAATTTACTGATGATTTAGAAAAACTTGGTATATATAGAGTTCCAATAAATGATAAAACTTTAAAAACATCTAAATATCATAGAGCAATAGATCATATATTTTTATCTAGTAATTTTAAAGTAATAAAAAAAGAAATAGTTACTAAAGTAAAAACAAGTGATCACTATCCAGTTTTGCTATCATTAATAGATGAAAAATAGAAAGAAGTGACTAATATGATTAAAAAAAATATAACTGAAAAAGAACTGCATAACAGAATTATGTCTCTTTTAAATGCTAATTTAGACACTATTGATCCAGATATAGTAATGTTCATAAAACAAAACTGGAGAGAACAAGCCAAAGTTGATGTTTTATATGAAGTGTATGATGAAGTTGCTGTTTTAGATGAAAAAACTAATATTTATGATGGATTTTTAAATTTACTAAAGCAAAAATTTGATATAAACCAAGATATTATTGAAATAGGTGGTGGAATATTTCCTAATCTATCTAGACGTATAGCTAAAGAACAAAAATTTGGAAATGTAACTGTATATGATCCCAAACTTATTTTAAGAAAATACTCCCCAGAAAACTTGGCTTTAAAAAAGGAAATGTTTGAAAAAGATACACCTATTGGAAATACAAAGCTATTAGTTGGAATGTCACCATGCCATTCAATTGATTTAATTCTAGAAAGAGCTAGCACTGAGGATTTAGACTTTATGGTAAAGGTATGCCAATGTGAAATAAAAGATAGCTTACCATTCTATAGTGATCATATAATAAAAGCTACATTCGACTATTATTTAAAAAGAAAAAATAATGAATTTCAGGCAAATGGAGGTCCTGGATTTAATGTTGCTTATCTAGAGGAAAAATATGATGATCCAACACCAATTATATATACTAAAAAAAGGCCGATGTAAACATAAAATACACAATTGAAATATAAGAATAAAAAATAATTTAACTACTTGGAAAAACTCTAAAGTTATGCTACAATCAATGTATAATGATAGCGAGGGGATAATATGTACAACATAACATTCTTAACTTCTAATGGTGTTGATGTCGATAAGAGTCTAGAATTATTTGGAACAATTGATACTTATAATGATACTATAGGCGAATTAATTTTAAGTATTGATGAGAAAATGGATAAGTTAGAAGAATATAAGAATAAAAAAGATATGCACAATTATGCAGTATATGTACATTCTTTAAAAAGTGATGCTAGATACTTTGGTTTTACAAAACTTGGTGAGATAGCATATGAACATGAATTAAAGAGTAAAGAAGGAGACGTTTTCTATATTTACAATCATTTCAAAGAATTACAAGATGAAACTATTAAAGTTAAAAATATTGTAAATGAGTACTTATCAGGTGCTAATGCTAGTAGTGCTGCTGATACACCAGCTCCAGAAAAAACTTCTTTAGAGACAAATGGTGATAATGAGGATGAGGAAGAGTACCAGGTTTATGATAAAAAAACAATTTTAGTAGCTGACGATTCAAGCATAGTAAGAAACTTTGTTTCTAAGATTTTCAGCAGTACATACCAAGTAGAAAGTGCCGAGGATGGAGAAGTTGCTCTTAATATAATAAAAGCTAATAAAGACAACCCAAACTTAGTAGCCATTTTACTAGATTTAAATATGCCAATATTAGATGGCTTTGCAGTCTTAGATTATATGAAAGAAAATAAATTATTTAAAAAGATACCAGTATCCATTATAACTGGGGACTCAAGTAAAGAAACAATTGATAAAGCCTTCACTTATAATATTATCGATATGCTAGGGAAACCATTTGCTGATAAAGATATCAAAAGAGTTGTAGAAAAAACAATATATTTTAAAGAAATGAATTAAAAAAGGTGACATCAGTCATCTTTTCGTTTGTCCTTATCAATGATTTTTAAAATATCACCCTTATTAATTTTCTTAGTAGTATTAGGTGGCAATAGTAAAATATTGTAGACACTAAACTTAGGAAGAAAGTACTTTTCAGAATTAACATTCCTATAAATATATAAGACTTCATTTTCTTTGTTAGTCATTATTATATCAACTCTTTGACAAAAAAATACCGTTGTAATACCATGCTTCTTAGAAAATATAACACCATAATCAATTTTATCAAGTACAAATCTTAAACTTTTAATTCTATCAATAAATTTTTCTAATTTTCTTAACTGTATTTTTTTTCCATCTGTTTTTAAATACATAAAATCACCATTCCTAAATCTAATATAATAATAGCATGAATTATTATAAATTGCATATAAACTTCTTCAACATTTAAATAATTTATGATATTATAGTATGGAAGAAGGAGGAATATAAATGAGTGGACATTCAAAATGGGCAACAATTCATAGAAAGAAAGGTCTTTTAGATGCAGCTCGTGGTAAGGTTTTCCAAAAACTTGCTAAAGAGATTATGGTAGCAGCTAAATCTGGTAGTCCAGATCCGAATCAAAATGCCTCTTTAAGACTAGCAGTTGATAAAGCAAAGGCACAAAACATGCCAAAAGATAATATTCAAAAAGCTATTGAGAAAGCATCAGGCTCACAAGATGCCGCAAACTATGAAAGCATTCGTTATGAAGGTTATGGTCATGGTGGCGTAGCTTTTATGGTAGACTGCCTTACCGATAATAGAAATAGAACAGCTTCTCAAGTTAGAAGTGCTTTTACTAAAGCCGGAGGAAATCTAGGAACTGATGGTTCTGTTAGTTATATGTTTGAAAGACGTGGCTTTATTGCTATTCCATCTGAATACGATGAAGATACAATTATGATGACTGCACTTGATGCTGGCGCATTAGACTTTGAAAAAGAAGAAAATAACTACCTAATCACAACAGGTGCTGATACATTCACTGCAGTAAGAACAGCTCTAGAAGAAGCTGGTGTAAAAGAATTTTTCCAATGTGAATTAACTTATGTTCCAAATATGGAAGTAGAACTTAATGAAGAAGGTAGAGAAAAAGTAGAAAAGCTTATTGATACATTGGAAGATTTAGATGATGTTCAAGATGTTTACTGTAATCTAAAAGATAATTAATTTAAACTAGGAGTAATTTTATGAAAAGAAAAATTTTAATTATTATTATAATTCTTATTATTTTAATCAGTATTTCAATAATACTACTTAAAAATAATAAAGATATAAAAGTTAATACTAATTATTTCACAAATTATAGTATAGAAAATCTTGATGATACAGAAGAATATGCAACAATTATAACCAGCTATGATGACTATAAAAAGTTTATTAAAAAGTATAATATTATCAAGGATAAAGATACCATAACAGCTGATAGTTTTAAGAATAATAACTATATCTATGTAATAATGATGTCACCTGGATGTGGATCTGGAGGACTAAGTTTTACAAAAGCACAGCTTAAAAATAATAGAATAAAGCTTAATTTTGAAAGTAAAAATAGTTGTGGCACATCAACTTGTGAAATTAGCTATGATGTTTTTGAACTATCTTTACCCAAAAATATTAGTAATAAGAAATTAGATATAAATATTATTGATAAAACAGTAAACTGTGATTAAAAAGATCTTTACGAGTTAATAGATTGATGTTTTGATCTTAACGTAATTGTATCTTTTTTCTTTTTGTTATATAATAACACTGGAGTTGAAAGTATGTACGATTATATTATAGGAAAAATAACTTATATAAAAAACAATTCAATAGTCTTAGAAAATAATGGAATAGGCTATTTAATAAATGTATCAAATCCTTATTCATTTGAAATAGGAAATGATTATAAAGTATTTGTATATCAACAGGTAAAAGAAGATGAAAATTCTTTATTTGGATTTAAGTTAAAAGAAGAAAAAGATCTTTTTCTAAAGCTAATTGGTGTCAAAGGTCTAGGTTGTAAAATGGCTCTTCCTTTATTTGCCTCATCTACTCCAGAAGGAATAATGGATGCCATTGAAAGAGAAAATATTGCTTACTTAAAGAAGTTTCCTAAGATTGGTGATAAACTAGCTAAACAAATTGTCCTAGATTTAAAAGGCAAATTAGAGTTTATTGGTGTTGGTATTTCAGACTTAGATGATGAAAAAGAAGAAGAATTAAAAGAAGTACTTGTTGGTTTAGGTTATAAAGAAAAAGAATTGAAATCTATTTTAAGTAAAGTAGATAATGCATTACCTTTAGAGCAACAAGTAAAGGAAGCTTTAAAACTATTATTAAGATAGGGAGGTCTAACTATGGAAAAGGAAAGTATTATAAGAAATTACCAAATAGAAGATGATAATGTTATTGATAATACTATTAGACCAGAAACAATTGATGAGTATATTGGTCAAGAAGATGTCAAGGAAAATATTAAGATATTTATAGAAGCGGCTAAGATGCGTTCTGAGCCCTTAGATCATGTTTTATTATATGGCCCTCCAGGACTTGGTAAAACAACTCTAGCTTTTATTATTGCTAATGAACTTGGTTCTAATATTAAAACAGCTAGTGGACCAAGCTTAGAAAAAAGTGGTGATCTAGCAGCGCTTTTATCATCTCTTGTACCAGGTGATGTCCTATTTATAGATGAAATTCATAGAATGCCAAGATTTATAGAGGAAATTCTATATCCAGCTATGGAAGACTTTTCATTAGATATAATAATTGGTAGTGAAGAAAAATCACGTAGTATAAAAATAGATCTTCCTCCATTCACCCTAGTAGGAGCAACAACTAGAGCTGGAGACCTATCAGCTCCCTTAAGAGATAGATTTGGAATAGTTTCTAAATTACAATTTTATACAACTGATGAATTATGTAAAATAATTAAAAGAACAGCCCGTGTCTTAAAAACAGAAATAGACGATGAAGCAGCTTTGGAGTTAGCAACAAGAAGTAGAGGAACACCACGTATTGCCAACAGATTATGTAAAAGAGTAAGAGACTTTGCCATTGTAAAAGGTAGCGGTAAAATAGATATTGAAATTACCAAGAAAGCTCTAAAAAAATTACAAATAGATAAACTAGGTCTTGACAAAACAGATCATGAACTTTTATTAGCTATAATAAATAAGTTTAATGGTGGACCTGTCGGAATAGAAGCTATAAGTAGTTCAATTGGTGAAGAGGCAACAACTATAGAAGATGTCTATGAACCATACTTATTACAAACAGGATTATTAAAAAGGACCAGTAGAGGTAGAATGGTAACCGACAAGGCATATGAAGTATTAGGAATAGAAAAGAAGGATTAGTATGAATTTATTAGATTTTGATTATGATTTAGATGAGACATTAATAGCTCAAACCCCTATAGAAAAAAGAGATACTTCTCGTTTAATGGTATTAGATAAAAAAACTGGGGAAGTTGAACATAAACATTTTTATGACATTATAGATTATCTAGAAAAAGGAGATACTCTAGTATTAAATGATACTAAAGTATTACCAGCTA
>OIYS01001226.1_pt1 | contig 13751 bp, 14 predicted proteins | sample 1588271 | NCBI WGS metagenome assembly OIYS01 (sample SAMN03283286) | human gut metagenome | biome: human-associated habitat; material: feces | host: Homo sapiens | place: Peru | collected 2012
TTAATCCGCCACAGGCGGCAGTCGGTTGTTATGCTCCGCCAATACCACCCCAGTGTCCTTGAAAAACCGCTTATTGAGCGGTTTTTCGCTTATAAGGTGTTTTTCCGCCGCGCATGTCTGCGGAAAAACGAAAAATGCGGCGTTAACGCCGCAAAAATAGATTTTTTAGTTTATATATAGACTGAAAGCTGGTTAAAAACGGCTTTATTTTATTTGTGTGGAAATTGCCGATTATCGGGGGTGCTTTTATGCGTATACTTTCAATAGGAAACAGCTTTTCACAGGACGCGCACAAGTGGTTACATTCGTTAGCGGCGGCGGGAAACGATAATATTGATACATATAATCTTTATATCGGCGGCTGTTCGCTTGAAAGGCATTGGGAATGTATAGAAAAAAATCTGTGTGAATACGAATTGCAGGGCAATGACGGCGTGAGAATAGGTATGTCAAGCGTTTTGCAGGCGCTGAACGACGGAAAATACGACGCAGTTACCTTGCAGCAGGCGAGCGGTTTCAGCGGAAAACCCCAGTCTTACATTCCTTATTTGACCCAAATATCGGATTTCGTTAAAAAATATCAGCCTGCCGCAAAGCTGTATTTCCACCAAACATGGAGCTATGAAACCGATTCCGCACATCCCGATTTTGTATTTTATAATAAGGATCAAAAAGAAATGTACCGCAGAATATGCGATTCGGCGCAGATGGCGGCCCGACTTATCGGCGCGGAAATTATTCCCGTGGGAGACGCAATTCAATATTTACGGGAAAACGTTAAGGAGTTTGATTATTCCGCAGGTGGGCTTTCCCTGTGCAGAGACGGTTTTCACCTTTCGCTGCTGTACGGAAGATTTGCCGCGGCAGCCGTGTGGTATAAAGCTCTTACCGGAAAAACCGCCGATATTAAGGCATTTGCAAGACAAAATACGGAATTTGACGCGGCGCTGCTTAATGTGATTGCAGAGCACTGCGACTGAAAAAACAGCAAAGGAAGATATTATGCTTTATCCTAATACATTTATATCCGCAGGAGAGGAATACGCGGACATAGGGCATTTTGTGTCCGCGCCCTTTTTCAGAAAAAAATTTACTGCCGAAAAAATTAAAACCGCCGAAATTGTAATAGGCGCGGTGGGGTTTTACCGGCTGTTTATTAACGGTAAGGATATTACAAAGGGCTTTCTGGCACCGTATATCAGCAACCCCGACGATATTGTTTATTACGACCGCTATGATGTCAGCGGTCTTATAAACGAGGGTGAAAATATAATCGCCGTGCTTTTGGGCAACGGCTTGCAAAATAACCCCGGCGGGGCAATTTGGGATTTTGATAAAGCCCCGTGGCGCGGCGCGCCGAGTTTCGCCCTGCGGCTTGATATGACCGATTTTGGCGGAAATATAACGGCAATTGAAAGCGACGAAAGTTTTAAGGTTTGCAATTCTCCCATATTGTTCGATGATTACCGCTGCGGTGAATATTATGACGCGCGGCTCGAAATTTCGAATTTCCACACTGCCGATTTTGACGATTTGGGTTTTAAAAATGCGATAAAAGCTCCCACACCACGCGGGGGAAAAAGGCTTTGTACCGCCGACCCCGTTCGTATTTACGGGGAGTTAAAGCCTGTTTCCGTTACACGTTGTGAAAACGGTTGGCTTTACGATTTCGGGGAGAATAATACCGGCGTTTGCAGACTTTCGGTAAACGCAAAAGCGGGACAGAAAATTACCCTGCGCTACGGCGAATGGCTGAAAGACGGAAAGCTCTGCCTCGATAATATCCGTTTTGCACAGCAAAGTGATTTACAAAAGGATTTTGTTCAAAAAAGCGAGTATATCTGCAGGGATGGGAATCAGACCCATACCCCGAGCTTTATATATAACGGTTTTCGCTATGTGCTGGCAGAGGGCATAACCGAGGAGCAGGCGACTGAAAATTTGCTTACCTACCTTAAAATGAGTTCACTGCCGAATTGCGCGGGGGAATTTACCTGCTCGGATGAGGTTATAAACAAAATACAGGAAGCCACGGTACGCTCGGATATTTCAAACTTCAATTATTTCCCGACCGACTGCCCGCAGAGGGAAAAGAACGGCTGGACTGCCGACGCGTCGCTCTCGGCAGAGCAAATGCTTTTTAATCTGTATCCCGAGAAATGCTATAAAGAGTGGATGCACAGTATTTACAAGGCACTGAGCGATAACGGTCAGCTGCCGGGTATCGTTCCCACCGCGGGTTGGGGCTATGAATGGGGCAACGGACCCGCGTGGGATAACGTTATAATAAATCTGCCGTATTTTACCTATAAATACCGCGGCGACAGGGAGATATTGGAAGAGCTGTCTGCTCCGTTAATGCGGTATTTAAACTACCTGTTTTCAAGACTTGGCGAAGACGGAATTATGGAAATAGGTCTTGGTGACTGGTGCCCGCCCGGGGTGAAAGAGGATGAATTTAAAACTCCGCTTGCCGTGACCGATACTATATTGACCTACGATATAGCCGTAAAATCCGCGTTCGTATATGAGGTACTGGGGCAGGAGCCGCAAAGGCAGTTTGCGCTGGCGCTTGCCGAAAGGGTAAAGGCGGCGTTCAGAGAAAAGCTCTTAAACAAAGAAACGGGCGAAATTAAAGGCGGCACCCAAACTGGTCAGGCTATGGCTATATATTACGGTTTGCTCACGGAAGAGGAAAAGTCGAAAGCGCTTAAACTGCTCATTAAATATATAGATGATGAAAACGGGCATTTTTACACAGGCGTGCTTGGCGGCAGGGTGATCTACCGCGTGCTTGCCGAAAACGGCTATGTGGATTTAGCCTATAATATGATAGTAAGACCCGATTATCCGTCCTACGGCAACTGGATAAAGCGGGGAGCCACCACGCTTTGGGAAGGCTTTTACCCCGAGGGCGGCAGAGTGTTATCGCTCAACCATCATTTTTGGGGCGATATTTCGGCATGGTTCTATACATACCTTGCAGGTATAAAAATAAATCCGACGGGCAGGGATGTGACGAATGTTGATATTGCGCCGCTTTTCCCCGAAAAATTAAGAAACGTAAGCGCGCGTTACTATACGCCGAACGGCAGAATATCCGTCGCATGGGGGCGCACGGATGAAAATTCGGTTGTTTTAAAAATAACCGCGGCTGAAAAGCTGCACGGTAAAATCCTTTTGCCCGAGGGCTTTGCCTTTGAAGATGGTACGCACGAAACAGAGCTTAAAAGCGGGGAGTACGGGCTTAAACATGTGTAATACGAAAATCCGTCGCAAGTGAGAAAAATCACTTGCGACGGATTTTTTATATTATCCAGCTTCCGTTATCGCCGCCGGGCAGTAAATCGGCAACGGTATATGACTCAAAAAAATTATTAAGCGTTTTATAAAGCTCGCGCCACATTGCAATAGTGCGGCAGCGCTCTGACATATCGCATGGCGGGGAGTCTTTTTTAAGACAGGCAACGGGCGCTAACTCGCCCTCTGTTACCTCTAATATTTCGCGTACGCTGTAATTTTCGGGCGGGCGGCAAAGGCGGTAACCGCCGCCCTTACCGTGCGCTCCCTCAACAAGCCCTGCTTTTGAAAGGCTTGTCATTATAGCTTCTAAATATTTCTGCGATATATTCTGCCGCTCGGCAACTGCCCTTAACGGGATAAAATCCCCCGAGGCATGCTCTGCCAAATCGACCATTACCCGCAGCGCGTATCTGCCCTTTGTTGAAACAGTCATGGCTTATTCTGCGAAAAGCGGGGTAGAGAGGTATCTGTCGCCTGTGTCGGGCAGCAGGGCTACTATGGTTTTACCCTCGTTTTCGGGGCGTTTTGCAAGCTCAATAGCCGCGTGCAAGGCAGCGCCCGAGGAAATGCCCACAAGCACGCCCTCGTTTTTGCCTATTTCTCTGCCGGCTTTGAATGCGTCGTCGTTCTCAACGGGTATAATTTCATCGTAAACCGCGGTATCAAGCACATCGGGCACAAAGCCTGCGCCTATACCCTGAATTTTATGCGCGCCCGAGGGCTTGCCCGAAAGCACGGCTGAGCTTGCCGGCTCTACCGCTACTACCTTTACCTCGGGCTTTTTGGATTTAAGGTACTGACCAACGCCCGTAACCGTGCCGCCGGTACCAACGCCCGCTACAAATATATCAACCTCGCCGTCGGTATCTTCAAATATTTCGGGACCTGTGGTTTCAAAATGCGCCTTGGGGTTTGCGGGGTTTACAAACTGCCCCGGAATAAAGCTGTTCGGTATTTCTTTGCTTAATTCCTCAGCCTTGGCAATGGCGCCTTTCATGCCCTTTGCGCCCTCGGTCAGCACAAGCTCCGCACCGTAGGCTTTCATAAGCTGGCGGCGCTCAACCGACATGGTTTCGGGCATTACTATAATAATTCTGTACCCGCGCGCGGCGGCAACCGCCGCAAGACCTATGCCCGTATTGCCCGAGGTCGGCTCGATTATAACCGAATCGGGTTTTAGCTTTCCGCTCTTTTCGGCGTCGTCTATCATTGCCTTGGCAATTCTGTCCTTAACGGAGCCTGCGGGATTGAAATATTCAAGTTTCGCGAGTATTTTAGCCTTTAAGCCGTATTTCTTTTCAATATGAGTGAGTTCAAGCAAGGGGGTTTTTCCTATAAGCTGATCTGCCGATGTATATATTTTTGACATAGTAATTACTTCCTTTTTTAATATTATATTATTTTGATTTTCAAAGAATTACATTAACCGACATCGGCTGCGGCTGCACATTCGTCTGTAAAGTGTTTCGGATGATTTCATATCGTTTTTACCTACCAATCTGATATGTTGGTAGTATTATAGCACGGCGGGAAGAATTTGTCAATAGCAAAAAGCAAATTTTTTTAATTCTTGTAAATCGGGCGGCGGTATTGTATAATGTTATACGGTGATTATAATGACATTGCAGCAGCTTCATTATGTAATAGTAATAGCGGAAACCGGCTCTATGAACAAGGCGGCTGAAAGGCTGTATATTACCCAGCCCTCGCTTACGGGCGCGGTAAAGGAGCTTGAAAGCGAGCTCGGAATAATAATATTTCACCGTAGCGGCAGGGGAGTATCCCTCACGGGCGACGGGCAGGAATTTATAACCTACGCAAGGCAATTATACCATCAGTATGAAGATCTGACAGAAAAATACGGTCCCGGCGGCACGCTTAAAAAGAAATTCGGCGTATCAACGCAGCACTATTCTTTCGCGGTCAAGGCGTTTGTTGAAACGGTGAAGAATTTTGATACCGCAAAATATGAATTTGCGATTCGTGAGACAAAGACCAAGGAAGTTATTGAAGACGTGCGCACGCTCAGAAGTGAAATAGGTATAATATATTTAAGCGATTTCAACCGTAACTTTATAAATAAGATACTTAAATCAAACGAACTGGAATTCCACCGCCTTATAGACTGCCGCGTTTTTGTATATCTTTGGAAAAATCATCCGCTTGCGAATAAAAGCGAAATAACCGCGGCGGAGCTTAACGACTACCCCTGCCTTTCATTTGAACAGGGGGCGGACAGCTCTTTATATCTTGCCGAGGAAATATTTGTGGGGAACGAATTTCCGCAGACGATAAAGGCGAACGACCGCGCGACAATGCTTAACCTTATGGTGGGGCTTAACGGCTTTACGCTTTGCTCGGGAATAATTTGCGAGGAGCTGAACGGCGACGAATACCGCGCCGTGCCTTTCTCAGATAACGGTGAAAACGACCAGTCAATGGAAATAGGGTATATAACAAGGAAAAATCAACTTCTCGGCAATATCGGTAATATGTATATTGATAATATAAAACAATATCTTAATTCTTAAACACCCAGTGAGCTATAGTTTTAATCTATAACTCACTATTTTTATAGGATATTGGACAAAACAAAAATTTTGTAGTATACTAACGTCAACGAAACAAAAAGGAGCTGAAAACCGTGATAAAAACAAAATGCGGATATGGGTTAATATCGCGGGCAAAAAGCGCTGCGGCAACCCGATGTACGGATTTCCGAATGTGAAACTTGTAATTCATACGCAGTACTTCATAATATAAAAAGAATTTGAAAGGTAGATTTAAAATGAAAAAAATATTTGCAGTATTATTAACAGCGGCACTTTTGGTTACAGCCTTTGCGGGCTGCGGCAGTAAGGACAGCGGATCGGTTACCATTGCGGTACCGAACGACGCGACAAACGAGGCTCGCGCACTTCTCTTACTTGAATCAAAAGGATACATTAAACTTAAAGACGGCGCAACGATTACCGCCACAGTAAACGATATTGCCGAAAACCCCCACAACATCAAGTTCCAGGAAATTGAGGCTGCACAGCTGCCCAACGCGCTTAAAGACGTTGATTACGCGGTTATCAATTCCAACTACGCAATTGAGGCAAAACTCAACCCCGTAAAGGATTCGCTTGCGATTGAGGGTTCATCCTCGGCTTACAGCAACATTCTTGCGGTTAAAGAGGGCAAGGAAAACACCGACGCGGTAAAGGCGCTCAAAGCCGCGCTTGAAAGCAAAGAGGTTGCAGACTTTATTGCCGATAAGTACAACGGCTCGGTTGTAAGCGTTGTTGAAAACCCCGGCGACGGCTACGATTCATCTGTAGATTACGATAAGCTTTCCGGCACCAAAATCACGGTTGCGGCTTCTCCCACACCCCACGCAGAGATACTTGCGGTTGCCAAGAAAATTCTTGAGAAAAAGAATATAACGCTTGACGTTAAGGAATTTACAGATTATGTTCAGCCGAACAACGTTGTTGACAGCGGCGAAATTGACGCTAACTACTTCCAGCACCTGCCTTACCTTGAAAACTTCAATAAAGAAAACGGCACAAAGGTGGTATCGGTTGCGGCTATCCACGTTGAGCCTATGGGTCTTTACGGCGGCAAGCAGTCAAGCCTTGACACAATTGAAAAATAACTGATGAAATTTACTGTAACGCTGTCCGCAAACGCGGTCGGCGTTACAGTTGTGTTATATAAACGGAGAAAACAATGATAGAAATAAAACACCTTTCCAAAACTTTCGGCGTATCGGGCGGTACGGTTGACGCGCTGAAGGATATTTCGCTGACAATACCCGACGGCGAAATTTACGGCATTATAGGTATGAGCGGCGCGGGCAAAAGCACACTTGTGCGCTGCATAAATATGCTTGAACGCCCCACAAGCGGCGATATTTTGATAGACGGCAAAAGCATGACCGAGCTATCGCAAAAGGAATTACGCGAAAAGCGCAGAGATATTACAATGATATTTCAGGGCTTTAACCTGCTTATGCAACGGAATTGCCTTAAAAACGTATGCTTTCCGCTTGAATTGGCAGGCGTGAAAAAAGCAGAGGCGGAAAAGCGCGCCGCCGAGCTTTTGGAGCTTGTAGGGCTGGGGGATAAGTTTAAAAGCTACCCCGCGCAGTTATCCGGCGGTCAGCAGCAGCGCGTAGCCATTGCACGCGCTCTTGCAACGCATCCTAAAATTCTGCTTTGTGACGAGGCTACGAGCGCGCTTGACCCGCAGACCACGCAGTCCATACTTTCGCTTATCCGCGATATACATGACAGGCTCGGCATTACCGTTATTATAATAACCCACCAAATGAGCGTTGTTGAGCAGATATGCACCCGCGTTGCCATACTTGACGGCGGCGTAGTTGCCGAAGAGGGCGCGGTAAGCGATGTTTTCTCATCGCCCAAATCCGAGGCGGCAAAGCGCCTTGTTTACCCCGAGGGCTACCAAAACCCGGTTATGAGCGGGGAGGACGGCGCGGTTATACGCGTTGTGTTTAACGGTGCAAACGCCACCGAAACACCGCTTATAGCGAAAATGGCTATGGAAGAAAATATTGCCGCAAGTATTCTTTCGGCTTCTACCCGCAGCATAGGCGATAAGGCATACGGTAATATGCTGCTCGGTATTTCGGGCGGCAGGGAGCAAACGCAGAGAGCGCTTGATTACCTCGGCAGCATACCCGATATATTTGTAGAGGAGGTAAAGCAGTAATGAGCAGCTTTTTCGCGTCCGAAGAATTTACAACGGCTATGGATATACTTAAAAATCAGTTTCCGCTCGCCATTTGGGAAACCGTGTATGTAACGGTGCTTTCCACGTTTTTTGCGGCGGTTATCGGCTTGCCGCTCGGCATATTGCTTGTGGCGGGGGAAAACGGAAAAATTCTGCGCGTGCCTAAGTGTATTTTGCATTTTTTAAATGTTTTGATAAATCTTTTGCGCTCGGTGCCATTCCTTATACTTATGATAATGGTTTTCCCGCTTACCCGCCTTATTGTGGGCACGGTGGTAGGCACGCCAGCTACGGTGGTGCCGCTTGTTATTGCGGCTTTTCCGTTTATCGCGCGCCTTGTTGAAAGCAGTATGAGGGAGATAAACCCGAATATTATAGAAACCGCGCAGAGTATGGGCGCGTCGCCGTTTCAAATAATTGTTAAGGTTATGATTCCCGAAAGCGTACCCTCGCTTATATCCGACGCTACGCTTGCAATAACAACCGTTCTCGGGTACTCTGCAATGAGCGGCATTATAGGCGGCGGCGGACTCGGTAAAATAGCCATTAACTACGGCTATTACAGATATAAATATCTTGTAATGATTTTTGCTGTTGTGTTCCTTATAATTTTGGTACAGCTTTTCCAAAGCATAGGCACACGCCTTGCAACCCGCTGTGATAAAAGAATTAAGGCTTAATACTCCGATTTATGGTAATCGCCCCAAGGGTCAAATGACCTTTGAGGCGATTTTTTCATTAATTAAACTTTTTAAAATTATTTTTCTTTAAAGTTCAGTATTCTTAATATTACAGGGCTTAATATCATATTTGTGGCAAACTCAAACAGGAAATTCCCGCCGACAAGACTTAAAAACATATATGATACGGTATTTGTAAATCCGAGAGCTGCGCCCCAAGCCTTTATGGTATCAAGGAAGAACAGCAGGCAGCCCAAAAGGAAAACGCCGGTGTTTACAAGCGGGCACACAATCGCTGCGGCAAGAATCGCCGCATATTTATTGTATTTTGCAAGCAGCTTGTAGGTAAGCCCCGCCGCAAAGCCGCACGCCGCGCCTTTAAGCAAAACGGTGAGAACCGTGCCGAATACATTTACGGCAAAAAATGCAGTTGCCTCGCCGTTCAGCAGCACTACCGCGCCGAACACAAAGCCGAGCCATGTGCCGATCTTCACGCCGCATTTCGCCGCACCTATGACAATAGGTATGAGCACCAGCGAAATGGAAAACGGACCGAATTTAATAAATCCGCCCAAAAGCTGCAGCACAATAACGATTGCCGTGAGTATTGCACCGAGTACAAGGTTTTCTGTTTGTTTTTTTCTTTCTGTTGACATGATTCATTACCTCCGATACTCTCTCTTTATGAGTAGAGTTCATTTGTCTGACTTTCGTCAGCCTGATAATATATATTATCCGCAAAAGCGGTTGTTTTAATTATTTTTTTCGTAAATGGCTTTCAGTCCCTCAAGTAAAAGATTTTCACTGTATATAATATTCTTTTTGCAGTGGGCTATTATTTCCTTTGAAAGTCCGCCCGTTGCAACAAAGGTGGGCGTTTCGCCGAGCTCTTCTTCAATTTTATCAAGCAGACCGTCTATCATGGCGGCGGTGCCGTAAACAAGCCCCGATTGCATACATTCCACGGTGTTTGTGCCTATAACCGAACTCGGCGCTTCTATCGGAATTGACGGCAGCTGCGAGGTATTAGCGGTCAGCGCTTTAAGGGTTAGCCGCACGCCTGCCGCAATAACTCCGCCTAAAAACGTGCCGTTTCTGTCAAGCACGCTCACGGTTGAGGCGGTGCCCATATCTATTATAACGCAGGGCATTGTGTATTCTTCAAGCGCGCCCACAGCGCCCGCCACAAGGTCTGCGCCTAGCTGCGCCGGATTATCGATTTTTATATTAAGTCCGGTTTTTACCCCCGGACCTAAGATAAGCGGAACTATATGGCACAGCTTTGAAACCGCGCCGCCCACGCTTTCGGTCACCGCAGGTACGACAGAGGATATAATGCAGTCCTCAATATCCTCAAAGCTCTGACCGTAAAGCGAAAGCACGTCCTTAATCTCAATCGCGTACTGGTCCGAGGTCTTGCCGCTGTCGGTCGAGAGCCGCGCGGTAAAGGAAAGAATATTTGAATCATACGCCCCGAGCGTTACGTTTGTATTACCTATGTCTATTGTAAGCAGCATTTAAAATCACTCCTTCAAGGCTATTATACAGGCAAATACAAATAAAAGCAATAATTTTATTGACAAGCAGGGAAAAAATTGTTATAATACAGTTTGCTGATTATAAAAATTAGCTCCTTGCTCCGTGTTACACGGGGCCAAAAGTCCAAAGGGAGGTGCAAAGAAATGACAAACAAGTACGAGGCAGCCATTGTTTTATCCGTTGCGCAGGGGGAAGACGCCACTGCGGCTTTAAAGGAAAAATTCAATGACCTTATCGCAAAGCACGGCACAATTGAGAACGTTGACGATTGGGGCAAGCGCCGCTTGGCTTATCTCATCAACGACGAGGCAGAGGGCTACTACGTTTTCTTCACTTTTGAAAGCGAGCCGTCTTTCCCTGCTGAGCTTGAGCGTATAGCAAAGATTACCGACGGTGTTCTCCGCGCTATGGTTATCAAGAAGTAAGGAGGAACGAAAATGTTTAATTTAGTGGTTTTAACCGGTCGCTTAACTGCCGACCCCGAGCTTAAAACAACCCAAAGCGGGCGTTCCGTTACTTCATTTTCAATCGCTGTTGACAGACGCTTCAGCTCAGGCGAAGAAAGGCAGACTGATTTTATAAATATAGTCGCCTGGCGTCAACAAGCGGAATTTGTTGCAAAATATTTCAAAAAGGGTAACCTTATCGGTATTCAGGGTAATATTCAGACCCGCAAATATACCGATAAAAACGGGAACAACAGAACCGCATTTGAGGTAGTTGCAGACAATATTCAGTTTGTGGAATCAAAGCGTGATTCCGCACCCGCTGGCAATTCAGAGCCTGCCCAGTCTTACAGTAACGCGGGCAGCAACGATTTTGCCGATTTGGGCGATATGTCGGATGACGATCTGCCTTTCTGATAATTGATTTTATCTCATTCCTGTATATAGGAGGTTTGTTAGAATGGAAAACGAGAAAAACGACAGAGCAATGCACAGAAAAGCACGCAAAAAGGTTTGCCATTTCTGTGTTGACCGTGTAGAAGCTATTGATTATAAGGATGTTGCGCGTCTGCGCAAGTTTATATCCGAGCGCGCTAAGATACTTCCGCGCCGCGTTACCGGCACCTGTGCCGCTCACCAGCGCGAGCTTACCACCGCTATTAAGCGTGCGCGTCAGATAGCTCTTCTGCCTTATGTAAACGATTAATATTTGAGCGTGTCGACTTTTTCGACACGCTCCCCTGCGGGAATGCCGCTCGCTCGAAAATCAAAGATTTTCGGACTGCACTCCCTACTCTTGCGGTACCCAAAGAAAATTTCGCTTGGAGCGCGAATTTTCTTTGACCGCGGCGCCATAACGCCCTCCTTTTATCCGCCACAGGCGGCAGTCGGTTGTTATGCTCCGTGGGTACTCACCCCAGTGCCCTTGAAAAATAGCTTTTTGAGCTATTTTTCGCTTATAAGGTGTTTTTCCGCCGCGCAGGCATGGGAAAAACGGGAATGCGGCGTAAACGCTGCAAAAATAAATTTTGGGGTTTATCGACAGACTGACATGACCCTCGGCTTAGCCGAGGGTCATGTGTTTTGTATACTGCTATTTAATCCTTATTAAAGTCCTCTAATATAAGACCGTCGTTTTTATCAAGCGCCCAGTTAATATTCCATTCGCTTGTAAATATTAAAATATTGTTGTCCTTAAAGTCCTGAACCCACTTTGTATCCGAAGTCAGGTTCAGGCTTTTCATATCAATATCCTTATTTCTTACCCAGCGGATATACTGGTATGGCATATCGTTTCTTATAACGTCAACGTTATACTCGTTTTTAAGGCGGTATTCAAGCACTTCAAGCTGCAAAACGCCCACAACGCCCACTATAACCCGTTCCATACCCGAGTTCGGCTCGCGGAATATCTGAATTGCGCCCTCTTGTGCTATCTGTTCAACGCCCTTTACAAACTGCTTGCGTTTAAGACTGTCCTTTTGCTCAATAACGGCGAAATGCTCGGGCGCAAAGGTGGGAATACCCTCAAATTTAACGTGCTTTTTAAGCGAGCATACCGTATCGCCTATTGAGTAAATACCCGGGTCGAAAACGCCGATTATATCGCCCGCATAGGCTTCGTTTATTACCTGGCGTTCTTCAGCCATCATCTGCTGCGGCTGAGACAGTCGCACGGGCTTTCCCGCCTGAACGTGGTAGTAATCCGCCCCGCGTTCAAACTTGCCCGAGCATATGCGGAAAAAGGTTATTCTGTCGCGGTGGTTCTTATTCATATTCGCCTGAATTTTAAAGGCGAACGCCGAAAAATTATCGTCAAACGGGTCAACAGGTTCGCCCTCCGACATACGCGGCAGGGGGGAGGTGGTCATTTTAAGGAAGTTCTCTAAAAACGGCTCAACCCCGAAGTTGGTAAGCGCCGAACCGAAGAAAACGGGGGTCAGCTCGCCGCGGCGCACCTTTTCAAGGTCAAATTCATAGCTTGCGCCGTCAAGCAACTCAATCTGGTCTACAAGCTCTGCGCGCTGGTATTCGCCTATAAGCTCGTCTAATTTTTCGGTATCGGTAATATCGCACTTTACGGCGCTTAATTTATCCTGCCCGCGGTGGAACTCTTTAAATGTGAGAATTTCGCGCTTGTCGCGGTCAAAAACACCCTTAAAATCAACCCCGCAGCCTATGGGCCAGTTAACGGGGTAGGTGCCTATGCCGAATTCCTTTTCAAGCTCGTCGAGCAGCTCAAACGGGTCGCGCGCCTCGCGGTCTAACTTATTTATAAAAGTAAATATCGGAATATGCCGCATGGCGCAGACCTTAAACAGCTTGCGCGTTTGCGCTTCAATGCCCTTTGCCGCGTCAATTACCATTACCGCGCTGTCCGCCGCCATAAGGGTGCGGTAGGTATCCTCCGAAAAGTCCTGATGCCCCGGGGTATCGAGAATATTTATGCAAAAGCCCTCGTATTCAAACTGCATTACAGATGAGGTTATGGAAATACCGCGCTGTTTTTCAAGGTCCATCCAGTCGGAAACCGCGTGCTTAGCAGTAGCCTTGCCCTTTACCGAGCCCGCGGTCTGAATAGCGCCGCCGTAAAGCAAAAATTTCTCGGTAAGTGTGGTTTTACCTGCGTCCGGGTGGGATATTATAGCAAACGTCCGTCTGCGTTCGATTTCGGTTTTAAGGTCGCTCACAAAATTACTCCTCTGTTTAAAAATACCAGTAAATTATACCATAGCTTATTATGCGCTGTCAAGCGCCCGAAATAAGACAAAAAAACACTTGCAAATATAAATACTATGTGCTATAATGTGTAAACAGGATAATTTGCGGATATAGTTCATCGGTAGAATGTCAGCTTCCCAAGCTGAACAGGTGGGTTCGACTCCCATTATCCGCTCCATTTTAAAAGCCGCTTTAAGCGTGCCGGAAAAATCGCCACGCTCCCCACCGGGAATGCCGTTCGCAAAAATCGGAGATTTTTGACTGCATTCCCTACTCTTGCGGTACCCAAAGAAAATATTCGCTTGGAGCGCGAATTTTCTTT
>OIYS01001227.1_pt1 | contig 13739 bp, 13 predicted proteins | sample 1588271 | NCBI WGS metagenome assembly OIYS01 (sample SAMN03283286) | human gut metagenome | biome: human-associated habitat; material: feces | host: Homo sapiens | place: Peru | collected 2012
ACCAGTATTAAATAAAGACATTGTTCTAATTCTACCTTTGTTTTTGTAAGTTTTATGTGTTTCAATTTTTACTTTTCTATAAGTGCCAGTATATAAGTTTTTTTATATAGGATGTATAAGAATTTGAAATGTTGTCCTTTGATGAGTTATAAATATTAAATAAATTTTAGTATAATGTAAAAAAACTCAATTTTTTAGAGTAAATGCAGTTCTTTTAAAGCCTTTACAAAAAATCAGACTTATTTCCGCTTTCAAGTTCAACCGGAATTTTGAATGAAAGTTAATGTATAATGTAAATATATCAAAATACCCTTGCCAAAAACATAAAATATGTTATAATAGGTAAGAAAACGAATTACTATGCCATGAATATGGTATGGCGGAAGGAGAGAATATGAAAGCAAATATCCATCCAGAAGTAAAAGATGCTACTGTTACTTGTGCATGTGGAGCAACATTTCAAACAAAATCAACTAAAGAAAAAATAGATGTTGAAATTTGTAGTGAATGTCATCCATTCTATACAGGAACACAAGGAAAAGCAAAGAAAACTGGAAATATTGAAAAATTCAATAAAAAATTTGGTTTAGATAAAGAACAAAATTAGTAGTTTGTTCTTTTCTTTTGTCAATAAGTCTATGATTAAATGGACAACAATGATAAACTTTAGTATAATAAATTAAGGGAGATGATTACAATAAAAATATTTTTGGGCTATGACCACCAAGGGGTTAAATGTAAAGATGACATAATTAATTATTTAAATGAATACGGTTACGATGTTAAAACTCCGGATATACCAAGTAGTGACAATGATGATTACCCAGACTTTGCTATATGGGTATGCAAAAATGTTTTAAAAGAACACGCTTTAGGAATTTTAGTATGTGGTTCAGGAATAGGAATGTCTATTGCAGCTAATAAAGTGCGAGGTATTAGATGTGCCAGAGTAACAGATGGAAATGACGCATTTTCAGCAAAAAATCATAATGGTGCCAATGTAATTGCATTTAGTGTTAATTTAGATACTGAAAAAATACATAACATTATAGACAACTTTATAATGACTAAAGAACCAAGTGAAGAAAGACATTTAAGAAGAATAGAAAAAATAAATAAAATAGAAAGTGAAAATTATGATTGTTAAGTTATTATTATATATCTTTTTTACCTTTATAAGTGCCTTTGGATTATCAGGTATAAATTATAACGGAATTATTAAAAGTGGAAAAAGCCTTGAGGCTAAGGTACTTGTCATGGTATTAAGTTTTTCATTTGGATACTTATTAACAAATTTTGTGCTAGATTTTATAAATATGTAATATGATTAAATGAGGCAAAATATGAAAAATAAAATTCTATTATTAATAGTAGTAGTTTTATCATTTATAGCAGTAAGCAGTTCTAAAAAAGAATCTGCTTTTTTTAATAATGAAGCCAAAGAAAATACCAATAGTAATCAAAATAATCAAGAAAATATAAAATTAGCAATTAAAGATGCTACCACTGGAAATATAACAAATATAGATCTAGAAGAATATATTATTGGTGTTGTTGCCGGAGAAATGCCAGCTTCATTTGAAATGGAAGCTTTAAAAGCTCAAGCAATAGCATCAAGAACATATGCTATATATAAAATGAAAAATAATACAAAAGATTATGATTTAGTAACAGATATAACAAATCAAATATATATAACAAAAGATGCAATGCAAGAAAACTGGCAAAGTAATTATGAATATTACTTTAATAAAATAAAAGATGCAGTTAATGAAACTAAAGGTTTAATAATGACTTATGAAGGAAATGTAATAATCAGTATGTATTTTGCTAAATCTAATGGTAAAACAGAAGATTCGCAATATGTCTTTGGTTCTAATAAAGAATATTTAAAAAGTGTCGATTCACCAGAAGAAAATATTGTAAATAGTATTACAATAAAGAAAAGTGAATTTTGTAATAAATTAAATATAGAATGTGATAACATAATTATCAAAGATATTTCAAAATCCCAATCAGGTAGAATAAATTTTATTACAATAAATGATAAAGTATTTAAAGGAACCGAAGTAAGAACACTACTTAATCTTAAATCAACAGACTTTGAAATAAAAGTAAATGATTCGATAGAAATAACCACAAAAGGATATGGGCATGGCGTAGGAATGAGTCAATACGGAGCAAATGAATTAGCTAAAAACGGTTATAAATATGATGAAATATTAAAACATTATTATCAAAATGTAAATGTTGAACAAATTAGTGTATAAAAAATGTTAATTATTCCCATACTTTAATTAGGATGGTGAATTAATGAAAACAAAAAAACTCAAGAACTATGTATTACCAACTATTTATGTAATGGTTATTGGTGTATTATTTATAAGTATTTCCTTTCTAGGAAATGTCTTACAAAATAAAATTGAATATGGCAACATGGCAGTCAGTGCTCTAAAGGATAATGTTACACCAGTAATTAAGAATAATGATGTCTATGAAAGTAAAATAGAACGTCCATATGTAAGTAGTAATGTTGCAATAAGTAAGTCATTTTATGATATGTCAGATGATGATACAAAACAACAAAATTCTCTAGTTTACTATGAAAACACATATTTACAAAATAGTGGTGTCTTATATTCGTCAACATCTGCCTTTGATGTAGTAAGTGCATTTGATGGTACAGTAACAAACGTTTCCAAAGATGAAATATTAGGAAATTATGTAGAAATAACTCATAATCCAAATTTAAAAACAATTTACTATAGTTTGGGTGAAGTTACAGTAAAAAAAGATGACACAGTTGTAAGCGGAGATGTCCTAGGTAAAAGTGGAGATAATAGCTTAAATGGTGAATCAGAGAATTGTCTATTATTTGAAGTTTATCACAATGGAACAGCAATTGATCCTGAAGATTTCTATAACATGTCAATTGAAGATTTAAAATAGCATAAAGAAAACCCTTTAATAATATAGTTTATTAAGGGGTTGTTTGGTTAATGAATAAAGATATAAAAAAAAGAGTATTAAGTGAAGCAAATCACATAATTAAAACACAAGATACAATACGTAAAACAGCAGATCATTTTAATGTAAGTAAAAGTACGGTGCATACTGATTTATCAGAAAGATTAAAAGAAATAGATAATAAACTATCGTCAGAAATAGATGATATTTTTAAAATTCATGATCGAGAAAAACACATTCGTGGGGGAGAAGTAACAAGACAAAAATATAAAAGAGGATAATTATGAAATTTAATAATATATTACATATAACAGATGATTATTTATATTTAAAAGCTAAAAAACATAAAAGTATTATTAAACAAAAGTTAGCTTTAAATACAGTTTATGGTGGAAAAATATATAACATAAAAAAATTTATGAAAACATTTGAAAAGTTATTAAATGAAAATCATTTAAATAACTCTTTATTTGGTGAAACAATAAAAATAATTGTTAGTTCAAATTATACACCAGCTGACATAACTTTTTTAAAAAATATTATGACATGTTTTAATTATAGAAAAATAGTAATTGAAAAAGAACTTAACTATTATAAACTAAATGATAAAAATACCTATATAAATATCTTTGATAATTATTTTAATGTTACTTTTCTAGATGAATATAAAAAGATTAACAATATTTATATGGAAACTAAATCATTTTATAATAATGAAGATATATTAAATTATATAAACTATATAACAAGAGATAAAGAAGTATGTCTTCTTGGTAACGGAGATCTTTTAAAAGAAGTTTTTGCTAATTTAGAAAATAAATTTGATAAAAAAACATATATTTTTTCAAATCATGAAACTCTTATAATTGCTAGCGCCAAAGCCTGAATTTAAAAGGATTTGTCAATATTTGTCGAACGGTTTTTGTTGCATTATATATTTTAGTGTGTTAAAGTTTAAATGTAGGAAGGAGCAAAATATGATGCAAGGAACTGTAAAATGGTTTAATAATGACAAAGGATATGGTTTCATCGAATGTGATAAACTATCAGATATCTTTGTTCATTATTCAGCAATTGTAAAAGATGGTTATAAGACATTAAACGAAGGTGCTGTAGTAAATTTTAAATTAATAGAAACTTCAAAAGGTTTACAAGCAGTTGATGTTTTAGAACAAGAAATGACTACAATTAAGTAGTTTTTTTCTTTTTTTTGTGGTATATTAAAATTAGGAAGGTGATATAATGAAAATAAGTATTCGTGGTGACAAAATAACAGTCACAAAATCAATGAAAGAATACATAACAGAAAAGTTAGGAAAACTTGATAAGTATTTTGAAAGTCCTAAGGCAACTGATTGTAAGGTCTTAATTAAGGTAAAAAACCAAGATCAATGTATTGAAGTAACAGTACCAACAAGTAAATTTACTTTAAGAGCAGAAGAAAGACATCCTGACCTTTATGCAGCTGTGGACCTAGTCGTTGATAAACTTGAAGGACAAATTAGAAAAAATAAAAGTCGTTTGGGTAAAAAATATCGCGATGTTCCTAAATTTGAAATGAGTTTTGATTTTGAAGTTGAAGATGATGAAGAAATGGATTTACCAAAAATCATTAAAAGAAAAGAAATGGAAATGAAGCCAATGGATGAAGAAGAAGCATTGCTTCAAATAGATTTATTAAATCATGATTTCTTTGTTTTCAAAAATATTGATGAAGATTGTGTGTCAGTTCTTTATAAAAGAAAAGATGGCAAGTTTGGAATCATAAATGTTAAATAGTTTATAATTGAAGCCCAAGTGGCTTCTTTTTGGGTGAAATAAAGGTGAAAAAGTTTCTAAAAGCTTTTTCTTTTATTTTACTTATGATATAATACACATTAAGGAGAAATGAGAAAATGAATTTTATAAAAAAATTATTAGATAGTGAATATAAAGAATTATGTCGCTTTGAAAAATTAGCAGAAGAAATTGAAAAATTAGAGCCTGAAATGCAAGCTTTAAAAGATGAAGATTTTAAAGATAAAACTTTAGAATTTAAAGCAATGCTAGAAGATGGAAAAACATTGGATGATATTGTAGTTCCAGCATTTGCTTTAGCACGTGAAGCAGCATATCGTGCTATTGGTGAAAAACCATTCCATGTTCAAATACTTGGTGGACTTGCTATCCATTATGGTAATATAGCTGAAATGAAAACTGGTGAAGGTAAGACTTTGACAACTATTTTACCGGCATATTTAAATGCATTGGAAGGAAAAGGTGTTCATGTTGTAACAACTAATGAATATTTATCAAGTCGTAATGCTGAATGGATGAGACCAATTTATGATTTATTAGGTGTTTCAGTAGGAATAAATTTAAGAGAATTAACTCCGAAAGAAAAACAAGAAGCATATAATGCCGATATTACATATTCTACCAATAATGAAGTAGGTTTTGACTATTTAAGAGATAACATGGTAGTAAAACGTGAAGACAGAGTTCAAAGAGGACTTAACTTCTGTATCATCGATGAAGTTGACTCAATTTTAATTGATGAAGCAAGAACGCCATTGATTATCAGCGGAGGTCAATTTAATACTAATAGTCTTTATATTGAAGCAGACAGAGTTGCTAAAAGATTAAAAGAAGAAGATGACTACACAATTGATTTAAAAACAAAGAGTGTATCTTTAACTGCTGAAGGTAGTAAAAAAGTTGAAAAGTTATTAAATGTAACTAATCTTTATGATTTAGATAATACAAGTTTAGTTCATTACATTAATCAAGCTTTAAAGGCTAATTATGGATTTAAAAAAGATATAGATTATGTTGTTGATAATGATGCAATTATAATTGTAGACCCATTTACTGGACGTCTTATGCATGGAAGACAATATTCTGAAGGTCTTCATCAAGCTATTGAAGCTAAGGAAGGCGTTACAATTAACACTGAAACTAAAACAATGGCTACAATTACATTCCAAAATTTATTTAGAATGTATAATAAATTATCTGGTATGACAGGTACTGCCAAAACCGAAGAAGAAGAGTTTAGAAATATTTACAATATGTATGTTATTAGAATACCAACTAATAAACCAGTAATCCGTGAAGATTTAGCAGATTTAGTATATTCTGGAGAAAATGGCAAATATAAAGCAATCATAAATGTTGTAAAAGAAATCCATTCTAAACATCAACCTATTCTAATTGGTACAATATCAGTTGAAGCCAATGAAAAGTTAAGTAAATTACTTACTAAAAATGGTTTAAAACATGAAGTATTAAATGCCAAAAATCATGAAAGAGAAGCAGAAATTATTGCTCATGCAGGTGAAAAAGATGCTATAACACTTGCCACTAACATGGCTGGACGTGGAACTGATATTAAACTTGGCGAAGGAGTTCGTGAAATTGGTGGGCTTTACGTAATCGGTACAGAAAGACATGAATCACGTCGTATTGATAATCAGTTGCGTGGACGTTCAGGACGTCAAGGAGATCCAGGAACAAGTCAATTCTTTGTATCATTTGAAGATGATCTAATGCGTCGTTTTGGTACAGATAAAATTAAAAATATGTTAGTAAGTATGGGAATAACTGATGATCAAGCAATACGTTCTAAAGCCTTGACAAAAAGTATTGAATCAGCTCAAAAGAAAGTTGAAGGAAATAACTTTGATTATCGTAAGAGTCTTCTTGATTATGATAATGTTTTAAATGAACAAAGAGAAATAATTTATGCGCGTCGTAATGAAATACTAGACCAAGAAAGTATTCATGATACTATTATTGAAACATTTAAAAATACAATTACAAATCTTGTAGATAGTCATATTCCACCAGAAAATTGTCTAACAGAAAACGATTTATCTGAAATAGCAGAATATGTAAATACCAACTTCTTAAAAGGTGAAGAACTAAATGCTAAAGTTCTTGAAGGAATGAAGGAACAAGAAGTAATAGATCATATAAGTGAACTTGTTATCAAAAATTATGAAAAGAAAATGATATCATCACCACTAATGAATGATTTTGAAAAAGCTATATCACTACGTGTTATTGATACAAGTTGGGTAGATCACATGAGTGCAATGGAACATTTAAAAGAAGGTGTTGGTCTTCGTGGTTATGGTCAATCAAATCCAGTTCAAGTATATACAATGGAAGGCTTTGAAATGTTTGATAATCTACTTAATAAAATAGATAATGATATCGCATTATTCTTACTTAAAGCAGAAGTTCGTCAAAATGTTGAAAGAAAACAAACTTTAAAAGGAACAGCTAACGATGGTAAAGAAAAAATAAAGAACCAACCTAAAAGAGTAAGTCATAAAATTGGCCGTAATGACCCTTGCACTTGTGGCTCTGGAAAAAAATATAAGAATTGTTGTGGAAAGTAATAAAATTTAATAAAAATAAAAGGTGTAGACAATATAATTAGGTTACACCTTTTAATTTAAAAATAATGAGGTTTTAATGGAAGAAAAAAAATGTGATAATATATCAATCGGAAGATGGTAAAACAAAAATAGATGTAAAATTAGAAAAGGAAACTGTAAGGTTATCTCAACAACAGATGGCTGACTTATATGATACAATAATCCCATCTTTGACACTTGTAAATTGAAAATAACCCTCCAAAACATCGGTAATCATGAAAACGTTTCAAACTTGCTGAAGAACAAGGCATTGATGTAAGCACTTGGTTAAAAAATTATTTGAAAAATTATAAAGAAAAACATGGCGTTCAAACTGAACTTGCAAAATAATTATAGAAAAAGACTGTAACAAATTAATCACAAAAGATTATACTAATTTATTTAATGTTAGGTACTTATTTTTAAAAGATATATATTATGCTTTAAACTTAGAAAAAATTGTAAATACTATCTCTAAAAAATATTGACATTTACAATCCAGCATTAATTTCATTAATAATTTTTTCATATTCATTCATATCCATATTCACTGCTATTATTTATAATAATAGCATAAAATCATATGCTTTGCATTTGATTTTACACAAGTTTTAATTTTTTTATTGATAAATCTAATATGATAATAAAAAAATCATTCAAATTAACGTAAATCTAAAAAATATTATACAAATGTTAAGTTTATTATATAAAGTGTATGGTATAATAAAAACAGGTTTAATTCTAACTGCGTTTAGTTAAAAAAAGTTAGAAAAATCTTGATATAATATTATGATTATATGGAGGAATTATGGATACTGTTAGAGACAAATTAGAAAAATATAAAGAAGAAGCAGACAGAAATTCGAAAATAGAATGTGTAAATGCTAAAATTAAAGATATTAGTTCTAAACTATCTGAATTAAATTTAGATAGAAAAAATAAAATAGGTATCATTGAAGCACATTTAAAGTCATTAAAAGAAGCAGAAATGGAATACAAAAAAGAGAAAAATTTTTTTGTTAGATTAATAAAATTAGGTAATTCTTCGCAAATTGCAAATGCAAAAAGAAAGACTGAATACTTAAAAAGCAATATTGAAAGAACAACTAAAGATCTAAATAAAATAGAAGACGAAATAAAAAAACTTGAAGCAGAAATGCAGAACCTTAAAACTAGTATATCAAACCTTGAAACTACAAAAAGTATATTTAAATTAGATGAAAAGGGAAGATTAATTATTGACGATAAGGCTTTAGTTAAAACAAATGATAAATATTTAAGTGAGATTAATAAAAATAGTGATTCTAATATATTAAATGACTTGATGATAGTTCACGTTACTAATTTTTTTCCACAAAATCACACAATTTTAAATAATTATGCAGGTAACAAAGTAGGTACGCAAATAGTTGATTATGAAGGTGTTCCATTAAAGGTTCCTACAAGAGCGCATAGACACACAGTTCATTTTACTTTAAATAGCGTTGTACATTCAACTAATGATGGGGCTGGAACCTGGGGAAATGAAAAATATATAGTACTTGAGCCGTTTAAATATCACACCAATGATAGAATTTGTTCAATTAGTGATGCAGATTCTTACATTTATGGTAACATAAATTTTGGAGATGAAGCAATTTTATTAGTAAGAAAAGAAGCATATGAAGAATTGTCAGATGAAATAAAAAATAAATATAATATTGTATTGTTTGAAGGCAGTGCGGAAGAAAATGTCAAAAAAATACTGGATCAATTTGGCTATCCAACATTTAATAATTCAAATGGGACAAATACTGGAGGTCATCGTCAAAGTTTAGAATATGCCATAGAAACTGCTTTAGAGGCCAAAAATTTAGCAATAAACTATATGTTAAATATAAACTGGGATGGTGAAAGTAAACTAAAATTATCTGAAGAAGAAATTGTAACTTTATTTAACATAATCAGTCAAAATGGCCGACTTTCTTCGTGCTGGGGTAACTTGGCTTATCTTAATGGGGTCATAAAAAATGAAAATGATGAACAAAAAAACAATTTAAACAAAAAAGTTTTAAAATTTATTATCAGCACTGGGTTATTCAAAAATAGTGATGGAAGTTATTCATTTAAATCAGATGATGAAATATATGACACAGCAAAAGAATTGAAAACTTCTAAAGATTTAAAAATAGATTTAAATTTTTGTGAGGAAATAGCCAATATAATAATTAAGCATAATCAGAATAAACCACCAATTATTCCACTTAATACTGAAAGTAAATTATCCGATTTAATTAATTTTAAGAATCATCAAATGGCCAAAAGCTTTGTAGTCAAACTTGAAAGTATATTAAATGAATGTGTAACTAAAAATGAATATAGTGCAGCAAATTCATACAGGTTTGGACTAGATTATATAGCTAATGACGGCATTATATTAAAAGTCTATGTTGGAGACAATCTAACTAATTTCATAGATCGTAGTTATAGTAGAGATAAATATGAACTACTTGATTCAGAATATAATCATGAGTACACGTTATTTAAATTAAAAATAAAAGGAAATAGTGTTCAAGACGTTCTATCGGAAACTACCATTTTAGTAAGTTTAGCAAATTTTTATGTTAATAAAAAAAATAATTCTCAAATTTATAATCAAAATATGCAAAATAATATAAGATAAAAATTATGTAAATTTTTGATAGTAGTGATATTATTAGTGCAATGCAATCACTATTTAATAACAACACTATCAAATATTAAAAAAAGTTAAGAAAATAGAAAGAATCATGATATAATTTAATCAAAGGAGTGTGTTAAAATGTGGGTATATATAATTATAGCAGTGGTGGTAATACTTTTATTGTGGGTATTATTAACTTATAATAGTTTGGTAAAGTTAAACAATAGAGTGGAAGAAGCTTTCTCTACAATGGATGTATATTTGAAAAAAAGATGGGATTTAATTCCAAATATTGTAGAAACAGTAAAGGGATATGCAAAACATGAAAAAGAGACTTTAGAAGAAGTCGTTAATTTTAGAAATAGTTCTTATGATAAAATGAGTACAAATGATAAGGTTGATGTAAACAATAAACTATCATCAAGAATTAATAAATTAATGGCTCTTGCAGAAGCATATCCAGAGCTTAAAGCAAATGAAAACTTCAAAGATTTAAGCAATCAATTAACTAAAGTTGAAGAGGATATAGCTAATTCTAGAAAATATTACAATGGAACAGTTAGAAACTTTAATAATAAAGTAGAAATGTTTCCAAGCAATATTATTGCAAACTTTTTGGGATATAAAACTAAAAAAATGTTTGAAGCAAATAATAATGAACGTGAAAATGTCAATATAAATTTATAGGTGACTAAATGAAGAAAATATGTAAAATACTTATAATATTCGTTTTATTAATATGGCCTAAAAACTTTTTGACTTCAAGTATAAAACCTAGTGATATTTATACTGAAAAAGAATATGTTATTGACAGTTATGATGTAAATATTGTAGTAAATGAAAATAATACATTTGATATAACTGAAAACATTACAGCTTATTTTAATATTCCAAAGCATGGGATATATCGTAAAATACCATATAAAAATACTATAAATAGATTAGATGGAAGCACAAGTACCAACAGAGTTAGAATAACAAAATTAAAAGTTGATAACAATTATACAACTTCTAAATCTAATGGTAATTATGAAATTAAAATTGGTTCACCCTCAAAAACTATAACGGGAACCCAAAAATATGTTATTAGTTATAATTATAATATTGGTAAAGATCCATTAAAAGATAAGGACGAATTTTATTTTAATATTATAGGAACTGAATGGGATACTGCAATTGGTAATATAACTTTTACCATTACTATGCCTAAAAATTTTGATGCTAGCAAATTAGGATTTTCCAGTGGAAATTATGGAAGCATTACAAATGAATATATTGATTACACGATAGATGGTAATGTCATAAAAGGAAGTTACAATGGTATTCTTGAAGAAAAAGAGGGATTAACAGTTAGGTTAGAACTAGATGAAGATTATTTTATTAATGAGGGATTGGAAACAAGTCCATTTGATATATACTATATACTTCCATTTATATTCCTCTTGATTTCTATTGCAATGTGGTATAAATATGGTAGAGATGAAAAGACTGTAGAAACAATTGAATTTTATCCACCGAATGATTTAAACAGTCTTGAAATAGGATTTATATATAATGGAATTGCCAAAAATAAAGATGTCACTTCACTATTAATTTACCTTGCTAATTTGGGTTATATAAGTATAATTGAAACAGAAGAAAAATCATTGTTTTCTAAAAAGAATAGCTTTAAATTGCGAAAATTAAAAGATTATGATGGAAATAATGTTAATGAAAAATTATTTTTAGATAATCTATTTACAAAGAAAGCTTCTAAAAAAAGATGGGCTACTAAAAATACTGAAGATAATGGAAATTTAATTGAAGTTACAGAAAAGGATTTATATGATAACTTTTATCGTACTGTAAATCAAATTCTTAATAATATGAATTCTAAAAAAAATAGAAGTAAAATATTTGAACTGAATTCAATTAATAAAAATTTCATATTAAATTTATTTATTATAATTACCTTCTTTATAATTACATTTATTCCATTTATTTATGATCCAAATATCAAAATGTATTTATTTTTTGGTGCTTATGGAGAATTTTGTATTTATTTTGCAATTAAAGAAATACTCAATAGTAAAAAGAGTGTGGAATCAGTTGGCTTTGTAAAAGGATTATTTTTATTAACATTTGCTTTCCCGATTATCCCCGTAATAATTGAACTTTTAAATGAACCTAGATATCTATGTGGCTACATATACGGTATTTTAGTAGTTATAGGAATATTGTATATAATTAAAATAATTCCAAAAAGAACAGCTTATGGTAATGAAATGTTAGGAAAAATAATGGGATTTAAAACATTTTTAGAAACAGCAGAAAAAAATCAATTAGAAGCAAAAGTAATGGAAAATCCAAATTATTTTTATGATATTTTACCATATACTTATGTTCTAGGTGTGTCCGAAAAATGGATTAAAAAGTTTGAAACGATTAGAATGCAATCGCCAACTTGGTATTATGGCACAACTTCATTTGACATTGCAACATTTGATTCCTTTATGGGATCAGCTATGTCATCAATTCAAAGTGCTATGACATCAAGCTCATCTGGAGGAGGCTCATCCGGAGGTGGCTCTGGTGGCGGGGGCGGAGGCTCTTGGTAAAAAAACAAATAAAAAAACTAACACAAAAATTTTAACTGATAAGGAGGAAAAATAATGAGTAGCAAAGAAGTAATTGATAAAATAAGAAACTTATCTACACAAGAAAAAAGAGATTTATCATATGAAGATTTAGTAAAAATAATTGAACCATTAACGTCAGATGAAATAATTGAATTAAGTAATGTTATTGGATATCCTGTATTTACTAGATTATGTATGGGTGTATTAAAACATAGATTTGTTTTATTACAAGATGGAGCTGCTGCAATAATTGTTAATAGTGAAGGACAAATTCTATTACAAAGTAGAGCAGACAGAGATAAATGGGGATTACCTGGAGGCTGTCAAGAACTTGGGGAAAGATTTCAAGATACAGTTTTAAGAGAAGTAAAAGAAGAAACAAATCTTGATGTTAAAGAAGAAGATTTAGAATTAATAGACATTGTATCTGGAGCTTCAAGAAGAAATGATTATCCAAATGGGGATGTAGTAATTAATAACACAGCACTTTATTGTATTAGAAATTATAGCGGTGAATTAAAATGGGATAGTGAATCAAAAAATATGAAATTCTTTGATTTAGATAATTTGCCAGAAAATCAAAATGATCCAGATTTAATTGAAATTTATAAAAGAAAATTTGGATCAAGGGGTAGATAAAGATATCAAACAAAAATTGTTGACAACTTAAATGTTATCAACAATTTTTTTGAAATTAATGATATGTTATTGTGGCTAAAATAAATTAATGGTATAATTAAATTAACAAATAATTCTATTTATAGGGGGAAATATGAATAGTAAATTAATTAGAATTTAAAAAAATACTAAATTTTTATAATGAAGATTATAATTAAAAAAATAAATTATTTAATACTTTTTAAAATAGAAAAATTGCAAGGAGATAAAAAATGAAAAATGATTTAGTAAAAGCACAAATAATTGTTAAGGAAAATAAAATAGGAATATTAAGAATTGGAAAAGTAAGTTATATATCATTAACTGATTTGGCAAAATATCAAAATTCTAGTGATCCATCTTTTACAGTGAAAAATTGGTTAAGAAGAATAAATACTATTGATTATATTGGACTATGGGAAGAAATTCATA
>OIYS01001228.1_pt1 | contig 13728 bp, 13 predicted proteins | sample 1588271 | NCBI WGS metagenome assembly OIYS01 (sample SAMN03283286) | human gut metagenome | biome: human-associated habitat; material: feces | host: Homo sapiens | place: Peru | collected 2012
GAGCTGCTCTGCGGTGTATCGCTGCGCGTGCCGCGCATATATACGGAAAGCTGACCGCCGGGGTTTTCTCCTGCGTCTTTTCCGCAAAATCAGCCGTTTGGTTTTGTCCACAAAACCGGGCGGCTGATTTTTCGTTTTTTCGCCGTTTTTTCTTGCGGCAATCGTCAAAAAGCAACAGAAATGGTCGATCGTGCTTTTGTTTCCGATACTAAATCGTGCTATAATCTGAACCGTAGAAAAGCCTGTATATAGAGTGATTTTGTCTGAAGGACGAGAAAAAATGACGGACAAAGAATTGCGGCATCTCAGCCATCTGGAATTGATCGACATTATTTACGAGCTGCAAAAGCAGAACGACGCTTCCGCCGCGCAGATCGAGGCGCTCCAAAGCAAGCTGGCGGAAAAAGAGATCCGTATCGCCAAGGCCGGTTCCATCGCGGAGGCCGCCATCGGCATAAACGGTGTTTTCGAAACGGCGCAGGCGTTGTAGCGCAAGGGCATTATCGCTGACCGCTGCGAACTAAACCGTCAGATCAAGGCAGACAACGCTTTGCTGCGGGAGCTGAAAGCCGAAATCAAGAAGCTGGCAGCAATGATTGCCCGCACCGTACCGACCATTGCTGAGGGACTGGAGAAGCTGCGGAGCCGTGTGCTGATCTTCTGTTATCAGCTCTCCCATATTCGCAGCGGCAAATCTCATATTCAGAAATCTCTCGCCGTATGGAAACCTGAGCTGGAATGTTATACCGGGCTGGTACAACAAATCAAGGAAAAAAGCAAGGAGCGCAAAGCGCTGGTTGCAGAGAAAAAGGAATTGCCAATATACCATGTGAAGCGCCACAAGGCACTGGCTGTCCACATTGCAGAGCTGACGGAAGATTTGGAAGAACTGCGTTCTGAAAAGGCGCTTCTTTTTCAAAAAAATTGAGTATGCGGAGGATGCATGCGCAGAGGCATTCCGCAAGGATATTGCCACCATGGAGGCCGGTCTGAAAAAGCTGGAGACGCAGGAACAGAAATATTCCGCCGAGTTGGATAAGGCTTTGACCGAATACGCTGAACTGAAAGCGCAGGCTACGGAGTTTGACCCGGTGGAGCTATATGAAGCGCGGCAGGCCATCCGTCCCGCGCAGGAAAAGTTAGCTGAAAAGCAATTTGAGAACTCCACGCAGGAGAAGCCTTCTCTTATTATGCTGCTCAGTGCCAAGCAGGAAACATCCCGACTGCTCGGAGAGGATGCAGAAGAACGGCAGGCGCGACAACTCATTGCTCACAAAAGGCAGGAGCAGCATCGAAATTCAATCATCAAACGAAAAAGAAGTGCCCCTGAGCGGTAACGGAAAAGACGGCGGCCTTTGTGTGCCGTCGTCTCTATAAAAACACTAGGAATGCCACTGCCAGATACCGCCCATGCCAAATTGGTAATGCCAGAAAAATATCGCACCAATTTCGCAAGAGGGATTTGAAAAATCAATGTTGCTACAACTTGGATAGCAACTTCCCCAAAGAAGATCTTTGGACGAATAGCATCCCAGCTTGGACGAACTCACCCGATGGGTATCAGCAGTAACAGTCCGAAAAAAGCTACGAACATCGTATTCACTCATATTGAAACAAAAGGGACACTTCCACTGCATTTGCCACCGCCTGAGTATTCATGTTGGCGGGCGACTGAGATGCTCTTGGCTTGTTTATTATCGTATTCGCCTCACTCTGAAACCTGCACTTCATCGATATGTTGGAGTACACTGTCCAGCAGATAACGTATCGCAAGCTGTTTTTTCTCCTCAGTCAGACCGCTTGCAGGACGAAGCATGGAAACATGGAGGATTGATGTGTCGGCAGTTTGTTCTGTCACAGCAAAGGCGTATTCGCTGATATGCCCCAGCACCTTCGTCTCTGCCCTGATATCACCGACCAACGCCTGCTCGTATTGGCACCCCATCCGATCCAACACATCGAAAACAGCATACACAACCATACGGCGGGGACAATTGACATTCTCTTTTAAACTCAGCACTTGTTTTTCCTTCCTTTCCAAAATACACTTGTTTATCATTCCACAGGGCGAATTGTGTTGGTCACATCCAACAACATGCCATTGAAAAGATTGCCCTCATTTTCCTCGGCAACCAGAACCATAAACACAAATCCGTCTGACTCACCGGCATGAACGTCTATATAAACCGCCTGCCCATCCTCGGTTATGGTATACCCGTCAATCATCCAGTCGATTCCGCCGCTTTCTCTTTGCCAGCGGCCTCCACGCAGTTCAGCGCCGGACATACCGCTCATTTCTTCTTTAAACCTATCCAGCCAGATTCCCTTATTCAGCGTGCCATCTAAGGGGTGACACTGAACCTCCATGCTGATATCGCTATTGCTAATCTCCAGACGATTTTCATTGACTACATTGAACTGAACATCTCCCTCATCCGCCATGTAAAGGAATTGAAACGGAAGCCGTTCATCATAAAACCGTTGATAGATCGTTCCTGCAGGGCCGCTGCTCCGAAAGCTATCCATCGCCGCGAAGATCTCCGCCTTTGCTGCCTCATCACCCTGAGGGTAAGAACCGATAATGTTGTAGCAGCCGAAACCGTTTTGACATTCGATAAACGCCGCCAGAAACTCCATGGTTGTGCCACCGCTCTCGGTTGCGGCAAACTGAATCAGATAAGCGTTGAGGGTATCGATCTTCCTGTAGCCCCGATCTGTAATTTTCTGTTCTGTAATAACTGTACTTTCCAACAGTCCAATGTAATAGCGGACATACTTCTCCGCATTTTTTTCTACATCAGAAAGGGTATACACCGGGAAACCGGCAGACTTGTCATAAAACCCAACCTGCAGTGTGGAAGCCCCATCCGCAGACATAAAGGCACCGTTGCCGGATTCCGTCTCGGTATATCCTTCCGGAATCCCCATAGTAATATTCAGATAGTCTTGGGTGTACTCCCGTAAAGATACATTTTCTGCGCCATTCGGTTTTTGCAGCGCCAAACCTGAACTATCTGTACCCGACTCAGTTCCCCCGCCGGTCAATGTTCTGATCCCCGCTACAGTCCCCCAGATGCCTAGGCCCACTGCAACAACACACAGTACCAGAACCGCAATTCTCAGCCCAGTTGGGCTCTGCCGGAGTCTGATCCAAAGCTGCGGCTTTTTGCCGGAGTTCTTCGCTATAGGACCGGTCGGCAAAGCTCGCGCGCGGTGGAAAGCCACTTGCTTTTTTCCAGAAAGTCCGTCCAGGAAGTCTTCCATGGATCGGAAACGATCCTCCGCTTTTACCGCAAGCGCCCTCATAATGCTCTGCTCCACATACAAAGGAAGCCTAATTCCCAGTTCCGAAGGTTTTTTCAACGTATCATTATGAACCCGCATAATAGAGTCCGGCGGCAGTTCCCCTGTCACACAACGATACAATGTTGCTCCCATCGCATATACGTCCGTCCATGGGCCCTGATTTCCCTTGCTGGAGTATTGCTCTTCGGGCGCATATCCATGCTTCAGGATAATGGACATACTTTTTTTCTCCACGGCAGAGGAGCGGGCAGCGCCAAAATCCAGCAACTTGCTCTCTCCTCTGGCCGTGATGAAAATATTATCCGGACTGATATCACGATGCGTTAAGTTTAACGCATGTACCTGTGTCAGTGCGTGCATTACCGGCAGCAAAATAGTCAATGCCTGGTCATAAGGAATTTTTCCACCCTGGGAGGCAATATATGCCTTCAGGCTCATGCCTTCGACATATTCCATCACGAAATATGCCGTATTGTTTTCTTTAAAATAGTTCTGCACCGACACGATGTTCGGCGTGTTCTGCAGCTTGGCAAGAATCCGCGCCTCATCCAGGAATCGCTCCATGCCGTTCTGGTAGTCCTCCTGCCCTCGTCCAGTCAGCGCTACGCTGTACTTATCAGAATGTCGGGTGGCAAGGCTGGATGGCATATATTCCTTAATTGCAACTTTGATCTCCAAAGTCAAATCATAGCACAGATAGGTAATGCCGAACCCTCCCACACCCAGTACCTTACCAGTCATGTAACGGCCATTCAGCAGAGTTCCCATAGGCAGCGCCAGAAATGGCTGTTCCTCCTCTGCACAGAATCCACAGTGGGGGCAGACTGAGGCTCCGTCCGGCTTTTCCTGAAAACAGCCATAACAGATATGTTCCAAATTCATATTTTACCTCTTTCTTTTCTATATACCCCCGCCAAATTCCTTACTAATTACTCTGTCCAAGCGCGGAGAGACGCAGTTGCCTGATTATATAATGTAACGATCGTATCTTTGTTGGAATCATTGAATGCGCAGCCCACAAGGTAACACTCTCCATCGATCACAGCAGATGCATAGCTGAAACTCCTGTCGGACATCGTAAAGTCATAAGCCAGCCATTCCACACCGCCAGAGGAAAAGGTGTAGGAGTCATTATTTGTTCCGCTCAAGGTCTTGTTGAATTCGATCACTTCCTCCGGTGTACTCAGTCCGAATTCGGAAGCTTTACCGATTTCCACACAGTACCCCTGCCCCAGCGCGGCCTCACTATCTTCCTGCGTCGGGTATAGGAACATCTCATGGACGGTTCCTATGCCATACGCATCCACTTGACATTTCACATCCGCAACGCCGCCCTGAGCAAGGGAATCGTCTATGATGACCTTCACACCGGCGTGTTCCGCATAGTACATTTTATAGGTCACATCCGGCATTCCGGTACTGTAAAAGGATTGGATGATGGAATGAATCTCTGCTGCGGCAGCCGCATCTCCCTTTGGATAGGCAGTGATGATGAAATAACAGCCAAATGAATATCCGTCCACTGCCATGACGACCATCTCCATGGAAACGCCCTCGCTGTCAGTGCCTTCAAAATAGATCTGATAGGCATCCGAATTTCCCACTTGGTCAGGGCCGGCCGTCAGGATTTGATAGTCTGAAACCTCCAGATTCTGCATCAGCGTGGCGACAATATCCTCACGTTTGGATTCCACATCAGCAAGGGAATAGATCGGGCCGTCAACATTCCAAAGATAATCCGTCATGACGGCGCAGCCTTTCTCTTCACTGATAAAGTTCATCCCGTTCTCCGAGGCTGTATAATCCGATGGAATTTCAATAGTGGCATTGAGAAGGTCAATCGTATGCTCCACCATGTTTGCTGAACCCCCCGAAGGTTCCGTTTCCGATTCTGGCTTGCTGGGCTCCTCGTTCACCGGTGGCTGGCTGATTACGGATGGCGTTCCGCCGTTATTTCCTGTCGGAGTTGTTTTCTTTCCGCCAGAGAGCGCGATGGGAAGGATAATGCAAAGCGCGATTATTGCCAGCAGGCCTCCTCCGGAAACCCACGCGATGATGGGATTGGCTTTCATATAGGAAAGCAGTTTGGAAAAAGAGGAAGACTTTCCCGTCACAGAGCCTCCGGCGACAGGATCGGGGTGCTGACGGACGGTCTGCCCATACCCGCTTTGCTCGTAAGCGTTGGCCTGGGTACGCCGACTGATACCGGCCGCCACCTGATCCTGTACGGAAACACGGCCACTCAGTGCACCAATGAATGCCTCCATGTTAGGGAATCGATCTTCGGTCTTTACTGCCAATGCTTTCATGACTGCATTTTCCACATGAGGGGGGAGGTGTACTCCCAGCTCTGACGGGGTTTTCATGGTATCTCCATGAATGCGTTCCACCGCATCCGGCGGAAGCTGCCCTGTAATACAGCGGTACAAAGTAGCACCCATAGCATATACGTCTGTCCAGGGGCCTTGGTTGCCGTGGCTGGAATACTGCTCCTCCGGTGCATAGCCGTGCTTTAAGATAACCGACACACTTTTGCCGTCTCCTAATGCAAAGCGTGCTGCGCCAAAATCCAGCAGGCGGCTTTCACCTTTGGTAGTAATATAGATATTATCAGGACTGATATCCCGGTGCAGCAGATTCATCGCATGCACCTGTACCAACGCTTCCATGATCGGCTGCAGGATGGCAATTGCCTGGTCATATGGAATTTTATCCCCGTTTTTCGACAGGTACGCCTTCAGGCTCATACCGTCCACGTACTCCATCACAAAATAAGCCGTGCCATTCTCCTTAAAATAATTCTGCACCGACACGATATGGGGCGTACTCTGCAGCTTGGCAAGAATCTTCGCCTCATCCAGAAAACGCTCCATGCCATACTGGTAATCATTCTCCACCCGTCCGGTCAGCACCACGCTGTAATGGTCGGGGTGCCGTGTGGCCAGAGCAGAGGGCATATATTCTTTAATCGCAACCTTGATTTCCAGCGTCAGGTCGTATCCCAGATAGGTAATTCCGAACCCGCCGATGCCCAGCACTTTTCCAACCAGATACCTTCCATTCAGAATGGTTCCGAGCGGCAGCGCAAGATACGGCTGTTCATCGTTTTCATTAAAGCCGCAATGCGGGCATGAAACTCCTTGCTCTTTTTCCACGAAGCAACCATAACAAACACGTTCCGGATTCATGTGTCCACCTCCTTGATCTCGGCCATGACGAAGAGTTCCTTCGATACCTGCCGTACCCGGTCGGCGTGCCGCAAAATCAAAGCCTCCAGCCATTTTTCAGCATTGGCCGCCTTGAGAAACTCGATCTGTATTTCCAGCGGTTCAATGTAGAATTCTCCCGCATATACCAGCATTCCTTCCCCTTCCGACAATGCCGGAAACTCGCGGAGTTCTGTCATTTCTCCGTCAGCAGTCAGGTGGAAGATAGCCGTCAGATCCCAGCCGGCAGCGTCGTCCCCCTGTGCTTCCTGGATTTTTCCTTTCTTCAAGCAATACGCTGACATAATGGATTACTCCTTGCTCAATACGAATCGGTTGGCGTTATCACATAGGTAGAAGGTGTCCCCGGCATACATTTTTTCTGCCACGTTGGCCGTCAGCTTTTTACCATTGCCCAGGAAGGTACCATAAGAAGATCCAAGGTCAGTAATGATAAAGCAGTCTTCATTCTGGTCGTAGGCCACCTGACAATGTCGTCCGCTAATACCCGGCGCATTTTTATCAAACACAATGTTGCAGGTTGCCGGATCACGGCCGATGACCACCTTGCCCTTCAAGAGGTCAAAACTCTGACCCGCATATTTTCCTGTCACCCCACGCAGTACAGCACGTTTCCCAGCAGAACCGCGGCCACCCCTGACGGACACATTGTTCGCTCCCGCGTTTGCGGCAGCACCAGCAAATGTGGAAACATTCTGTCCCTTTTTCTGCAACATGACCAGCAGAATAATGCCACCTACCAGCGCAAGCACACCGATGGGCAGAAACACATAGGCAAACCAAGATGGGATCCCGGAGAGTCCGCCGCTCGCTGTGGTGTATTTGATGTTTTCGCTGTTCAGAACCTTCATCAATTCAGCGGAGGTGATTGCAAAGTTTACGCCCTCGCTCTTGCCCTGCTCATCCACTGCGCCGGAAGAATTGATTCCAATCAGGAAGCCGCGTTCATCAACCAGCGGGCCGCCGGAATTACCGTGATTGATATAGACATCCATCTGAAATGCGTCGTAGTTGCTCCATGCCGGTTTGGTGCGCTTACTGATAATCCCCTTTGTCAGTGTAATATCGTTCTCATCGTAAGTATTGAACTGCTGGCTGCTGCTTGCCACGCCTGGATATCCCAGCGCATAGGCGGTGTCGCCGATTGCAACCGCATCTGCATCCTTGATGGCGATTGCAGTTCGTTTATCCGTCTTTGATGGCAGTCTGATAATCGCAATATCCTTCTCGTCAGAGGGCGAATAATAAACTACTTCAGCTGCGACATAATCGTTTTCCGCTGCTGAGAAATATACCTGCACGCCCGCCGAAGCTGTCTGTCCCTGATACACCTTTGGCCCCATATAACCTAACTCCACCACATGGCCGTTGGTCACAATATATTCCACTGGTTCGCCAGTCTTCCCAATGGCAAAGCCGGTGCCCATAGCGCCAGCGGACTGTCCGTCGGTAAGCTGAAGATAGGAATACACCATGACGACGCTGTTGCGCGCCTCATAGGGATCCATGCCGCCTCCGCTTGCAATGCCCAACACACCGAACACGGAAAAAATCATTCCTACAACCAGCAAAAGGATGGCTGTAATTTGCTTTCCTGTCGCTTTTTTCGTTCCCATTTATTCTTTCTCTCCTTTACCGTGATAGTTCAATACGATTGCCGTATAATTATCTTGATCCGGTTTGCCTGTCAGTAGAATTTCCTCCTCCAGCTTGTCGCAGCACGCCTGTGGAGAGAGAGCCATAGCTTCCCGGATCTGCTTTAAGGTCAGAGTGTCGCTTATTCCGTCCGAGCAGAGCAGCAGCACATCCTCCGGTCGGAGGGAAAAAGGTATACGGTTATAGTCGCAATTCACTTCTTCTTTGCCCATGTACTCCGAAAGTGCGCCTGCCTGTGAATCGTGAAACGCCTCCTCTACGGGGAATGCTCCATCCAATGCTCGCAGTACCAGATCGTTCTTATATTCCTGCCGGATGTTCACCCCATAGAGCTTGCCCTCCCTGAGTAGGAACAGGTCACTGTCGCCTACGCACCAGAAGGAAAGCCGGTTTCCCTTGAGCAGCACGGCCACTAGGGTGGTTCCACCATGACCGCGGAACTGCTGGTAGACCCTGTTGCTGCGCTGAGATATCCAGCCAGGGATATCGCTGTCATCTGCCCACGGGAAGATACCCACGAGTTCCGATACCGTTTCTGCCGCGATCCTGCCACCTTCCGCCATACCGCCCATACCGTCACACAGCACAGCGAGTAGACCGTCTTCTTCATAACGGTCCATGCGGGAGATGCCGAATGCGTCCTGTTGTTCCTCCCGGCTGCCGATGCCCTGGAGATTGGCAAGTTCCAACTCCGGCACCGGTTTTGAATGCTCCATAACCGGTTCTTCCGTCACTTTATTATCCCGTTTCTTTTTCCGCCGTATCAGGACAAAGGCAAGAACCAGCACCAACAGAAGTGCAATCCCAACAACCGTCGCCATCCAGATGCAGATCATGCTGTCCGGAAACAGCGGTTGGTTTAGCCATGAAAGAACACGATTCATTCCTTACTCCTCATTCCATTGAAACTTCTCTCCGCACAAAGGCAGGAAGATAAGCTGGCTCTTGCCTACTTCGATCACATCATAGGCATTCAGGGGGCGCACCATTTCCACCTGCTCATCATTGCAATAGGTGATGCCTCTGCCCTGGCCAGGAGAAAGGGAGAATTTATTGTGCTTTGCGTCATAGGTCACCAGCGCATGGCTTTCTCTGGATACCGTATCGTCATCTGTCAGAGCTACATCCATTGCCGCTGCCCGACCAATGAAATTTCTGCCCGCTACCAGCTTGTAATCCGCGCCGCGATTGGGGCCGGAAATGCAAACCAAGAAGCCAACGGCAGGATCAATGCCGATTTTCTTTTTGATGATACCTACCGTCTTGCCTCTATCCGCTTCCGGTGCGACGCCGCCCGGAACGGCTGCCACGGTTTTTCCCACCGAACTGGCCGCCACCGTCTTTCCAACTCCGGCACCCTCCTGGCAGTAGGGACAGCTGTCGAATCTTTTTTCATCATAAAAATGGCCATTGTCGCATTGCTTCATGATTGTTTTCCTCCTAAAATAAAAAATCGTTAAAGGCTGACCAACGCTATTCCTGAGCTTGTGACACTTTCACTATATCGTTTCCGGAGAGATTTGTGCAGGCCGCTTTGGTGCCAATTTACCAAAAACAGCATGGCGCACCTGTGCCAATCCACATTTTTCGAGGCAATCTCAAAAAATACAGCTCATCGTATCAGCTTTTGATATTCCGGATCCTTCTCACGGATCGCCCACACCAGCTTCCAAAGCCCGTTATCCCCGGAAAGAACATAACACTCATTATCCGCTCCCTGAAACTTATCTCCATCAAACTCAAAGCTGCAGGTATCCCCCTCTTCTATCACAAATTCCAGGATTCGGCGGTCTGTAGAACGGATGGAAGACTTAGATACGACCGTTGTTGCCCTTAACGCTTGCAGTATTCCTGAGATGATTTCCCCATCCGTCGTTTTGTAACTTGTCGTTGTCTCCGTCCAATCATGAAAGACCAATTCTGTCGGCAGATTCTCTTGTGATTGATCCAGAAGTTCTCTTTGACCCTCTGTACAATAGTCCCTCAGCAATCTGCTTGTTGGCGGGTTCTCCTGCGACTGTTCCGGAAACTTCCCGGAGATTTCTGTGCAAGAGTTCCGAAGGGAGCTGTCTGTCGATGCGCATCCGGCTAGAATACATATTACAATCAGAAGCGCAGCCACTTTTCTTATTCTCATTCCCTCATCCGCCCTTTCCCATCCTGTCGCAGTCTGGTTATGATTTCGAACAGCCCTCAGGCCAAATCACAGTACAATCCCCATTATTTATATAACATCATATTGTTTTTTCCAGATTTGTGTAGGTCGCTTTTGCGCCAATTTGTTTTCTTACGCGCCCCCAGGGAAAAGGCAATCATGGTCGTAAGAGCGGAACCGTTGAAGATTGCAAAGAAACTGCCTCTGTCGTTTTGCTTGATGCTCGTAAATATACTCTTACGCGAAAAGCACAGGACGCCGCCTTTAAGCCTGCGGATCTGTAAAATTTCACGTTCAGTTTTCGCTTTACGATCCTTTTTTGCAGCCCAGACCTTGCTTTCCCCAAATGGCACAGATGCGCCACGCTTTATTTCAATTTGGCGCCAAAGCGTGCTATTCATCGCACAGCTTTTCTGGCGAAAGGTCTACAGACAGATGACCCATCAGGCTACAGAATATCATAAAAACGGACCGGCTTGTCGCGGACACAGCAGTAGAAAGGAGATACAATATGTATTCAAGGTTAAGACAGTACCACTTCATTGGTTCAATCGGAGGGTTTCTGACGGTTCTCAGCGCAATCATCGGCATAGCAATTTTCTCATCATACTACATAAGCCCAGAATCTCTCATTATTGCGAGCATACTTAGTATTGCCGGAGATAGTTTGATCGCCTGCTATTTTTGGGGAGTGTTCAGCGCTTCGCGTGTCTCATTAAGACAGGCAGCCTGATCGCAGGGATAGGACTTGGATGGACTATTCTGATTACCATTCTTCAACTGGCAGGAGTAAATCTTTTTGTTCTCGCCCTGCTTGGAGCTCTCGTCGTGATCGTAGGTGAAACAATCACATTTATTAAATATATCTTGATCTTCCAGAGAGACTCTTTTATTTTGGTATTTTGTATATTTGTTCTTCTAGGTCTTCTGCTATCTTTGTTCTGGACGTGGGCAAGCATGATATCCGGTGCCGGATTGGGTGGCCTGCTGATCTATTTTTACGCCCATAACATCACCTATTGAGCGGTTGATTTCCACTGGAACGGTCCCTTTCCGGAGTACCGCAGCTGCTTTTTGTTGCTGCGGTACTTTGGTATGCTTGCTCCGGGAGTAGGAGTCCTCTCGAAATTATTGAAAAATCGGGTGGATTATGATATAATAATTTATAATTATTAATTGTGCCAATGCAGGAGAGAGGGGGAGCCGGGCACATGACGTTGAAAAAAGTCTTCACAAAGCAAAAATCCATTTACGCTATTCTGCTGCTCGGCATTTTCACCTTTCTGTTCCTTGGAGCCGAGTACATGTATGTGAATATGCTCTCTCTTACCGCAGGAGAAGAAAGAACGGTGATCGCTCAAAACTACGCATTGGGCGTAAGCGCTGTCGGTTCATTTCTGTATCCGCTGCTTTATCGCGCCATGAAGAAGAGAGGACAAATTGCTGTACTTACTTTCCTTGCTTTTGCAGCGACTGTATGCATTTTTTTAATTCAAAAGCATATTTCCTATTTGCCCACTATGCTCGCTGGAATGGCTTTGTTTCTTTTTCTAGGGCTGTTGGGAAGTGCAATTCACTGCCTGTTTTTTTATCTGGCAGCAGATCGTGATTATTTGGCGCGCATGGTTGGCGTTTCCTACGCATTGGGAATTTTTCTGCAGCTCCTGAACAACAATCTTGTGAAGCAGCAAGCCGAAGAATCCGCCATTCTTTCCATCTTCTCCCTTGCAACGCTGGCACTATTGCTGAAAGCCGAGAAGCTTTGCTGTCGGGAAACCGCCGAAGCGGAGGAACATCTGCGCTCCACAAAAAAGGAAAGCGGGAAGACAAATCAAAAAATCACAACCGCCGGAGGGCTTTTGGCGCTGCTTGTAATCCTGATGGCGTGTATTTTCAGCACACTGGATAATGCAGTTACCATGCATCACGTGACCGGTACCAGCATCGGTCAGTGGCCGCGGCTTCTGCTGGCTGTAAGCGGACTGGCTGCCGGTTTTCTTTACGACATCCGGGATCGGAAATATATGACGTTAATCATGTACTGTGTCTTGTTAATGTCCGTTATCTGTGTGGTGGTGCTCAAAATGGGCAGATCGTTTTTGATCGGGTTAATTGTATTTTACCTCTCAGCCGGCTTTTTTTCCGTATTTTTCACTACCAGCTTTCTGGATTTTGCTGGCCGCACGCAGTTACCGGCGCTCTGGGCCGGCATGGGACGTGCAATGAATAATGTGAGTGCCGCTTTGCTTACCAATGTCTCTGTTGCGTTGCTGGTTTCTGACAACAGCAGTATGCTGGCTATCATTTTGACTTTGGCTCTGTTTGTAGCAATCAGCGTGGTGCTCTTTCTCTACACGGCATGGATGCCGACAGTCCCCACGGACATTCCTGCCCCCCTGGATCCCCATGAAGCTTTCCGTATTCTGTCGGAAACGCTGTCCCTTACACCCCGGGAAGTCGAGGTGTTCGACAAACTGATTCATTCAGAGGAAAGCATTCAGGAAATCGCTGACAGTTTGTTTCTGTCCCGTCGAACCTGTCAGCGATATATTGCATCTATCTATGAGAAGGCAGGAGTAAAATCCCGCATGGGGTTGTATCAGCTCTACACAGAAAAGCAACGTAGGCAATAAAAAGACAGATTAGCGGAGTCCTATTTGCAGTGCTTTCATTGAATTGCCCTTTATGGTAGAGGATTACCTTGACAAATCTCGTCTCAGAAAAAGATCCTTCAACGCTACGCACTTGACCACGGCTACAAAAACTATCGCTTTTATATTGATGACGGCATTTCGGGTACAACGTTCAACCGCCCTGGCTTCCAGCAAATGATTGCGGATATCGAAGCCGGCCTTGTCAAGCGGGTCATTATCAAGGATATGTCACGCCTGGGCCGTGATTATCTGCAAGTGGGCATGTATACCGAGATCATGTTCCCAGAGCATGACATTCACTTTATTGCTGTCAACGATGGCGTGGACAGCACCCAGGGTGATAATGAGTTCACTCCTTTTCGGAACATCATCAATGAGTGGTATGCGAAGGACACCAGCAAGAAGATCCGTGCCGTGATGAAGGTCAAGGGCAACGCCGGCGAGCATCTGACGACCCTGCCGCCCTATGGCTACATGAAGTCTCCTGACAACAAAAAGCTGTGGGTCAGGGACGAGGAAGCCGCAGCGGTGGTCTATGAGATCGGCCTATATGTGATGGACGGTTTCGGACCGTCCCAGATTGCAAGGAAGCTGACAGAGCGAAGGATATTGACCCCGGCCGCCTATTATGCCAGCAGGGGCCGGAAAGCAAGCAATATCAAGCGGGGCTTGCCTTACGCATGGGATGCCTCCACCGTAGCGGATATCATGGACCGCTGGCGGGAGTACC
>OIYS01001233.1_pt1 | contig 13637 bp, 11 predicted proteins | sample 1588271 | NCBI WGS metagenome assembly OIYS01 (sample SAMN03283286) | human gut metagenome | biome: human-associated habitat; material: feces | host: Homo sapiens | place: Peru | collected 2012
CAAGTTTATATTCTCTTCTTTGATACAAAAGAAGAAAATATAAAATCAAAGACTTTGTTACAATCAGGGTAGACATTTTGTCTACCCTTGTTGTTGGTTTAGTAACGGTGGAAACCGCTTACGCTTTTCCACACCCTACCCTACTTCCGTCCGTACGTAAATCCGCTCTGCTCGGGCTTGGTAGAGGGAATTTTCGCGGTTTTTTGTGTTTGTTTTACTGTTTTATGGTATAATCAAGTAAGAAAGGAATATTCATATGGGTGATGAGGACAAGCAGTTTGATGCCACCCCTCGAAAACTGGAACAAGCAAGAAAAGAAGGACAAGTTGTAAAATCTAAAGATTTTTCAACGGCTGTTTCTCTATTGATTCTTTTTTCGGCTATCGTTGGTCTTGCTCCATTTATTTGGAGCCAAATTGCACAACTATTTGAGCTTATGTATGAACAAATTCCGAATGCCCATGTAGGAACAATTGGTATCTCGTATATTTTTACTATTACGGTGAAATGTGCAATTTTGATTATCGGTCCAATCCTATTTTTAGCGTGGTTTGTTGCGATTATGGCTGATTTTATTCAAGTTGGTCCACTTGTGGCGACCGCTCCACTTATGCCTAAACTTGACAAGCTTAACCCAACTAAATACTTCAAAAATATTATGTCTATCAAGACCTTATTTGAATTGTTTAAAAACATTGTAAAAGTTGCCCTCCTAGGTTATATCGGTTGGATTGTTTATATGTCACATATTGAACACATCCTTATGCTTGCTGCAATTGATAATAACTTCGCGGTTCTTAAGGAGTTTGGAGAACTTATTACCGAATTTATATTCAAAGCTTGTATTGCCTTTTTGGTAATCGCAGCTGCTGATTATGGTGTTACTAAGTGGAAATTTTTAAAAGATCAAAAAATGTCATTTAAAGAAATTAAAGATGAATATAAAAATACGGAAGGTGACCCAAATGTTAAGGCCGCTCTAAGACAAAGACGTATGCAAATGTTACAGCGAGGCATGATGGATGCGGTTCCTGATGCGGATTTTGTCGTTACAAACCCTATTCACGTTGCATGTGCCCTCAAATATAAACAAGAAGAAATGGAATCTCCTATGTTAGTGGCGAAGGGAACTGAGTTGATTGCTCAAAAAATAATCAAAATAGCTCGTGAGCATGCTATTCCTGTTATCGAAAATCCTCCTGTCGCACGTGCACTTTTTAAAATGGTTGATTTAAACCAGCAAATTCCACCAGAATTGTACAAGGCTGTAGCAGAAATTTTACTTTTTGTTTACAACTTGAAAAATAAACATAAACAAGGTAATATAGGTAGTGGGCAGAGCAAGCTTAAATAATGATGATTATGCAAGACAAAAATAAACTTAAAGAATATATAGATATTGTTCAAAAAGTAGCGAGAGTTGAATTTCATAGAATTCCTTCGCATATGCTTGATTATGAGGAATTATTATCTATCGGTATTATCGCGATTCAGGGGTTAGTTAAAAACAAAACTCCCGAACAATTAGAGCGATATAATGATGCGTATGTTGCGACTGCCGTAAGATGGGCTATCAGAAACGAATTGAGAGTTCGTTACAAATGGTACTCATTAAAGCACAAAGCAGAAGATGAAGACGACTTCTCAGAAGATGATGACGATGAAACAAAGAAAACAAAAGTTCGTACTGCGATTTACGAAACTGTTTTGTCTATTGATGGGTTAGCAGATGCAGCAAGTGACAACGATTCTCCGTTTGACTTCCTTAAGGATCCGCATGCTACACCTGATGAGAGTGCGGAAATTACCGAACTTGGTAGAATGATTAGAGTTGCTATTTCTAAGCTTCCTCCAAAAGAAAGAACTGTTGTTGAATATAGGTTTTATAGAAACATGCAAGTAAAAGATATTGCAACACAAGTTGGGTTATCTCCATCAAGAGTTACACGTATTGTGCAGTCCTCACTAGCGCAAATAAAAGAGTATTTGAATGCTCATGAGCAGTATGGTATATAACCTGCTTGACAAGTGTTGTATAATAGAGATATGACAAAGAGAAGATTTATATTAGTACTGGTTATGTTGTGTCTGGTGCAAACAGTTGGTCTAAAAGTTCAAGCGATTGAAGATGATGATTTGTTTAAACCGGTTAATATTCATGACGGTTCAGAACTATCAGTACTCGATTGTGTTGCGGCTGCATTCAAAAATAGTCCGGTGATAAAGCGACAAAAATATAATCTTGATTTGGCTAAAAGTAATGTTGGAATAGCTAAAGCACAATATTTTCCGGTAATTAATGCAGGTGCCGGATTTTATAATGAAAATAATTCTGATTCAAATTTTTATACAGCTCACTACAGAGAACTTCCGAGTGTTGGCGTTTCAGTTAATAAACTTGTATGGAATTTCGGTAAGACCACCGCTTATATAAAAATGGAAGAGTTTTATAAAATTGGGGCAGAGTATGAATTTATGGACAGCTTATGCAATACCCTGTTTGAAGTTAAATTAAAATATTATGCCCTCTTAAAAGCGCAAGCAATGCTACAAGTAGCGCAAAACAATCTGCAAATTAACGAAAGATTTGTAAAACTTGCACATGAAAACAATAGCAAACCGGATATTAAAACGGCTGAACTAAACTTAAGTGAAGCTAAAGTTAAATTAATTGAGGCACAAAATGACTACAAAAACGCTAAAATTGACCTGAACAATGCAATGTATTTAACTTCTCAACCGAATTATTTAATAAAAACGACTCATACTTTTGCGTATAACGATGACTTTGCATATCCTGTTAATCGCGATGTACAGTATTCTTTTGTCCCAATGAGTTTTTCTTTTCCGCTTGATAAAGCAGTTGAAATTGCTTATGACAACAGCCCTGATTTAAATATATTGATATCAACAAAACAGGCAATGGAGCAGTCTTTAAATTACATCAAAAAGTCTTATTTGCCTGATTTAACAGCAAACGCAGGTTACGGATTGAATAATTCTAACCAGACAACCAATAATAGTTTTAAAGTCGGAGTTAACCTTTCTTCATCAGTTAATATAATGGAACTACGGCACAATATTAAAGGAGCAGAGGCTCAATTAAACATTGCAGACAATGAAATTGAGTTGTTTAAAAAGAACCTTTATTTTGAAGTAAAAAGAGCCTTAAATAATGTTGAAAAAACAGAAAATCAAATTCCAACAGCAAAACTTGAAGTAGAGCAGTCAATTGAAAATTTAAAATTAGTTGAAGAACAGTACAAAATCAAGAAGTTAAATTACATTGCTCTGCAAGATGCAAGAAAAGACTACAATGATGCCTTAAGCAAATACATTAAATCAATGTATGACTATAATATCTCATTAATTCAAGTTGAGATGACTATGCACTATCATATTGTTGATATTCACCACAAATCAGAACATGCAGTACACTACCATTCAGACGAATTAATAAAACATCTGAATGAAGTTCTTGGTTGCGATGAAAAAGATGCTATAAAGAAGAAATAGATTTACTGTCTTTTACTTTGCAATGTATTTAAATGTCCTTCAATGTCTTCTATCGTACTTATTATTTTAGCTTCATTTTCTATATTTGCATTCAACTGAAGTATATCAATAATTGAATGTCCTTGCGAACCTCTGTTATTTAAGATTTTTAGTAACTCGTCAGGAACATCTTTCAGTTTTTTGACAGTATCAAGTATTATTTCATCATCAAAACTCATCAAATTCATGATGTGAATATTGTTTATAGGATAATCTCCATATTTATTTTCTACCATATGTGCTTTGGCAAGCAACTCCGGATAACCTGATAATAGCGTGTTTGCACGAACAACTTCTTTTTCATTGTTGTGCAACAGAGTATTTCCTTCAGCATTTTTATCCAGTAATTTATTTGCATAATATTGCATTGTTTCTTGATAATCTTTACCATTCAACATACGCTTCAAATTTTGTGGTTCAAAATCCCTTACATCAAATATATCTTTTAAAATACAATTTTTTAACTTTGTTGATGTAAGTGTACGCATTATTTTTGTTTTTAACTCAGTGTAAGCTGATGCATACTTTGGTTCTTCCCCAAGTAAATGTTTCGTAGTTTTAACCCCAGTAAGCTCATATTTACCGTCAGCATTCTTTTTTATGCCCTCACCGGCTTGAATATACAATGGATCTTCAGAAAAAAATGAAGCAATTTTTCCTAAAAAACCTTTAAATAGTGGCTCTTTAGTAACCAAAACTTCAAATTTGTCCGCACAATCTACGTAACCATGCTTTAACATATACATTCTATCTAAGTGTTTATAAACGTTTTTGGGGGCATAAAAACCTGTAAAATTTGGATTTTGTTTATTTAAATTGTTATTATAATTTGGGGTATTTTGCATTTGTACAGCTTGAACTTTCATTTTGTCATTGTCCTTTCTTATATATTCACCAAGCTCAAATGGGGGTAATTTTACATGCTTATAATAGCACTTTTATAACGTATGTAAAGACATTTTTTTGCTAATTTTTTGCAAAAAAATTAAGCTAAATACTTTTGAACAGTTGCCTTATCAAATACTTCAATACTGTCTTGTGAATGGATAAATATCATACAGCTCAATAGGGATTTAAGCGTTTCAAAATCAGAAAAAGCCATTTTATTTCTTAAGTCTTCCATATTATTTGCAAGAAATTCCATTACAATTATTTTATTTTCATATACAAGACTTGCAAAGTAATCAAAAATTTCCTTAGTTTTAACACCTTCTAAATAGATAATATCAGGAGATTGGAATTCTATGAACCTTGAAGCTTTATCCATATTGAAATTGATATTCTCATTGAGTTCACACTGATTTACACCGTTTAAATTATATTTAGCCAAACTTTCTAGAGTCATAATGTTTTTATTTTTGTAGCGCTCAGCAATTTCCAGTAACAGTGAATATATCACGTGTGTTTTACCACTCAACGGTGAACCGCAAACTAAAATAATCCCCGGTTCATTTATTGCATTATTAATAATTTGAATTTGAGATTCATATTTCAAAATTGAAGATAATTTTTTAGGCGGCATATAAATTTTTAAGAAAATTCTTTCTCCCATAATAGTCGGGAATGTTGATACACTGGCTATTACCGTAATATCATCAACTTTGAAACACAATTTGCCAAGCTGCGGAACTTCTGAAACTGATGGGTCGAGTTCTGCAAGCATTTTTAACTTTGCGATAAATGAAGCAGTCAAAACGTTCGGCACCGAACCTTTGTTTATAATTTCGCCATCCTTCTTGAAATTAACGCCTAAACCGTCATTTTCTTTTTGGAAATTTAATTCATGAACTTGTTCAATAATAGCCTGTTTCAAAATTGCACGAATTATTTTTTGCATGTGATTATCGCTTAAATCTTCACTATGCAGCTCATCTCTCCAGTCAAAACCTTCTCGTTCACTCTTTGTAAAAATTTCCCCAACAGTTACGTCTGACTTATAATACTCTTCTATTTTTTTCAATATACTTGTTTCTGACGAAATAACCGGTTCAATTGAACATTCAGCCGTTTCGACAATTTTATCTATTGCAAACAAATCTAGCGGATCAGCCATTGCAACGGTTAAAGTATCTTCAATCTTAAAAAGAGGTATTATTTTATACTTTCTTGCATCAGAAAAATTAACATACTTTAGACAATTTTTATCAAGCGTATAATCTTCTAAATTAACAGACGGAATATGCAACTTTGACTCCAAGAACTTTATAATTGCCTCTTCCGTAATCGCTCCGGAGTTAATCAAAACTTGCCCGATATTGATATTTTGAGCAACAGCAATTTCTTCGGCTTGCTCAATTATTTCGTAAGGTACAAGCCCTGCTCTTACAAGGTCATATTTTAATTTCTCTAGTGTTTTATTGGTAACTGTTTCCATAGCTTGTTTATTAATCTTTCTTTAAATACTTGTCAACTCTTTTTACAATATCGTCCAATTCAAATGGCTTAGTAATATACTCATCGGCACCTGTTTCTTCACCAATAAGTTTATCCTCATCCTGAGTTCTTGCTGTTACCATAAGTATTGGGATATTCTTGTATTTATTATCAAACTTTAACAATCGACTAATCTTAAACCCATTAATTTTAGGCATCATTACATCAAGAATCATTAAATCAGGTATAATTTCTTTGGCTAATCTTAATCCGTCTTCTCCGTTGTAAGCGCAATAACAAGTATAACCTGAAGCCTCAAGTACAAATTTTAAACTTTCCACAATATCCTGCTCATCATCAACAATGAGAATCTTTTTCATACTGTCACCTAATCCTTAAAATAAAATATCTATGACTATATAATAGCCGATTTAAATTAATATGGCAACAATAATTTATTTCTTAACGTTATACGTTTTCACAAACTTGATTGCTTCATCTTTAGTATTAATTTCACCATCAAGTTGTTTTTCATGAAGTGCATTAAGAATTTCACCCAATAATGGGGACGGTTTTATATTTAAAATTTGCATTACATCGTGCCCATCAATAAGCTTTGGTAAAGGTGCTAACGTCTCTAGTGACACAAAATAAAAATCAAGCAATTTGTTTAGCCCATTAATATTTTGCTCAACCATCTCTTCTGTAATTGCTTCTCCTCTTGCAGAAAGCCTGTCAGCTTTGGCAAGAATAATATTATCAACAACATTATCACCTAATTTGCGCAAATATCTTGTCATAGCTTTTTCATTTACATCCGCAGATGTCATAAGTTGAGCCGGATATATATGATTTTTGATTAAATCACTGATATAATCTATTTGTTTATTAGAAAAACACAGTTTTTTTAGTAATGGTTTGACAAGTTTTGCTCCTACATCATCATGCTTAATAAATCTATGACGACCTGTGTCTTGGTCTATTGTCCAAGTCGAAAATTTTCCGATATCATGCAAAAAGCCTGCAAGTTTTAAATGTGCAAGCCTTGAAAATCCTCCAAAATCTACCTTGTCGAGGTGTATCTTAACTCGCGCATCTGCTTGTTCATACAAAATTTGAATTTGATTAACTGTTTCTACGCAATGATGAAATAAATCCAAATGGTGGTGCGTGTTTGGTGGAACTTGTTTAAGCTCTCTTACAATCGGAAAAATTTCTTCAAGGAACCAAGTTTTGTCCATATTTAAAAGAGCTTTTTCAGTAAAATCACCGTTAAACAATTTCATTAATTCATAATTTATTCGTTCTTTTGCAGGCTTTTGGATTAAATCAGTGTACTTACAAACAGCATTGAGCGTTTCAGGTGTTAATTCAAATTCTAAAGTCGCTTGAAATCTGTACACCCTTAGTAACCTTAGTGGGTCATCTACAAAATTTATTTCTTCGATATAATTTAATAACTTATTTTGAAGGTCTGAAATTCCTCCAAACAAGTCTAAAACTTCACCAGTATGAATATCAACTGCAATAGCATTAATCGTTAAATCACGGCGTCTGAGGTCTTGTTCGATGCTATCTCCTATAGGATTTGTCACATCAATCATATTTTGCGGCTCATTATCTGCGGATTTATGCAAAACTATTCGATATATTTTATTTTCTTCATCAAGCGGAACATATGCAGATTCAAATATTTTGTGCAACTTTTCAGCAAATTCTTTTGCCTCCATGCCACATATAATTAGATCTTTGTCATAACTTTTTTTACCCAATAAAAAATCCCTAACAGTGCCACCTACAACAAAAATTTTGTTATCAGGAAATTCTTCGGCTATTTTTGAAATTATACTGTCACTTTTAATTTGATTTACTATTGTTGTATTCATATATTATATTACCTATTGCTACAATTACGGCTGTTTCTGCTTTTAATATTAAATCTCCGAGTGTTAACATTGGGATATTATTATCTTTAAAGAACTTAAATTCTCTTTCTGAAAATCCACCTTCAGGGCCAATTATTACCAAAACTTTTTTATTATTAAATAACTCCAGATTAGATTTTAAGTAATCTCTAAAAGTTAATTCGCTTAATCTTTCACAAAATGCGATTACAACATCAAATCTGTTACTTTTCAAAAGTTCATCCATTGTAGTCATGCCAAAACAAGTTGGAACAACAGCGCGCTCACATTGTTTTGAGGCTTCGTACATTGTTTTTTGCCACTTTTCAATTTTTTTTACTATTACATCTTTTTTTAGGGCGCAATTGTCGGTAAAAATAGGATAAACACCGGTTACACCTAATTCTGTAGCCTTTTCAATTATGACAGATTGAGCTTCGCTTCTTAAGGGGCTTTGTGCCAAATAAAGTTCAAAATCTAAAAATCGCTTAGATTTATACTTATCCTTAATTTCAGCAATTATTTCTTTAGATGTAATATCTTTTATCTCTGTTTCATACTGGATTTGATTCTCATCAATCAATAAAAGTTTTTCTCCGACTTTTGCTCTTAAGGCTTTAGCTATATGCTTATAATTTTCTGTATCACTAATTTGAACTATATTATTCGAAACATTTTCTGACTTAATAAAAAAATGTGGCACGGTTTTCTCCTTATGTTGCTATTATAGCATGCTAATAAGTTTCATGGTGGCAAATTTTTTTAGAAAAAGTATATACAAAATACATAATATCACGTGTCTTAACAAAAATCGTTACAAATATTTACAAAAAATTTCCACTAAGATTATTTCTGATTTGTTTCTATATTGTTCGTAATTACGTACAAAAAATTATAAAAAAAGATGTTTTATTCTAAAAATACTATTATTTTATAAAACCAAATATAAATTAGGCTTAATATTCTCTTTACATTTAGTGTATAAATGGCAATTTTTTTTATTCAGCACTTTTAATATAAATATGGTGTTGTTATAATAGTTAGTGTTCTTAAAAAGAAACCCATAAAAATATGATTCAAAAAGTTAGTGTAAACAGTTTAGATAAAAATAAATATACCCCATCAAATGTCAAGCACAATGACAAAACTTCTTTCACAGGTTTTGGCAGTGCTGTTGTTGATGCGGCTATAAAGGGAATGCAAAAATGCGAAGCAGAACCAATGCTTAACGTTACGGTTCTTGATTTGTCTACTGCGATTATTCCACGTTCAGTTATCGAAACTGTTGCATCTTCAAAACAAAAAGATGAAAACGGTAACGTTATAAAAGACGAAAATGGTAAAACCAAACGTAAATTCAACTTTTTAGCAGGACTGGAAGCCCTAAGACGTGAAAGTTCAGGCTTAATAATTAACTGCATTTTACCAAGCTTTATTGTTATTGGTGTAGCTAAATGTCTTAGCGGTCATATTATGGGACCAATATCCAACCTTACTAAAAACTGGGCTGATAAAGATACCTTGTCTACAATTAACACATTCTATAAAGGTCAAGGTGCAGAAAATTACGCTAAAACATTAAAGAATATGTTCCTAGACTTGAAAGGCGCCGATGGCAATACTATTGACAAGTCTTTTGCAGAAATTTACAAACAATCACCGGAAGAGTTTGATAAAATATTCACTCATTTAGGACAAATGGCTGATTCTAAAGACTTAGATAGAAAAGCAGTTAGAAAAGCCATCCACAATATTGTTGACAAAACTCATAGTTCTGAAAACATCAAATTTATAACAAATAATGAAAAAGGAAATTACTTTGGCAATTCTTTAGAAGCTCTACTAAGAAACACTGTAGAGGTATTGCATGACTCTAAGAATGTTGGAATAAATTCAGCCAGCGAATTTTCAAAATATATAGAAAAAGCACAAAAACTTGTTAAATGGAAGAGTCTTGGCGGTATGGCATTAATTCTACCGTTAGCGCTTGCTGCTCAACCTATTAACAGGTGGATTACTCACCAATCAGCGGGTGGCAAGAAAGGTGCTCCTATATACAATGATAACGCAGATCATAGTTTAACAAAACAAGAAAAAGCTCAATTATTAAAACAAAAATTTGTTTCAATAGGTTCAATGATTAGTTTGTCTTTGTTGTCTATGATGAAAATGCCTTCAATGAAGATGTTAGAGTTTAGAAACCTATTCCCATCTATGGATCAGGCAAGAATTATTTCAACAGCAACATTTGCAAGTCGTATGGGCGCATCAGAAGACTTTAACGACCTTAGAGAATCAACTGTTCGTGACCTTGCAACATTTGCTAGTTTTTACTTCTTAGGAGATTATGCTGCAAAAGGCATTGCAACCTTCATTGAACACAGAAACAAAAAACAAATAGCCAAAGCAATCGCAAATGGAACAACACCTCCAAAAGAAGTTAAATTAATAAACGTATTAAAACCTCTTAAAGAAAATGCTAACAGTTTTGAAAAATTCTGGCATTGGACAAAACATACAGCACTTAAGTCAACAAGTGAAATTTCGTCAAAACATGTTGAAAACTTACGTTCTGCATGTCAGTTAGGTAACTTAGGTTTCTCATTATTATCATTGGGATTATTTATTCCTTTGATAGGCAGAATTCAAACGAATAAGAAAGAACAAGTCAAGAAAGAACTTGCTAAAGCTACACAAAATGCTGCTACGGCGAATACATTGACCAACTCGCCTCGACTACCTCAAACATCGGCAACGCAAGCCTCGACCTCGCCAACCACAAAGTCCGCGTCAACGACAGGAACACAAACCGCCACGAACTCGGACAATTCAAAAGGTAGGTTGAAGCCAACGGACAAAAATTCAGCAGCATTTGGAGCATTTTTTAATTCGTAAAGGAAAGTATCATGGAAATTAGACATATAACCCCACAACAGCATAGCAACTTTATAAAAGCAAAAGAAAACAAACAAGGAAACAATCAAAATCCTTCTTTTGGTAGTGCTGCATTTGCATCATCATTAATGGCTGCCCCAAATGTATTTTTAAGATTTCTTGATACAAATCAGGCATGGGGTGCAAACTTAGTGGATGTAGGTTCTATGGTAATTCCAAGAACTGCATATGACATGAAAAACAGAGGTCTTGCAACTGGACTTGAAACAGGACGTAGAGAATCTACCGGTACTTTTAACCACGCTATGGTTGGTGTATATGGTACTGTTGCCGGTGCTCTTCTTGCAATGGGATTGAACAATGCTTATAAATTCAAAGCACATAAGATTTTTGCAAACAACGATACATTGAATATCTTAGGTGATAAATGGTATAACGCATTGCATTCAGGCAGCAATGATCCATTGAAATCATACTTGCAAGATGTAACTTCTAATATGAAATTATACAATCCTGCTCGTAAAGATGCCGTTGAAGGATTTGTATCAATGTCAGAAGATACACAAAAACTTGTTGTTGATAAATTCTACGACTTAATCAAAAACGGTTCAAAAGATACAATTAAATCAGATGACGTAAATTACTTAAAAGCATTAATCACTTCTGACACTGGAGCTGAAAAGAGTGTATTACTTAAAGGTTTCCACGATGGCAAACTTGCACAAGCCGATAACGTACTTGCGACATTGTTAGAAAATATTCATAATGTTACTAAAGCATTTGAAAAACCAAAAGTTATTGAAAGTTTCAAAAATGCAGCTAAGGCTAGTGAAGCTTCCGTATTAAAATCACTGAAATCATTAAATGTTTCAAGAGCGGTTGCAGGTTTAGGATTTGCAGCATTATTTGGTATGTCAGTACAGCCTGTTAACATGTACTTAACTAAGAAAAAGACCGGTTGTGACGGCTTCCCTGGAGTTCCGGGACGTAAAAAAGATAACTCTAATAAATTCTTTGCTATGAAATCAGCTATGGCTGTATTATTTGGTGCCGGTGCTATTTCTACAATTATGGTTGGCGATAAAAAGTCTGCTATTAAAGAAGCTGCCAAGATGAGCGACAAGTTAAAAGACTTTGGCGGAAGATTCTTATCAAAAATCCAATTCAAGGGTATGATGCCAACAATCAACCAATTAAAATTTGTATACGGTATGACAATCTTCTCAAGATTGATGTGTGCAAGAGATAAGGACGAATTGAGAGAATCTGCTGTTAAAGATTCATTAGGTTTCTTAAACTTGCTAATCATTGGTGGGCTTGTAACTAAAGGTGTTACAAGATTAATGAATAAAGACTTGATTGTAATGCCTAAGAATGCAGGCAAAGGCTTTGCAAGCTGGATGAAGAATTCATCAGTAAAATCAAGAGATGAAGTTATCCTTGAAACATTGAAAAAATACGGTATAGATGTTGTAAAAGACGGCAAAGCGTTACCTTATGGTAAGTTATTAGAAGCAATGAAAGGTTTGCCGAGTGAAGCAAAATCTGCTCTCAAAGGGAAGTTAGCAGTACTTAACATTGCGCAACTTATCGGATATGCATATTCTGGTATATTCCTTGGTCACTACTTACCGAAAATTAACGATAAAATGTCAAAAGCTAACGAAGAAAAACGTATTGCAAAACAAGCAAAAGCAGAAGGTAAAACTGTAGAACAAGTTAAAGCAGAAATAGCCGCAGAACAAAAGAAAATGGAAGAAAAAATGAGCGGAAAAAAAGTCGACAGCGCCGCAAAAGCTGAAAAAACTCAGCCTGCTCATGATACAGTATCAACAGCAAGTAGAGTAACAGAATCACCTAAAACAGAACCTCAACAAAATGCAACTGCTCAATCTCAACTAGATACATTCAAAGCAAAACACTTAAGTGCATAGACTATTGATCTTTGAACATAAGGCTAAAAAGATTATAGTTATTTGTTCTCATTGATTAATGTCTGCATTATACCAAATACTTTTTCGGTATTAGCCCCTGTACCTTGCAGTGGTACAGAAAACTCATAACCATAAGCGATATTATTTAATTCCATTAATAATTTTTTTATAAAATTTTGCTTAAAAGAAACTCTAGATTTATCTTTTAATGTAAAACAAATAATTTTGGTTGAATTTACTCTTAACAAATCCATTTCTGAAATATTATTATATTCAAAATAAATTTGTTTAGTTTTTTCACCTAAATTTAAATAAAAACCACTTTTAGCTAAACATAAAAGAGTTTTTGGAGAAATAAAATCTATCAATGCTTTAGGCAGACAAAACAAACCAAAGAAAATTATACTGATATACCCAACCTTTATAGAATAAATATCACTTAAATGGATAAGATATATTCCACCTAAAACAAATATTAAACATCCAATTATATATAAAAATATAAAACTTCTTTTTTGCTTTGCGACAAACAGAACTTCTTTATTATCCATATTAACTTTATCCATATTATATTCATACGAAGTTAAATTTCTATCATTAATCATGTCAAACCACAACTCACCATTCTTGATAATATCAGCAGAAAAAGCTTCTTTTATCACCATTTTAGGAAGTTGAGTACTAACACCATTCAAAAACAAATAGTCTTTCAGGACTTTCCAAGCTAATTCAAAGCAAACTTCGTAAGCCTAAATTAAAGCTAAATGAGAAAGAACATATGATTTATCTTTATTATACGCTACAACAGCATCAGAAAAAATAGAATATGCCTTGTTAAAATTCTCTATTCTCTCACTCAATCTAGACATAGTACCCCTTATACACAAAAAGCATACCACAAATGTATGCTCAAAATGTTAAAAATGGGGCGGGAGATGGGATTCGAACCCATGCATATCGGAACCACAATCCGAGG
>OIYS01001234.1_pt1 | contig 13627 bp, 9 predicted proteins | sample 1588271 | NCBI WGS metagenome assembly OIYS01 (sample SAMN03283286) | human gut metagenome | biome: human-associated habitat; material: feces | host: Homo sapiens | place: Peru | collected 2012
CCTTCACCGGCAGCCAGCTCGATGTCGGCAGCAGCAAGAACACCTTCGACTACGAGCTGAACGCCAACACCAAGGCAAAGAACTACGAGATCACCAAGGAATACGGCGACCTGACCGTCACCGCAGTTTCCACCCAGATCGTCATCACCGCGAACAGCAAGACCGATGTCTACAGCGGCCAGGCAGTCACCGACAGCGGCTACACCTACATCGGCAAGCTCGCCGAGGGTGACAAGCTTGAGGTCGAAGTCGTTGGCAGCCAGACCGATAAGGGCAGCAGCGACAACGTCGTCAAGTCCTACAAGGTCACGCGCGACGGCGTTGACGTCACCAACAACTACACCTTCGGTGCAAGCCAGAAGGGCACGCTCACCGTCACCCCGCGTCCCGTAACGCTCACCTCCGGCGGTGGTGAAAAGGAATATGACGGCACTCCGCTCACCAATTCCACCGTCACCGTCGGCGGCAGCGGCTTCGTCGCAGGCGAGGGTGCGACCTACAACGTCACCGGCAGCCAGACCGATAAGGGCAGCAGCAAGAACTGGTTCACATACACGCTGACCGAAGGCACCAAGGCTGACAACTACACCATCACTCAGGAATACGGCGAACTGGTCGTCACCAAGAACACCAGCGTGATCAACATCACCGCACAGAGTGCGAACAAGACCTACGACGGTCAGGCGCTCACCGAGACCCGCTACGACTTCACGCAGAACGTCATTGCCAAAGGCGACGAGCTTGTTGTCACCATTGAGGGCAGCCAGACCGACGCAGGCCACAGCGAGAACGCTATCAAGTCCTACAAGGTCATGCGCGGCGATGTGGACGTCACCGACTTCTACACCTTCGGCGAGATCGAGAACGGCACTCTGACCGTCACCGAACGCAAGGTCACTCTGACCAGTGAGAGCGCCGATAAGCCCTATGACGGTACCCCGCTCACCCGCCCCGATGTCACCGTATCCGACGAAGGCTTCGTTGACGGCGAGGTCAGCGACATCAAGGCCATCGGCACCATAACCGACAAGGGCAGCGTCCCCAATACCATCACCTTCACCGAGGGCGAGAACTTCAAGGCCAGCAACTACATTATCGTCAGAGAGACCGGTACTCTCACCATCACCGCTGACGCGGCCGAAGTTGTTGTCTACATCTCCGGCAACACCGGCACCGAGAAGTATGACGGCACCGAAAAGACCGTCACCGGCTACAAAGTGACCAGCATCAGCAGCGACCTCTACAAGGAAAGCGACTTTGCATTCACCGGCAATGCGACGGTCTCCGCTACCGACGCCAGGGCGACCTCTTACCCGATGGGTCTTACCGCAGGCAACTTTGAGAACAAGAACGAAAACTTCAGCAAGGTCACCTTCATCGTTACCGACGGTTCTCTGACCATCGATCCGCGCACCGTCACTCTCACCAGCGAGAGCGCGACCAAGGAATACGACGGCACCCCGCTCACCCGTCCCGATGTCACCGTCTCCGGCGACGGCTTCGTTGAAGACGAGGTCAGCGGCATCAAGGCCACCGGCAGTATCACCTACTACGGTGAGGTTGACAACGACATCAAGTACACCAAGGAAGCAGGCTACAAGGATTCCAACTACATCGTCACCACCGAGATCGGCAAGCTGGGCATTACCCGCAGCTCCAAGGAGCTCAAGGTCGTTGCGAACAGCGGCACCTGGGAGTATGACGGCAAGTTCCACGCCGACGGCGGCTACACCGTGACCTTCGGCGAAGAGAGCTACACCGTTGCAGCCGGCGAATCCGCCAAGCTCTCCACCGGTGATACCGTCACCGCGATCATCACCAAGCAGGTCAAGAACGTCGCCGACAGCGCAGACGGCAACAACGCCATCGTCACCCTGACGATAGACAACGCCGCGCAGTACGCGAACGTATCCCAGGCCAACGGCACCCTGACCATCACCGCAAAGCCCCTGACCATCACCGCCGACAGCGCGGAGAAGGTCTATGACGGTCAGCCTCTCACCAAGAACAGCTTCACCAACACCGAGCTTGCCGAGGGCGATAAGCTCACCGCCACCGTCACCGGCAGCCAGACCAACGTTGGCAGCAGCGATAACGTCGCCTCCGCCGCAGTCATTATGGCAGGTGAAGAAAACGTCACCGCAAACTACACCATCACCTACGAGAAGGGCAGCCTCACCGTCACTCCCGTGACCGACGAAGTAATCGTTACCGTCACCGAGCGCGGCGGCGACTACCTGTACGACGGCGGCGAAAAGGTCGTCACCGGCTATGACGCCGTAAGCAGCAATCCGCTCTACACCGCGAACGATTACAGCTTCAGCGGCGACGCGACCGTCAAGAGCACCAACGCGGGCAGCTACGACATGGAGCTTGCTCCCGAAGACTTCAAGAACACCAGCGCGAACTTCACCAATGTCACCTTCATCATCGTTGACGGCAAGCTCAACATCGCACAGCGCAAGGTTCTCATGACCTCCGCTGATGACGAGAAGGTCTACGACGGCACTCCGCTAACCAACTCCACCGTTACCGTCACCGGAGACGGCTTCGCTGAGGGCGAGGGTGCGGCCTACACCGTGACCGGCAGCCAGCTTGACGAGGGCAGCAGCAACAACAGCTTCACCTATGAACTGAACGAAGGCACTCTTGCCGCAAACTACATCATCGGGACCACGGAAGGCGAACTCACCGTCAAGCCGATCCTCACCGAGATCACTATCACCGCAAACAGCGGCGAGAAGATGTATGACGGCTCCGCACTCATCAACGGCGGCTACACTTTCACCTCCGGCATCCTTGTTGACGGCGATGTGCTTACCGCAGTCGTCGAGGGCAGCCAGCTCAACGCAGGCAGCAGCGCAAACGTCGTCAAGTCCTACCGCGTCATGCGCGGCGAGACCGACGTCACTGCAAACTACCGCTTCGCAGAATCCGTTGACGGCAAGCTCACCGTTACCGCGCGCAAGGTCGTTATGACCTCCGCGGACGACGAGAAGGTCTACGACGGCACTCCGCTCACCAATGACGAGATCACCGTCACCGGCGACGGCTTCATCGAGGGCGAAGGCGTCACCTATGACGTCACCGGCAGCCAGCTCGACGTCGGCAGCAGCGACAACAGCTTCACCTACGAGCTGAACGAGGGCACTCTTGCCGAGAACTACATCATCGAGACCGAGGAAGGCAAGCTCACCGTCACCAGCCCCGAGCAGCACATCGTCATCACCGCGAACAGCGCGGAGAAGACCTATGACAGCACTCCGCTCACCGACGATGGCTTCACCTACACCGACTTCGTTCTCGCCGAGGGCGACGTGCTTGAGGCAGTCGTCGAAGGCAGCCAGACCGACGCCGGCAGCAGCGTGAACGTCATCAAGTCCTACCGCGTCATGCGCGGCGATGAGGACGTCACCGCAAACTACATCTTTGACGACTCCGTTGACGGCACCCTGACCGTTACCAAGCGCAAGGTAACTCTCACCTCCGGCACCGCCTGCAAGATCTACGACGGCAAGTACCTCACCTGCAACAAGGTCGAGGTCGGCGGAGACGGCTTTGTTGAAGGCGAAGGCGCGACCTACGATGTGACTGGCAAGCGCAAGGACATCGGCTGGAGCTACAACGACTTCACCTACAAACTCAACGACAACACCAAGGCCGACAACTACGAGATCACCGTTGAGCGCGGCTTCCTGTACGTCAAGGATCAGGCTGAAAAGCCCAAGACCGGCGACAGCAGCGACCTTCTCCTCCTGCTTGCCCTCATGAGCATGAGCGGCGCAGGCGCAGCGGGCACTGTGTACCTCTACCGCAGAAAGCGCGAGGAGCAGGAATAAGCTCAAAATAGCAAAGCACTAAACTAAACGGATCCCCTCTGCAGTGATAAGCTGCGGAGGGGATTTCAATTTATATAAGTGCATAAGCACGCCGCATCAAAATTCGGCGCTGTCTGATTAAGCTGGGGCTGATTTCTAAAGCAGTTCACATAATGTTGTATACGTAATATTATTTACATAAGCTTATATCCAGCTGCTCAAAAATACACATAAAAAGTGTCAAAAAGCCTTGAAAAATCAGCATTTTTAGCCGCTTGTGTTTTTCATTTCTCTGTGTTAGCATAGATGACCCACGGATATTGAAAATGGAGGATCGGCGCGCTGCGCCGTTTTTTGATATGGACGAGCATAGGATTCAACGCAATGCAATAACCGAGGGCAGCATCCTCAAGCAGCTGATGAACTTCTTCTTCCCCGTTCTGCTCGGTATGCTGTTCCAGCAGCTGTATAACATGGCCGACGCGGTAATAGTCGGCCGCTTTGTCGGCAAAAATGCGCTCGCCGCCGTCGGCGGCTCCGCCTCACAGATACTGAACCTCATCATCGGTTTCTTCACCGGCCTGTGTTCCGGCGCTACGGTCATCATAGCGCAGTATTACGGCGCAAACGACGACGAGGACGTCAGCAAGGGTGTACAGACCGCCATAGTTTTTGCGGCCGTCTGCGGCGTTATAATGACCGTTGTGGGCATTGCGACCGCGCCGTGGCTCCTGCGCATTATGGATACTCCGGAGGAGACTATGGCCGACTCCGTGAGCTATATGCGCATCGTCTATATGGCGATGATCCCTGCTATGATCTACAACATGGGTTCGGCCATACTGCGCGCGGTCGGCGATTCGAAGCGCCCGCTGTATTTCCTCATCATCTGCTGCGTGCTCAATGTTGCGATGGATATCGTCGCCGTCGTCGTATTTGATCTGGCTGTTGAGGGCGTCGCCATTGCGACGAGCCTTGCCCAGCTAATCAGCGCCGTGCTCGTCTGCCGCAGCCTGATACGCAGCAAGCAGAGCTACCGGCTTGAGCTGAAAAACATACGCATCGAGGGACGCATGATGCGCCGCGCGGTGCACATCGGCCTTCCCGCAGGGCTTCAGTCCGTGCTCTACGCCGTCTCCAACATGATAATCACAGCGTCCATCAACAAGTTCGGCACGGACACCGTCGCCGCGTGGGTCGCCGTGAACAAGCTCGACGCGTTCAACTGGATGGTTATGAGCGCATACAGCATCTCGCTGATGACCTTTGTCGGCCAGAACTATGGTGCGGGGCTGTATGACCGCGCACGCACCAGTCTGCGCGACTGCATGGCGCTCGGCATGATCACGACTTCGCTCATCTCCGTGCTGTTCATGATGACCTGCCGCTTCTTCTTCGGCCTGTTCGTTGAGGACGAGACGGTCATGGTCATCGCGGTGCAGATACTCGGATTCATGGCACCGTGGTACTGGCTGTACGCACCGATTGAAATATTCGGCGGCGGCCTGCGCGGGCTTGGCGACACGCTGATACCCACGATCATCACCGCCGCGGGCATCTGCCTGACGCGCGTCATCTGGATATACACCGCCGTCCCGCGCTGGCACAGCATCAGCACCGTCGCGCTCAGCTATCCGCTGACCTGGGGACTGACCGCCGTTGCGTTCGTGATATACTACTTCGGTTTCGTACGCAAGCGTCTTATGAGGGCTAACAATGGAAAATGAACTTATATGCCTGTGTGACCGTCCGGAGCTTATTGAGACGGCGGCGCAGTGGTTCCACAAGAAATGGGGTGTGCCGCTGGCGGCATATCTTGAGAGCATGAATGACAGCCTCACGGCGAGCGCTGTCCCACGCTGGTATGTGGTGCTCGGCGGCAACGGCGAGATAATCGGCGGGCTGGGCGTTATAGAGAACGATTTTCACGACCGACCTGACCTGCGGCCGAATGTCTGTGCCGTATATGTCGAGCCTGAGCACCGCTGCAAAGGCATCGCAGGGCAGCTGCTGGAGCGCGTATGTGATGACATGGCGGCACTCGGCGAGCCGGTGCTGTATCTTCTGACAGACCACGACAGCTTTTATGAGCACTACGGCTGGGAGTTCTACTGCATGGCAACCGGCGACGGCGAGGAAACGCCGAGCAGAATGTACGTACATAAGAACACCGACAAGCATTGTGAACAGGACCAGTAAAAACGGACAATAGACAAAACACCCCCTGATGTAGGAAAATAGAACTACATCAGGGGGTGCTGTTATGTCAAAAAGAGAATATACCCATGTGCGGTTGCTGTATCCAGAGATTAAAGCAATGATAGAAGCAGGGAAAACGCAGCGGGAGATTGCCGAATACTACGGATTTAAGAACAAGTATGTAGTAAAGGGACTATTGAAAAGAGAGCGTAGGCGAAATGCAGAAGGTATTCCTAAGCAGCGAGGCCGTAAGCCTGCAAAAACATTAGCCGAGTACAAGTACGAAAACAAGCGGCTGAAAATGGAGAATGAACTGTTGCGGGATTTTCTGCAATCCATAGAAAGGAAGTGAGGCCACGGGTAAAGTACGCTGTTATCCATCGTCATCGGTCGGAATATTCAGTATCCACGATGTGTCGATTTTTTGGCGTATCACGAAGCGGGTACTATGATTTTGTCCGCAGGATAGGAAAGCCGGAAAAGGATGCGGAACTGGCGGCAGCGATCCGCCAGCAGCAGGAAAAAAGCTTCAACACATACGGATATCGCAGGATGTGTCTTGCGTTGAAATCCAAAGGCATACATTGCAATCCCAAAACCATTCTGCGTGTAATGAAAAAATATGATCTGTTGTCTGAAATCCGCCGTCGAAGGAAGTGGGTCAACATGGGACAGCAGCTGCATCGCTATGAGAACCTGCTCAACAGGCAGTTTCATGCTGACAAGCCTAACAGAAAATGGGTCACAGACATTTCGTATATACACACAAAGCAAGGCATTCTGTATCTGTCAATGATCCGGGATCTATACGATAACAGCATTGTCGCATATAAGACTGGCACAGAACAAACGGTTAACCTTGTGCTGGACACGATCCGCCTTGCTATGCGCAAAGAGAAAAAGAGGGTCGCTGCGGAGTTGCACCTCCACAGCGACCAGGGCTTTCAATATACATCCCAAGCATATTTCAAGCTAACTCAAAAATACGGTATAACTCCGTCCATGTCAAGACGCGGGAACTGCTATGACAATGCGATGGCAGAAAATTTTTTCTCCATTCTCAAAACCGAGTGTATTTACAGACACAAACCGGTGTCCTTCAATGAAGCCAATGAAATGATTGATCGTTATATTCATTTCTACAACCATGAGCGCATCCAGACAAAGACCGGAGTGGCGCCGCTGACGCTGCGCCACTCCGCTTAAACTTCATATCGCCTACATGGGGGCTTTTTGTGCTGTCCGCACAAACTGGAGCTGTTCATCAGGATGGCGGGGTATTTGTTATCTGTCAAAATTATTCAGCGTAGTTGGAGAAGTAGTTCTGCACGACGATGATGGGCGTGCCCTTGTCTCCGCTGCCGCTGGTCAAGTCGCAGAGAGAACCGATGAGATCGGTCAGGCGGCGCGGCGTCGTGCCCTCGGAGGCCATATTGCCCTTGAGGTCGGCGTCCTTCTTGCGGATGGACTCCTGGATCGCGGCTTTGAGCTCGTCGCCGGAGAGTCCGGCAAAGTCGTTGTCGGCGAGATACTTCAGCTTCAGCTCATTCGGCAGACCGACGAGGCCGGAGGTGAAGCCGGGGCTGACGACAGGGTCGGCAAGCTCCCAGATCTTGCCCATAGGGTCCTTGAACGCGCCGTCGCCATAGACCATGGCTTCGACCTTGACGCCCGTGCGCTCAAGCAGCGCTGCCTGAATACCCTCGGCGACCTCCTGCGCATTCTTCGGGAAGAGCTTGACCTTGCCCTCGGTGGCCTTGTTGGAGCCGAGCAGACCGTACTGGCACCAGCCGCTGCCGTTCACGGGGGCGTTGAGAATGTCGCACAGGGTCAGAACGGTCTTGCCGCCCGCGGCCTTGATACGGCGGCGTGAGCGCTCGCGGCTGTGTATATCGCAGCAGATGACATTTTCGGTGTACTTGACGATCGCTTCGGCGTGGTTTGCAAATACAATCTCGGCCTCGGCGCCCTCCTCGCGGATCACGGATTCGTAGTATTCCACGTAATCAACGCCGGTGAAGGGATGTTTGATATAGCCGAAGAGACGGCGGTAATCTTCAAGGCTGAGGACGTCGGTGTAGGGGTTCACGCCGCTGTCGTCGAGCGTGTCCTCGTCAAAGAGATGGTTGCCGACCTCGTCGGAGGGGTAGGACAGCATGAGTACGACCTTTTTGCAGCCGCGCGCGATGCCGCGCAGGCATATTGCAAAGCGGTTGCGGGAAAGGATGGGGAACACAACGCCGACGGTGCCGCCGCCGAGCTTGGCCTTGACGTCGGCCGCGATATCGTCAACGCTGGCGTAGTTGCCGTCTGCGCGCGCAACAACGGATTCGGTGACGGAAACGACGTCGCGCTCGCGCAGCTTGAAGCCGTCCTCGGCCATCGCGGCCACGACGGAATCCGCGACTATCTTAATTATATCGTCGCCCTCACGCACGATGGGGGCACGTACTCCTCTTGAAATAACTCCGGACATGAAACGCCTCCTGAAATAAAATGTTTTTTACCCAAAAATAATACACTTTTTTGGGAGCTAAGTCAACAAAATCACGCTTTTTTCGTTTGCTCTTGCAAAGGGGCGGATTAGAATATATAATGTATTCGTCAAAAAGCTACGGAGGTTCTGCATGAAAAATCAGAAGATACTTATTCTCGACTTCGGCGGACAGTATAACCAGCTTATCGCCCGCCGCGTCCGTGAGTGCAACGTCTATTGCGAAGTCAAGCCATTCAGCACGTCTCTGGAAGAGATAAAAGCCTTTGCCCCGATCGGCATCATTTTCACCGGCGGCCCTAACAGCGTCTATGAGGCCGGTTCGCCCCATGTGGATAACGGTGTGTACAGTCTCGGCGTGCCCATTCTGGGCATATGCTACGGCTGTCAGCTCCTCGCGCATGAGCTGGGCGGCAAGGTCACTGCCGCGCAGGATGATTCCGCGCGCGAATACGGCAAGACGGAGACCTATTTTGATACCTCATGCAAGCTTTTCAAGAATATTCCTGCCGAGAGCATAACGTGGATGAGCCACGGCGACTATATGGCGCAGGTTCCGCAGGGCTTCCGCCTTGTCGCTCATTCCGCCGCCTGCCCGACCGTCGGCATCTGCGACGAGGAGCGCGGCTTCTACGGCGTGCAGTTTCATCCCGAGGTCAACCATACCGTCTATGGCCGCGAGATGCTGCATAACTTCCTCTACGAGATCTGCGGCGCGGTCGGCGACTGGACGATGGCGGATTACAAGCGCCGCACTATTGAGGAGATACGCGCGAAGGTCGGCGACGGTAAGGTGCTGCTCGCACTCTCCGGCGGCGTCGATTCCTCTGTGGCCGCCGCACTGCTGGCCGAGGCCGTCGGCAATCAGCTCACCTGCGTGTTCGTTGACCATGGCCTGATGCGTAAGGACGAGGGCGACGAGGTTGAGGCCGCGTTTGCGAAGTGGGATATAAATTTCATCCGCGTGGATGCGGAGGAGCGGTTCCTGACGGCACTGAAGGGCGTTGTGGAGCCGGAAGCCAAGCGCAAGATCATCGGCGAGGAGTTCATCCGCGTGTTCGAGATCGAGGGCAAGAAGATCGGCAGTGTCGATTATCTCGTTCAGGGCACCATTTACCCCGACGTTATCGAGTCCGGCAAGGGCGATGCGGCGGTCATCAAGAGCCATCATAATGTCGGCGGCCTGCCCGACTATGTGGATTTCAAGGAGATAATAGAGCCGCTCCGTATGCTGTTCAAGGATGAGGTGCGTGTACTCGGCCGCGAGCTTGGCCTGGCGGAAACGCTTGTCCAGCGCCAGCCGTTCCCCGGCCCCGGCCTCGGCATCCGCGTCATCGGCGAGGTCACGAAAGAGAAGCTGGACATTCTCAGAGAAGCGGACTACATTTTCCGCGACGAGATAGCGAAGGCCGGATTGCAGAACACCATGAGCCAGTATTTCGCGGCGCTCACGAATATGCGCTCCGTCGGCGTCATGGGCGACGGCCGCACCTACGATTACGCGCTGGCGCTGCGGTCGGTGTCCACCTCGGACTTTATGACCGCGGATTGGGTGCGCATCCCGTACGAGGTGCTGGATAAGGTGTCCGTGCGCATCGTCAACGAGGTTCGCGGCATAAACCGCATCCTCTACGATGTCACCTCCAAGCCCCCCGCAACGATAGAATTTGAATAATGCAAGGAGCGCGGCAGAGAAAATCGTGTGAAAAAGCTGATATATGTGCAGTGTGAATGCGGAGCGTAATGCTCCGCATTCTTAAGTTCTTGGTGCAAAACAACTTCTTTTATGATATACTTATTTTGGACTAAGAGAAAAATTTGAATTTTCTAAATTTTAGAGCTAAGGAGATGAAAATAAGTAAAATGACACATGTTGAAATGAAAGATTTTTCAGGAAAAACAAATGAGCCAAAAACTGAAAGCCTAGTAAAGTATTTACAAAGTAGAATTTCCGACGGGTCAAGTTTAGAAGATATTGTAAATGCGTTTGAGGATATGTGTAATATACCTATTAAAGAAGATATGATTCTTTTTGAAACAGGTACTTATTCTTTTACCGGGGAGCCAATGTTTGAATTTTCTTTGGTTAGACAGTTTCCCAATGATGAGGATGAGTATTATCAACTCCATATAAATGTGTTATATATTCCGACAAAGGAAAACATGATTTTTGAACAGACTACATGGAATGAAGATATTGAAGAAAATATTTTTGACTATATTAGAAAAACACCGGTATTTGCTTACTGTAAGGAAAACGTATTTAGCGGGGTCGAAATATATTTAGATGAAACCTAAGCTAAAAATTCCAGTTCTACTGCGTGTTTACCTTATAACAAAACCCACAGCCGACGTTCGATTGTCAGCTGTGGGTTTTTATCTTCAAATATTAATTTTTTCTCATCCAGCGTGCTTATATTACCACATTTTCTGCAAAATTTCCAGTCTTGAAATCAACGGATTTTTATAGTAATAAGAATACGGCCAGTGGGAGGTGCGGCGCACTCAACTGCCGGTACAATCGAATAACAAGGAGAAGAGTATGGAAAATTTGACGGCGAAAATGAGCTGCTTTGCGCGGGCGTATCACTACAAGACCAACGAGAGACCGATATTCGGCGACAGCGCGGCCGCAGCACTTTTGGGCGGCGACTATGACGTGATCGCCGCGCACATAGCGCAGGGGATACGGTTCTTCGCGCCGGAATTCACGGGGAGTGCCGACGATGCGCTCAAAATCGCCGTGGACGGGCAGCTGTCGCCGTCCGTGCTCGGCCGCAGCGCATTTGCGGAGCAGTGTCTGACGAACGAAGCGCGCCTCGGATGCAGACAATATGTGCTGTTTGCAGCGGGGTACGACACCTTTGCCCTCCGCGCGCCGGTGCAGGGACTGCGCGTTTACGAGCTGGATCAGCCGGAGCTGATCGCGGACAAGAAGCGGCGCATAGAGCGAAGCGGCATCGAGGAAAAATCGGCGGTGGAGTATATCCCGTGCGAACTGGCCGACGCGGAGTGGAAAACGCTTCTGCGCGGCGCGGGCTTTAAAGCGGAGGACAAGTCCTTCGGAAGCCTGCTCGGCCTCAGCTACTATCTGGACAGAGACTCTTTCCGCGGCCTGCTCCGGTCGATCTCCGACCTGTGGTCGGACGGCTCCGCGATATGCTTTGACTACCAGACGCCGGACGGCTCAGGCGAGACGCGCCGGAACGAACAGCTCGCGGGCGCGGCGGGGGAGAGCATGAAGGCGAAATACACCGCCGCCGAGATAGAGAAAATGCTGGCCGACTGCGGCTTTCTCATCTATGAACAGCTCGACGACGAGGAGATGACGAAGCGGTATTTCGCGCCATGTCGGGATGATATGCGCGCGCCGAAGGGCGTGAACTACATTCTGGCGGTGAAAAAGCGCTGAAAAACAACCACGGTTTCAACAGAAACCGTGGTTGTTTTAGAATCGCTTATTACGCTATCTTCTTCTTTTTCGACCGGTACACGATCAGGCAGACGGCGGCCTCAACGATGTATACCGCGATGAACGCCTCATTCATCAGTGTTTGGCGCTGCCATGCCACGCGCAGCTGGTCGCCGGTTATGACCTTTATGCTCACAAGCTCGTTTTCGACCCAAGTGAAGCTCGTGCTGGCTACGTTTTCGTTGCGCTGAATATATGTGCACACCACGCTGCCGTCCGGCGCTTCTATGCTATGGGTGTGCTGCTCGCGCCACTGCCTCGAATCATATGCCGGAGCGTCGTATTCCACCGCAGTTGCGGGAGCGTCATTGTACCCGTCCGAGGTCTGCTTCGTCTCCATGAATGTGACGAAGTCATCGACGTTGTCAAACGAGGTGGAGTCGGCAAAAAGCGTGGTGTCGGAGTTCAGCGCTATCTGCACCGCTGCGGTCACGACTAGCACTGCCACGAGGATCAGCGCGCTCTTCAGCCGCAGCTTGTCGGCCTTCACGGTCATCTCCTCCGGCACGTACACGCCGCGCGCCGTGCATATCCGCGGCACTGCCGCGCATATTATCAGGCCGATAACGGCGGCGATGCCGGCAAAGACGAGGCCGTATCTCGCCCAGTCGCTGATATCAAGCCCGTAGTAGGGGCTGTTCACCACGACTATCAGCGGCAGGACGGCGGCGAACATAATGAGTACGCCGGTCAGGTTCCCCGCCGCGCCGCGGACGATTTTCTCCTTCACGCGGTCGAGCAGCGGCGACTCCGTCTCGTATACCAGCGCGGAAAACGAAGCGATGAGCTTCATCGTAAGCCACATAAGCCCGCCCACATAGAATACGCATGCGAGGAAGAAGCCGAGATATGCGCGGCTGAACACCGTGTTGCAGACGAGCGCGGCCAGCAGGCCGAGCGCGCTGAGCGCGTATATCCCCGCCGAGTGAACGGCGAAGCTCGCGCGCACGCGGTTTATAAGGAAGTCTATCTGCTTCGCGGTCTTCTGCTCCTGGCGCGGCTGGCGCTCCTCACTGTTTATGCGCCCGCCGTTTAAAAGCTCGTCGCAGCTGACACCGAAGATCTCCGCCAGCGCGGGGATCATCGTCAGGTCGGGATAGCACTCGTCGCGCTCCCAGCGGCTGACCGCCTTGTCGGAGACGTTGAGCTTTTCGGCAAGCTCTTTTTGCGTAAGCCCATTTGCCTTGCGCAAGGCGGCTATGAAGCTGCCGATGGTTTTCTTTTCCATTTATTTTCTCCTCAATAATGAAGTCACTTGGCCTTGTGCAGTCTCATTCTACAAAATTGCAAGAAAAAATACCAGCCCTCAAACCGAAAATCTCTCTCGCACAGCGAGAATTGCGTTCCAAACCGGCAAAAGTACAAATTGCCCTTGCCTTAATACGGGAAAATGATATAATATAAAAGGTTTTTGCGTACTTTTTATGCTAAGGAGCAAGCTATGAAAATAATTATTGTAGGAGCCGGCAAGGTCGGCTACTCTGTTGCAAAAATACTCTCCGAGGAGGGGCACGACATCACGGTCATCGACCGCGACCCCGAGACAATAACCCACCTCTCCAACGAGCTTGACGTCATATGCGTGGAGGGCAGTGCGACGAACCATGAAACGCTGCTCGGCGCGGGCGCGGCGGAGGCCGACCT
>OIYS01001236.1_pt1 | contig 13611 bp, 11 predicted proteins | sample 1588271 | NCBI WGS metagenome assembly OIYS01 (sample SAMN03283286) | human gut metagenome | biome: human-associated habitat; material: feces | host: Homo sapiens | place: Peru | collected 2012
GCCTTGCCGGTCTGGTAGTCCAGCGCACCGGTCGGCTCGTCGCAAAGCAGCAGCTTCGGGTTCTTCGCCAGCGCGCGGGCGATTGCGACGCGCTGCTGCTCGCCGCCGGAGAGCTGTGCGGGGAAATTTTTGCCGCGCTCGCCGAGGCCGACCTGCTCCAGCACCGTCGCCGGGTCAAGCGAATCCTTGCTGAGCTGTGCCGCGATCTCGACATTCTCCAGCGCCGTCAGGTTCGGTATCAGATTATAAAACTGGAACACGAAGCCGACGTCAGTGCGGCGGTATGCGGTGAGCTGCTTTTTATCAAACGCGGAAATGTCCACGCCGTCGACCGTGACGCGCCCCTCACTGAGGCTGTCCATGCCGCCGAGGATGTTCAGCAGTGTCGTTTTGCCCGCGCCGGACTCGCCCACTATCACGCATATCTCCGCCCTGCCTATCGAAAAGCTGACATCATGCAGCGCGGTCACTGTGACCTCGCCCGCCTTGTAGTCCTTTCTTACATTTTCAAAATGAATGAAATTCTCGTCCATGCTTATCCCTGACCTCCGGCCGTTCCGGCTATGAATTCCGTTTCCGCGCTATCCGCGCCGCACACGGTGAACCTGCGTATCCTGCCCCCGGCCTCGTACTCGCTCTCGACGAGGTATTCCGGATTGATGTATTCCACGCGTCTGTATCCGCTGTACCCACATTCTGCCGCGCCGCCGTTTATCGCCGCGAGCGGCAGTACATACTGTTTCGCGTCCCCGTCCGGGTAGCGGATCTGCCACTCCCCGGCGCGGATATACAGCTCCGCCGCCGACGCGAGGGCGTGTCCCTCGTAGCTCTTCGCCGTGCCGCTTTGAAAATCGAGCTTATATATGCCGTAGCCCGCGTCCGTCTTCTCGGTGGCGTACAGCTCGCCGCCGAGTATCACCGGCGCGTAGGCCGGGACATAGCTCAGCTGGAGCGTTTCGCCCGTTGCAGTACTGGCAAGGTACAGGCACTCGTCGCGCCCGTCCTGATACACGATGTGCCCGTCGAACACGTACGGGTAGTAGCACGTCCCCTGAAGCAGCAGGGTTTTTCCGCTGCCGTCCGGCTGCATGTGCCAGAACTGCGCCTCGCCGTCGCAGAAATACAGTTCGCCGTCGTATATCTGCATCCAGTCACAGCTCTCGTCAACGAGAACCTGACGGTCGCTCCCATCCGGCGCAATGCTTTCTATCTCGCCGCCGCGGCGGGTATTGACGTAATACAGTCTCCCGTCCAGCGCCAACAGGAACTCCGGCACGCAGTCATCCGCGAGAATCACGGACTCACCGTCGGGCGTGTACCTCGCAAGCACGGGGCGGTATTCGCCGTCAAAATCGAAGGTATACAGCGCGGACTCGTAGATGAGCGCGCGGTTTTTATTCATAAACGACGCCATCGCCGCGCTCTCGGCGTCCGAAAACGCCGGGACGTAGTCCGGCTCCTCGACGACCTGCGTGGCCTCCGGTTCGTCCGGAGCATCGGAACCGGCGCACCCGCATAGGCCGAAGGCCAACAGCGCCGCGAGCAGCAGCGGTAAAAATTTTTTCATAGTGCAACTCCTCCCTGAATTTTGATTTTATCACAATTCCGCGGGCATGACAATTGCGTCCATGTGTAAAAAGTGTTAAAATCATATGAACATATTTGGAAAGCGAGGGGCACAATGAGAAAAGGTTTTAGGTTTGCAAGTTTTCTGCTCGCGCTGTGTATGCTGTGCGCGCTGCTCGGCGGCTGCATGGGCGCGAACGCCACCGCGCCGCAGCCCGCTGAAGCCACGCCGCAGGCAACTTCTGAGCCGTCCGCCGCGCCGGAACAGACGCTCGACGAAGACGGGAGCTACACGAGCAAGGACGACGTCGCGCTCTATATTCACAGCTACGGGCACCTTCCGCCGAACTTCGTGACGAAGGACGAGGCGCGCGCCGCGGGCTGGAGCGGCGGATCTCTTGAGAAATACCTGCCCGGAATGTGCATCGGCGGCGACCGCTTCGGGAACCGCGAGGGCTTGCTGCCCGACGCGCCGGGGCGCAGTTGGACGGAATGCGACGTGAACACGCTGGGCGCGTCCTCGCGCGGCGCGGAGCGCATAGTGTTCTCCAACGACGGGCTTATCTACTACACCGGCGATCATTACGAAACTTTTGAGCTTCTTTACGGAACGCCATAAAATTTTTTCTAAAAATTTCGACAAAGTTCGACATATAGATAAAATTTATTGTAAATCTTTATGTCGAAGAATATTGAAATTAGTGGAAATTGTATATATTATGTCAACATTAAATCTTCGTCATTCGACAAGATTCTGTTGTTCTAAAAGTGTCAACTATGGTACGTTATTTGGGACGAAGCGGCAAAACATTGTTTAAAAGTACAGCAATATCCTAGACTTTGCAATATGGGAGGAGAATAAATTATGGAAACCAAAATTCGCGTACTTGTTGCCGATGCGAACCACGACTTTTGTACACTTATCAAGAACCTGATCTCCGCAGAGAGCGATATGGAGGTCGTCGGAGCCACTGACGACGGCCTTGAAACTCTTGCTCTGGTCACCGAGCTTACGCCGGACGTGCTCATCATGGATCTGGCGCTGACCAAGCTCGACGGGCTTGAAGTCCTGCGCCGCATCCCGGAGAGCGGCACGCATCCGCACGTAATAGTTCTGTCGGGATTTCTCAACAACAACGTAGTGTCCGCCTGTTCCTCGCTGGGCGCTGATTATTTCATGCCCAAACCATGCGACCCGCCGGCACTTCTCGGCAGAGTGCGGCAGCTTTCCGGCCACGGTGCAATCGCGTCCAACGCCGGTTACGACTGCAAGCTCGTTCCTCAGCCGACCAAGCAGGATGTGAACCTCGAAGCCGTCGTCACCGATATCATCCACGAGATCGGCGTTCCGGCGCACATAAAGGGCTATCACTATCTGCGCGAGGCCATTATACTGACGATAAACAACATGGAAATGATAAACGCCGTGACCAAGGTTTTATACCCTGAGGTTGCGAAGCGTTTCAACACGACGCCGTCGCGCGTGGAGCGAGCCATACGCCACGCGATAGAGGTCGCATGGGATCGCGGCGATGTTGAAGTACTCCAGAAGTTCTTCGGTTATACCGTAAGCGGTATAAAGGGGAAGCCGACGAACTCCGAGTTTATCGCCATGATAGCAGATTGTCTGAGCCTGAGAAGGAAGCAGGACAATCCCTGATCTTGCCATATATGCTGACACATATTATGACTTGCTGAATGACGCTGAAGCTGAAAATCCCTCGATTCTTCCGAATCGAGGGATTTTCATTATACGCGGGCAGCGGCTTTTACTGCTCTTCCGCACGGCGCTTCACACAGCGCTATATCACGCCCGCGATATATTCCACAGGTTCGGCGCAGTCGTTTTTGAGCCATTCCGAAATGACATCCATCAGGCCGTGCAGATAGAACGCCATAAGGTACGGTTTCTCACGCTCCGGTACGCCGTAGCGGTCGAGCACCGGCGTGATGACATAGCTGGAAAGTCTCTTATAGCTGTCCTACAGCCGCAGTGCGGCCGCGTTTTCGATCCCCGTGCGGAACAGATGCTGGATCAGCACCATCTTGAACAACACCACCGTGTCGATGCTGGGGCGTCCATTATCCTCGCAATAGAGCGACTCCACCATTTCATACAGACGTGTGAAGTCTACCGCTGCATCTATCTTTCGCAGCAAATGCTCCTTCGGCACCAGTTGGTCTATGACTACGAACTCTACCAGATCTCGATCCATTTTCCCGCGTTCCAGCATCTTTCATCACCCTTGCCCATTCTACCATATCTATCAGAAAAAGCCCAGCTCCAGCCGGACTTTTTCGACAGACTGAGACCTCGTTTCGTTTGAAACGAGGTCTCTCAAGTTTATTATACCAATTGTCTGAGGCGTTTGATCAGCTGTCGGAGCGTCTTCTTCTGATTACCTCAAGCCAGAGCACCGCGGCGGCGCCGGAGGTGACGAGCAGCGCGCAGAGGAGCAGCATATTGCTGTCATCGCCGGTCTTGGGTGCGGCGGCAGGGCTGTAGGTATAGGTATTGGTAAAGCTCATCCTTCCGGCCGCGCTCATGCCCTCCCAGACATAGCGATTACCGTCCTCGGTTTTCTCCGCCTTGGTGGGATAGATATAGAGCTTAGTCACGTCATTTTCGACATCGTACTCGGGGATGACCGCCCAGACCGCGTCAGAATAGCTCCAGAACGAGGCCGAGCCCTTGACCTCACGGACGAGGAAGCCCTCGCAGATAAACTCTCTTACCTGCGAACGGGGACCGGTGATGACCATGGTTCCGTTATAATCGCCCTTGCCGTTGGTGCTGACGGAGGCGGTGTAGCTGACATCTTTATAGTTGTCGGCGTTGCCGTTGCCTACATCGAATATCTCAAGCTTAAAGGTCTGCTTGTTGGGGGCGTTGGTGCCGCCCTGCTTGACGGTCTTGGTGAAAGGTATCTCGACCTTTATCACCGGATCGTCAAAGGTGTAGACGTTTTCAAAGCTCATCTTGTCTACGGGATTTTCGCGGTTCCAGACATAGTAGCTGCCGTTATCGGAGCTCATGATGGAGGCGGAGTAGATCTGGAGCTTGAGCTGATCGCCGCTATCCATGTAGGGGCGGGCATACCACAGCGCGTCGGAATAGGTCCAGCGGTCGTTATAGCCCTTGACCTCAAGGATATAGAAGCCGCCGTCAATAAAGCCCTCGACCTGAGACTCGGGTCCGGTGATAACAAGCTTACTGCTGAAATCGCCCACGCCATTGGTCGTAACCGCGGCGGAGTAGCTTACTTTCATATACTGCGCCGGGACGCTTTCGCCGTCACGGATTATCTCAAGACGGAAGCTCTCCTCACCGGGAGCAACGCCGCCGCCCTGCTTGACGGTCTTGACGAAGGGCAGCTCAAGGCTTATGGTCTTTTCCGTAAGCTGCGGGAGCTTGAACACGGCGTAGCCGAGTGTCATGGTGTCGCCCTTGTCGAAGATCAGCTCATCGGGTTTGCCGTAGCCCTCAATAGAAATGCTTTCCTTATCGAGCTTGTTGCCGTCAAAGCCATACTCCGGGCTAAATCTCACGACCAGATAATAATCGGTGTCAGGCTGGAAGAGCTCGCCGTGCCATACCGGAGGCGTACCCTTTACGAGATTATCTATCTGCTCACGGTCCTTGCAGATAAACGCCTCGGTCATAGCGCCGTCATTGGCAGCATCCGGGTTGAGCTGCACGTTTTCTATGGGCTCAAAGAGTCCCACGCCGCCTATGCCGAAGCTCTGAGGCGATATGGCTCTGTCAAGCACCTCATAGCTCACAGAGAATTCGTCGCTTTCCACATAGTCCTTATCGCCGCTGCCGTAGTAGGCGCGGAGCTTTTCAAGCCCGGGACCGGCGCTGTACATGGCGCTGGTCGCCGTGGGGTCTGCAAGCACGCCGTAGACCACGCCGTCACGCAGCTTCTCGACCTTGAGCGGGGTGAAGTTTGTCTTCCAGCTCACCTCTTTTTCGGTTCTGAAGGGCGTGATGCCGCCAACGGGCTGCATGGTGAAGGCCTTGGCCTCCTCCAGAGGCTCAAATTCATAGCTCAGCATGCCCATCTCTCCGTCAGAGATAACAGTCAGCTCAGCGGCCAGACCGTTTATGGTAAACGTGTCGTCCGGATAAATCTTATAAAGCTCCTGCGGAGTGATAAATACTCTGTATTCGTAGACCTCTCCTGCCACAAAGGTGCTCCCGGCGTTGTAGGAGCCCTCGGGTCTGATTATCGCCCAGCTTGTGGGGGTCGTTTCGCGAAGCACTGCTCCGGTCGCAGTGAAGGAGAGCGCCTCCGCCGTTATCTCCGCGCCGAGCACGGGCGGAGTCACGGTCACGGCGACATCCTTCACGGGGAGGTAGTCAAAGGGCTTAAAGTAGAATGTCACATACCGTTCATTCTCTGGATTACCAGCAATCTGGAACAACTCCGTCTTCTCAATGTCGGCGCCCGTTGCCTTGACATTTTCCTTTGTAAGCGTTGTGATGTCAAAGCCGTCGCGCGCCTTCAGCTTGATGACCACGCTGTAGGTCATCTCGGGCACAAAAATCTCGTTCGGGTCAACGATCTCAAGGGAGTTCATCCTCTTGAGCACCTTCACATACTCAATATCGATGCCTACATCGCCCGGGTCCTTTGTTAACTTGAGATCCAGCGCCTTGGCTCCCAGAGTGTATCCGCTCAGAGTGAACTTCAAAGAGGTAATCGGGGTAGTTCCCTCTGCGGATGCAGCGCCGGACAGCAGTCCGACCATCATGACAAGGCAAAGCAGGATGCTCAGTAATCGCTTCTTCATGTTATTCCCTCCGTTTTTTAGACTTGTCCGCATATGTTTTCCGGCTGCGGATCTGCCGGAAGCGCATGGGGTCAGAACTTGCCGCTGCTGCCGGAACCTCCTCCGCCGCTTTCACTGGAGCTTCCGCTGCTGGAAGAGCTGCGCTCGATCTTCCTGCTGGTTTCCGTGGAATGGGTAAATCTGTCGGTCTTCTCGGTTAGCTCGAGATTTCCGGAGATGTATGCGTGAGCCGTAGTTTCCATCGCAACGGAGTTCATTCTCTCCCAGATGGTGAGAGTCGCCACCAGTGCGATGAGCAGCGCAACGCCGCAGAATATGAGTATCAACGTCACGGGGCTTTGCTTAACGGGCTTTCCCTCGGCTGCGCTCTCAAGGAAACGGGCACATTCGCGGATATAATCCTCAAAGCCGCCTGCCCAGTCGTTGTCCTTGAAGTTGTCCAGAAATACTTCCTTGAGCACCTTGCGCCCGGATTCGCTGAAGGTGTACTCCGAGTTCTCGCCGTAGCAGAAAATCGCCCAGTCGCGGTCATCCATGCTGAGAAGCAGCATGATACCCTCGCGGTCGGGTCCCTCGCCCATGTTGTACTCATGGTATATGGTGTATGTCGTCTGGAAGGGTGTGCCCGCATTGAAGTCACGGTAATCGTCCACCGTCACGATATAGACGCCGACTCCGTACTTCTGAGAGACAGCCTCCGCCATTTTTTCAAGCTGCTGCCACTGGGGCTCGCTGAGAAGTCCGGCATCGTCCGTGATATTGTCAAGCTGTGCTCCGTCCGTCGAGGCGGCGGCGCCGTTTTCAATATAGCTTGCGCAATACTTTATGTAGTCCTCAAAGCCGCCTGCCCAGTCGTCCTCTCCGAACCTGTTCAGGAAGGCATCCTCAATTCCCTGCAAGGCGGAGTCCGTGAAAACCTCCGCGCTCTTGTCGCCGTAGTAATAGAGCCCATACTCTCTTTCACTCATGCTGAGCAGCAGCAAAATACCGTCTCTCCCGGAGTTTTGCCCCATATTATAGAGATGGTATATGCTCTCCGCCGCAGCATAGGCGCTGTCGGAGTTAAATATGCTGTAATCGTCAAGAATGACGGCGTAAACGCCTATCCCGTATTTATAGGTCACCGTCTGCGCCATCTTTTCAAGCCGCTGTCTGTCGGCATCGGACAAAAGACCTACATCGTCCGTGATGTTATACGGCTCTGCACCGTCCGCCTTGGTAGCATATGCCGAGGCGCAGAGCGGGATGAGAAGAACGAGGATAAGCAGTATTGATATCAGTCTTTTTTTCATCTCACACCGCCTATCTCATCAAAAGCAGTCCGAGGCTTATGGCCGCTGCAAGCAGAGGCGCCGCGATTGCGGAGAAAAGCCCCAGCGCGCGCTTTTTGCTCACCGGCAGATTGCCCACAAGCTTACCCGTCTGACCGTTCATGGCAAAGAGATAGTCCTTGCCCTCCCACTTGGTATTCAATATCCACACCGGCATCAGCGCATATTGCACCTTGCCGCGCTTGAGGCGAATGTTCTCCTCCCTGACACTACAGCTCGTATAGCCCTCGACCGTGCCCTCCATGGCGGCAACAAAGGAGCCCTCGCAGCGCCTGTCGGCGCGCGCACGGCTGTCCTCCACGCTCACGTCATACTTGTCTGCAAGGTATCCGGGGAGATATGCCGAGGAGAAGGGCTTCAAATCGTCGTAATCATACGGCTCGATGGAGTCCATGTAGTCGTCCGGCATTTTGCTGGAGGCGTCCACGGGTATCTGGCTGAAGCTGAGCGAACCGCTGCGGCGCACATCGTAGTGGTCGGTCGTGGTTATCTCGTAGTCGCCCGAGGTGTGCGTATAGCTCTGCGTCGCGTGAAATCTGACGCTGCCCTCGGCGGAGCCGTCAAACATCCAGAAGGGGACGTACACGCCCTTTATCTCCTGAAGATGGTTTGCCTTGGAGAAGGTCGAGGGGAGCAGCGGCTTTTTGCGGTAATGCCGCTTGAGTGCGTTGATTGCATCCTGCTTGCCAAGCTTGAAGGGCAGGATATAGTCGGGCTTGAGCATACCCGAGAACTGGCCGGGCACGACCGTCGGGTTGCCGCAGTAGGGGCAGGAGGTCGCCGCCGTAGTCTCCTCGCAGAGAAGCTCCGCGCCGCAGGAGGGGCAGGTATATGCCTTTATCCCGTTTGCCTCGTCGCCCCAGTCGGAGCTCATTCCGGAGGTGTCCCAATCGTCGCCGTCTGCCGCGGCGCGTTCCGCCTTTTCGTCCGCCTTTTGCTTTGCCTCCGCCGCCTTTTCGTCCTTCTGCGCGTATAGCGCCTCTATCTCGGCCACGTCATAGCTTGAGCCGCAGTAGTCGCACTCAAGCATTCCCGTTTCGCCGGAGAAATGCAGGGGGCCGGTACAGGCCGGACATTGATAGTTAGTTACCTGTATTGCCATCTTATCTTTCCTTCCATATCCCGCCGAGGGCTGCGGCGGGTCCCCTCTTGATTTGCCCCGGAGGACAAATCAAGAGGCAGTATTATTTTACTTAAAGCTCATGCTGTCGAGTATATTGCTGCACTCGGAGCCGGGATCGGCGCTCATATAGGCAAGCCTGATGCTTATCCAGCCGCCGCTCGGTATCTGACCGTAGAACTCTATCCATTCTATGCCGACGTTCTTATAGCTACGTCCGTTCATGGTGACTCCGCCGATTGTTCTGGACTCCAGCTCCGTCAGATTTTCAAAGTCCTTCTCATAGTAATTGAGGCTTTCGGAGGTCTCAAACAGCTCGACCTTGATGTAGGGTGTCCGGAAGGGCACGTTATCCGTCGTCGGGTTGTTGATTATCTGGAAGCTTGAGCGGACGCCCGGATCGACGCACCACGCGCCCTCGGGTATCTTGAACATCACGGTCGCCTCGACATTCTGACGGGAGTCGGTTATCGTGACGCTCTGGTCAATCATATTACCGCTGCCCTCGGGGCGGCTGCCGAGCTTCACCGGAGTCACGTCATACTCCGGACCGTCCCAGCTTCCGCTGGTCCAGCTATTGCTTATCTCCTCGCCGTTTTCCACCTTGAAGGCTACAAGCAGGGTAACTCTCTCGGGCGCAAACCACTCATAGGTATGGCGGTCGGCGCGCCAGGAGTCAAACTCGCTGTAGGGCACGCCGTCCGTGCCGAGAAGCTCACGGATATCCTCATACTTCACGTCATCCCAGATAAAGTCGCCCTTGAGGGAGAGAATTGCTCTGTCCATGACCTCGCGGGAGACCTGACCGGTCGCGTTTGCGTTCGACTTGCCGTAATCGCCGCCGGTGGCGCCGGTCTGCGTCGCCTCGCCGCCCTGTGAGCCGCCGCCGGCAAACTCCGTAGCCTCACCGCCGATAACATCCGGCATCAGGGCGTTTTTCTCGATGAGAGGAATATACCAATCATCATAGAGATAGGGACGTCCCTCCTCCGCCACGTCATCCCAGTAGGTTCCCCAGGGACGCAGATATATCTCATATCTGTACTCATCGTCGCCGTTTTCGTACCAGCCGTCAATGCATATCATCGCGTCAAACTCTGACAGACCCGGATCGACTATCCAATCGGCGTGCTCAAGCTGTATATCCGTAAACCAGCCGCCCTCGGACATCATCGTGCCGTGCTCGCCGGTACCGGCGGAGTTCAGGCTGACGGTTGCATCGACCATGGGATTGCTCCTCGAGTAGTCCTCATCCCAGAGCGTGACCGTGCCCATGTAGTCAGAGCCTATTTCGATAATGCCGGACACGTCCCACCAGTTGTTATTCATTTCCTCATAAGCGCCGGTGCCGCCGGTGAGTATCCACCAGCCGTACCACTGACCGTTCCACCAGTCAAGCAGCGGGTCGCCGGTCTTGTTGAGCATGGTCGAGCCGCTGCCGCTGCCGCCGAACTGCTCGGTGCTCAGGGTCGTGGGGTCAATGCTGAGCTTGCCGACCTTCTTGCCGATTATCTGCGAAAGCTCCACCTCGACCTTGCTCTCCTTATCGCGCAGGATAAAGGCAAGGCATACGTCGGTGCTTGCGCCGGACTGAATTTCGGTGAGCTGTCCGTCGGTCACGGTCTCATATGTATCCTCATTTGTAAAGATGCTTGCGATATCGAGCTCCACTCCGTTCTGGAAGCCCTTCTCAACTACCGTCCAGAGGAAGGACGCGGAGCTTTTGCCCGTGTTCGTATAGCTGAGGGTGATAACTATTGCGTCGTTTCCTACCGAGTCCTGAGTGAGAACCGCGCCCTTATAGTCGAGCGTGCAGTCCTCAAGGACGATGTGGTTCGGGTCTGACGATGCCTTATCCCCGCCGCAGGCGCAGAGCGTGAGCGCCATTGCAAGCGTAAGGAGCAGGCAAAGCAGTCTGGTTTTTCTCTTTTTCATTTCAGTAAATTCCTCCTAAGTCATTCCCAATAAAGCCTGATGCTGCCGTAACCGGAAAACAAAATCCGTCCCGGCAATCATCCCATCAGCGCGCCGCCGCAGTATTCGCAGCAGCCGCTTGCGTCCGGTGTAGTCGTCGCGCCGCAGTAGGGGCAGCTTACTGCCGTTTTGGGCACGGCGGCCTGTTCTATCTTCTCTCTGGCATCATCCCGTACCTTCACGAGAATTTGCCGTATCTCCTCCCCAAGCTGCTTATACTTTTTATATTCCGCGTTAGTCTCGGGGTTGAAGCGCAGGGTCACTCCGGGGCGAATGGACGGGGGCGGGCTGATCTCCACGGAGTTCGGATTGATGCGGAAGCGCATCTCATTGAAATAGGGGTTATTGACGTTGACGATTATGTAGAAGTCATAGGAATACTCATAGCGCGGCGGATTATAGCTGACCTCGTTTCCGTCCTTATCCTCGTGCAAAAGCTCCTTACTGCTCTCCTCAACGTCCAGAGTACAGCCGGTAACGTCCGACAGCGCCAGCACGTCCGGGTTTGCCTCCGCGATATTCTTCGCGCTTGTGACCATGAACAGTCCCGCGTCCTCGTCCAGCAAAAGCTTTGTGCCGCTGCCGAGCGTCCGCGTTATGTGAAAGGCCTCAACGCGGCCGCGGTTTTCCTCGCGGTATTCAAGCTGCCGCTTTATCTCGTTCACGCTGCTGTTGCGGCGCTCTGAGAACCACGGAGACAGCTTACGGGCACAGTCCTTACACAAATTCCCGTCCTCCAGCTTGCGGTTTCCGAGAAGCCCTATTCTCTCCCCGCAGACGTCACAGTATTTTTTATCAAACAGTCCCATAAGGCGGCTGCCTCCTTTATATTATTTTTTTATTATTATTTTATGCCTTTAATTCAGCTCGCGGAAATTAAGCACCGCGCCGTAGATATACAGCCCCGGAATTACAAGTCCGGCAAGCCCGGACATGAGCGCCTTGGAGTCGAAGCCGCCGTTATACAGGTTCATAACGATAATCTGGATGCCGAAAAGCACGACGAGCACGCCCCATATTATAAGCAGCTTGGCTTTTTGAGGGTTTTTGCAGTGCTTGACTCCCATGATGCCCGCAACAAGATGACATATGCCGCCTACAAGCGTTGCAAGCAGAGCCAGAATGTAATTGCCCGTAAGCCCGGAGGCAGCGCCAACTCCGGCTGCAAGCGCGCCGAAGCCCGCGACTATAACGCCGAGCAGTATGACCATCGCCGAGCCTATTATCATCAGTATTCCGGTGACCTTGAGAAATTTGCTTCCCTTCATAGCGTTTTCTCCTTTATATTATTTTAATTATTTATATCCTCCCGCAAGCTTAGCTCCTCCGCATCCGAGGCGGGCAGCTTTGCCTCTGCTCTCCTGAGGTCCGGGTTTTCCATCCCGCAGCCGCCGTCCATGATCCGGTTTGTGACAAAGACGCGGAAAAGCACACAGAAAATCAGGATGAGCAGGGCAATAATCACCAGAGCCGCAAGGAGCCTGCGCCAGAGCTTGCTCACACTATGTCCCCTGTATCAAAGGGGTCTCCGCACTCGGGGCAGAACTTGGGCGGGTGTCTCGGGTCCTCCGGCTCCCAGCCGCACTTATCGCACTTGTACTGCGGGGCTGCGGCGGGCTTGGGCTTGCCGCACTCGGCACAGAATTTGCCCTTGTTCACCGCGCCGCAGGAGCAGGTCCAGCCCTCGGGCTGAGCCTCCGGCTTCTTCGCGCCGCACTCGGGACAGAACTTACCCGTCGCCGCTGCGCCGCACTGCGGGCATTTCCAGCCCTCGGCTGCGGGCTTGGGCTCCGGCTTCTTCGCGCCGCACTCGGGACAGAACTTGCCCGTCGCCGTTGCGCCGCAGGCACAGACCCATGCGTTTGCCGCCGGAGCGGGATTTGCCGGTGCTGCGGGCTGCTGAACCGGCTGCGCCGCGGGCTGCTGCGCGCCCATCTGGTAGAGCTGCTGAGCATTGAAGCCGCCGGCGTTCTGCGCCATGTTCATGCCCATAAACGCCATTGCGGCGCCGCCCTGATTGTTCGCCGCATCCTGCATCGCGGTAGCCTGCGCTCTGGCAAGGTTTGCCGCCGCCATGCCGGGGTTCATATACGCCTTTGCCTGCTGCATCTGCTTGAGCATCTGCTCGTCCTCCTCGCTGGCCTTTACGCTGGACACGCCGAAGGAGACTATCTCAAGACCGCGCAGGTCACGCCACTTGCCGGAGAGCACCTCGTTGAGCGCCTGAGAAAGCTCAAGGGTATGACCGGGCAGGGCGCTGTATCTTATGCCCATGTCGGAAATCTTTGCAAACGCGGGCTGAAGCGCGGTCAGCAGCTCGCTCTTGAGCTGGCTGTCGATCTGCTCGCGCGTGTAGTCGCCCTCCACATTGCCGCAGACGTTCGTGTAAAACAGCATCGGGTTAGTCAGGCGATAGCTGTATTCGCCGAAACAGCGAATGGAAATATCCACGTCCAGACCGATATTGCCGTCCACCACGCGGAAGGGAACCGGGCTGGGCGTTCCGTATTTGTTGCCCAGGATCTCCTTGGTGTTGAAGAAATAGACTCGCTGATCCCTGCCGGCCTGACCGCCGAAGGAAAGGCGGTCGAAGGTGGTTTTCAAAACGGCTTTCATCTTCTCGCCATTGAACGGCCCGTAGAAGATGCTGGGTTCGCCGCCCTGTTCAAAGACATACTCGCCCGGCTCGGCGCAGAAATCGACGATTTTTCCCTGATCCACGATCATCATGCACTGGCCGTCGGCCACGGCGACGACGCTGCCGTCCGAAATGACGTTGTCGTCCTCACGCCGGCTGCCGCCGAAGCGGGCTTTTACCTTTTT